>Ga0272441_10006520_pt1 | contig 19472 bp, 14 predicted proteins | sample SSMProp6N_FD_193582 | JGI IMG/M metagenome (GOLD analysis project Ga0272441, IMG submission 193582) | Marine sediment archaeal communities from Little Sippewissett salt marsh, Falmouth, MA, United States - SSM-Prop-6N | ecosystem: Environmental > Aquatic > Marine > Wetlands > Sediment ... | reverse complement strand
AGGGTTGACGCTGCGGGAATTGGCCGAGGCGTGCGAGCTCTCGACGAGTTTCCTCTCCCAGGCGGAGCGCGGCCTGTCCTCGATCTCGGTCGCGACGCTGGAGCGTGTGGCCGGCGCTCTCGGTCTGTCGCTGCGCGAGTTCTTCGCCCTCGCCGATCCTCCGGCGTCAGGGGAAAGGCGTTCCGAGATCCTGCGCTCGGACGATCAACCGGCCGTGAACCTGTCGGAAGGGGCGATCAAGTACCGGTTTCTCAACCGCGATGTTCCCGGCCGCCTGTTCGAAGTCGTAATCGGCGAAATCCCTGCGGGGTACACGTACCCGCTTGCGTCGCATGAAGGCGAGGAGTTCGGCTTCGTGCTCCAGGGGAAGTTGCGCCTGAGTTTCGAGGAGATCGACCATGTCCTGGGACCGGGCGACAGTTACCATTTCGGAGCCTTCACGGTCCACGGCTACGAAGCGATCGGCGACGAGGACGTCCGGTTGCTGTGGGTCCAGACGCTGAAAGACCTGCAGATTCGAAGCGGCATCCCCAAGTCACAGTCCCCGCCCGAGCCCGACGGAGAGTGAGGGCGAGCCTTGCCTTGAGAAGAACCGGATCGGCCGGCCTGCTCGATACGTCGCGAGCATCATCGAACCGAGAGAAGGAGAACCGTTGAACACCCGTAGCAGCCTCGCGTGGCGGGCACCGAAGGATTGGCTCCGAATCCGTACGATCGACGCACACGCCGGCGGCGAGCCGTTGCGCATCTTCCTCGACGGCTTCCCCGATCTGCCGGGAGACACGCTCCTCGCGCGGCGGCGCGCGGCCCGCGACCGATTCGACACGCTCCGGACGGCGCTGATGTGGGAGCCTCGCGGCCACGCCGACATGTACGGCTGCGTGATCACCCCCGCTGTCACTGACGAGGCCGACTTCGGCGTGCTGTTCCTGCACAACGAAGGGTGGAGCACGATGTGCGGTCACGGGATCATCGCCGTCACCAAAGTAGCCCTGGAGACCGGGCTCGTCTCGATGCGAACACCGGAGACGATCGTGCGGATCGACTCGCCGGCCGGCCTGATCACCGCGACAGCGCGGATCGCCGCGGATCGGGTCAGGAGCGTTCGATTCCGCAATGTGCCGTCGTTCGTCCTCGACCTCGATCAACGCGTCGACGTCCCCGGTCTCGGCGCGGTCCGCTACGATCTGGCATTCGGCGGGGCGTTCTACGCCTACGTGCAGGCGGCCGACGTGGGCCTGACCTGCGCCCCGGAGGAGGTCTCGAAGCTGATCGACGTCGGGATGCGGATCCAACGCGCGGTGACCGCCGATCGGCCGATCTCCCACCCGTTCGAAGAGGACCTTAGCTTTCTGTATGGGACGATCTTCATCGCGCCGCCGGTCTCGGACGGCGCCGACAGCCGCAATGTCTGCATCTTCGCCGAAGGGGAAGTCGACCGGTCGCCGACCGGAACCGGCGTCTCGGGTCGGATGGCGATTCACTACGCTCGAGGCGAGACCACGCTGGACGAACCGCTCGTCATCGAATCGATCGTCGGATCGCGATTCACCGGGCGCGTCGTCGAGGAGACGACGTTCGGGCCTCACCCGGCGGTGATCCCCGAGGTGGAAGGAACGGCGCACATCACGGGGATCCACACCTTCCTGATCGACCCGGAGGACCCGCTGAAGGACGGATTCATCCTTCGCTAGGACGTGTGACAGCCGCTCGGGCTACAGCTCGTCGTGCGCGGTCCGGGCGATGACCTCGTCCTGCAGCGCCCGATTCAAGTTACGGAAGTAGTCGGAGTAGCCGGCAACGCGGACGATCAGATCCCGATGCCGCTCCGGGTGCTGCTGCGCGTCGCGGAGCGTGTCCGATCCGACGACGTTGAACTGAATGTGGTGCCCGTTCATTCGGAAGTAGGTTCGGACCAGCTGCGCCACCTTGACCAAATCCTGCTCTCCCTCCAGCACCGCCGGCAGGAACCGCTGATTCAGGAGTGTGCCGCCGGTGCGTACGTGGTCGATCGCACTCGCCGATTTCAGCACGGCCGTCGGACCCCGGGTATCCGCCCCCTGGGTCGGCGAGATCCCGTCCGATAGCGGCGTGCCGGCCGCCCGACCGTTCGCCGTCGCACCGACCATCTGCCCGAAGAAGACATGAACCGTCGTCGGCAGCAGGTTGACGCGGTAGGCGCCCCCCTTGCTGTTCGGACGCCCGTCGATCGCATCGAAGTAGACGTCGAACAGGCGGCGCGCGATTCGATCGGCCGCCTCGTCGTCGTTGCCGAACCGGGGCGAGCCGCGGGTCAGCAGACGCCGCTCGGCGTCCCACCCGGCGAAGTCGTCCTCGAGCATCGTCAGCAACTGGTCCATCGTCAGGGTCTCTCGCTCGAACACCTGCGCGTCGATCGCGGCGAGTGCATCGGTCGCCGTCCCCAGGCCGACGCCTTGGATGTAGGTCGTCGGATAGCGCGGCCCCGGCCCGTTGTAGTCCTCCCCCGTTTCGATGCAGTCGTCGACGAGAACCGATAGGAACGGGGCCGGCATGTGGTCGGCAAACAGCCGTTCGATGATCGTGTTTCCGTCGATCTTCAGGTCGACGAAGTACTCGAGCTGTTGCCGGTACGCGTCGAACAGGCAATCAAACGTCTCAAACGTCCGCGGATCGCCGGTTTGGGGACCGATCCGCTTTCCGGTCCGCGGATCGGTCCCATCGTGCAGGGCCAGCTCCAGAACCTTCGGCCAGTTCATATAGCCGGTCAGAACACAGCTCTCCTTGCCGAAGGCGCTGATCGTCACGCAGCCGCTCGGGCCGCCGGCACGGGCGTCCTCGATCGACTTGCCTGCACGGAGAAACTCCTGCAGGATCGCATCGGTATTGAAGATCGACGGCTGTCCGAACCCCTGTCGTACCACTTCCAGCGCCCGGATCAGGAACCGATCCGGATTCGCCTTGGACAGTTGGATGCAGGAGCCGGTAAACGGGAGCCGCATCTCCTCGATCACCTCGAGGATCATGTACGACAGCTCGTTAACCCCGTCGGCACCGTTTCGATCGACGCCGCCGGCATTGATCAGCATGAAGTCGTTGTACGTCGCGCTCTGCTCGTTCGTCACGCCGACCTTCGGCGGCGCCGGCTGCTGGCTGACCTTGATCCAGAAACACTCGAGCAGCTCCATCGCGTCGTCGCGGGTCAGCCGACCCTCGTCCACGTCCAGGTGGAAAAACGGGTACAGGTTCTGATCGAGACGTCCGGGGTTGAACGAATCCCATTCGTTCAGCTCGACGATCACGCCGAGGTGAACGAACCAGTACGCCTGCAACGCCTCGTGGAACGTCCGCGGCGCATGGGCCGGCACGTGCGAACAGATCGCAGCGATCCGCTCGAGCTCCTCGCGTCGCCGCGCGTCGTCGGTCTCGTCGGCGAGTCGCCGCGCCCGCTCGGCGTGGCGCTCGGCGAAGCGGATTACCGCATCGCAGGCAATGTCCATCGCTCGCAATTCGTCACACTTGCGGTCGGAATCGGGATCGGCCGAGGCGGCGATCCGCTCCCGCGAGGCGGCGATCCGCCCTTTGAAATCGAGCAAACCGTGCCGGTAGATCTTGTCGTCGAGCACCGCGTGGCCCGGTGACCGCTGCTCCATGAACTCGGTGAACACGCCGGCCTCGAACGCATCATGCCATGCCGCCGGAAGCGCCGAGAAGATGCGGTCCCTCATCGATCGTCCCTTCCAGAACGGGATGTACGTTTCCTCGTACGCTCGACGCGTCTCGGCAGACACCGTGAACGGGTTTCGATCCCGGCCGTCGAGAACCTGTAAGTCCTCGAGCGAGTGGCAGCAGAGCTCGGGATAGGTCGACGCGGCCTTCCGGCTCGGTCCCCGCTCCCCGACAACCAGCTCGTCGTCGTCGATGACGATCGTCTGGTTCTCCAGCAGGTATTGCAGCGCCTTCGCACGCAGGATCGGGGCGGACGATGTCCTCTTCGCCTCGTCGCTTCGGTAGAACCGCGTCAGCAACTCGGCGCGCTCGCCGCTCAACGACGGCGGCGTCTCCACGCAACGCGTCCGCAGCCGTTCGATTCGATCGTTCATCGCTCACCCTCCCCGTTTCACCGGGACATCCAACCGGTCTCCCAGGAATCGAACTGCCCGCTCGGCCGCGTCGGCCGAGCACTCGGGCCCGATCCCGGGATATGTATCGTCTTCTCTTCCCAATCCGGCCCACTTCGCCTCTCCGCCGCGGTGGTACGGAAGCACGTGCACCGCCTCGACACGCCGGAAAGGACGGAGGAATACCGCCAACTCGGCGAGGTTCTCCTCATCGTCGTTGATCCCTGGAATCAGCGGGACGCGGATCCAAATCGGCTTCTCCCATCGATCGATCCGCTCGAGATTGGCGAACACCTTCTCGTTCGTCACCCCGGTCGAACGTCGGTGACGTTCGGCATCCATCAGCTTCAAATCGTACAGGAACAGATCGGTCTGCTCGGCCACGATCCGTAGGGCATCCTCGTCGGCGTGGCCGCACGTATCGACCGCCGTATGGAGGCCGCGCGCCCGGCAACGACGAAGGACCTCGACGCAGAACGCGGGTTGGGCAAGCGGCTCCCCGCCGGAGAGCGTCACTCCGCCGGCCGACTGGTCGTAGAACAGCGTGTCGCGCGCCAGCTCGTCGGCGAGCGCGTCCGCGGACCAGATCTCGCCGACGAGCTCCCGTGCATCGGCCGGACAGACGGGAACGCAGACACCGCATGCGGTGCATCGGGATCGATCGGTCACCGCAACGCCCTCGCGGAGGCGGATGGCCTCCTCCGGGCAGGCCGCGACGCAGGCCCCACAACCGCGGCAGAGGCCGTCGCGAAACAGTAGCTCTCGACCCGCGCGTTGGCTCTCCGGGTTGTGGCACCACGTACAGGAGAGCGGGCAACCCTTCAGAAATGCGGTCGTCCGGATGCCGGGGCCGTCGTGCATCGCGAACCGTTTGATGTCGAACACCATGCCCGTGACCGAGAACGATTCGCCTATTTCTGTATTACTGAACAACCGTTTCTTCTCGCTCATTTCCTCGATCTCGCCAACCATACAGGATTTTACTGTGATTCTCAATCCCATAAGACTCGACTCTTTGACCCTTCCATTCACTGATACTACATACCCGAGATCTCCGGCCGCGGCGCCGCGGGAAGCGAGGGAGCCCCCATCTCTCGGTACAATGGCCGCGCGCCACGACATCACGACACGAGGAGCGAGGGACCATGCCCGAAGAGCAGGCGAAGGCAGGACAGCAGGATGCTGCGCAGAACGGAGCCCATCGAGAGGCCAAGGAGAAGAAGCGCGCGCTCCTCGGCATCGAGCCGGTCGAGACGAAACACGAGTTGCACCTGGCGGAGCGAACCCTCTCCTACACCGCACACGCTGGCGTCCTTCCGCTGAAGGACGAGTACGGCGAGACCGAAGCGGAGATCTTCTTCACCGCGTATACACTGGACGGCGTCGACGATCCCGCGAAGCGCCCCCTGACTTTCGCGTTCAACGGTGGGCCGGGGTCGGCATCGATCTGGCTGCATATGGGCGCGCTCGGGCCGAAGCGTGTCGTGATGGAAGACGAAGGATGGATGCCGCCGCCACCGTATCGGTACGAGGACAACGAGCAGACCTGGCTCGATCAGAGCGATCTCGTGTTCATCGATCCAGTTGGGACCGGATTCAGCCGCGCGGTCAACGACGAACTGGACAAGAAATTCTGCGGCTTCAAGGGCGATATCGAATCGGTCGGCGAGGTCATCCGCCTCTATCTGACCCGCTACGCGCGCTGGTCGTCGCCCCTCTACCTTGCCGGAGAAAGCTACGGCACCACACGCGCCGCCGGCCTGGCCGGACACCTGATCGACCGCGGCATCGCCTTCAACGGCATCGTTCTGATCTCGACCGTCCTCGACTTCGGCGCGATTCGCTTCATGCCGGCCAACGACCTGCCGTTCCAACTGTTCGTCCCGACCTACGCCGCGACCGCCTGGTACCACGGGATGCTCGGCGATGGACTGCAGAAGCGCCCGCTGGCGGATCTGATGGCCGAGGTCAAGGCGTGGTCGGAGGGCGAGCTAACCGGCGCGCTGATGAAGGGGGATCGTCTCACCGACGACGAGCGTCGGTCGGTGGCGGAACGACTTGCAGCCTACACCGGGCTCGATATCGAGTATGTGACCGGGACAAACCTGCGTGTCAACATCTTCCACTTCTGCAAGGAGCTGCTTCGCGCGGAGAAGCGATCGGTCGGTCGGCTCGACTCGCGGTTCAAGGGGATCGAGGCGTTGGCGGTTACCGAGCGACCGGAATTCGATCCGTCGATGTTGGCGATCACGCCCCCGTACACCGCCGCGTTCAGCCACTACGTACGAACCGAACTCGGGATCGAGACCGACCTGACCTACGAGACGTTGAGTACGAAGGTCAACGAGAAGTGGGAATGGGAGAAGGGATCGATGCCCGCGACCGGCGAGGCGCTCCGTGCGGCCATCGCGAAGAACCCGCACACGAAGGTGTTCGTCGGTCAAGGGTACTACGATCTCGCCACGCCCCACTTCGCGACGGAGTACATGCTGAGCCACATGAACGTCGACCCGGCGCATCGTCGCAACATCGAGATGGTGAACTACGAAGCGGGGCACATGTTCTACCTCGACGTCTCGTCGCTGGCGGCGTTCCGCGCCGATGTTCGTCGATTCCTCGACGCGTCGGCGTAGGATCGGCGCCGGCGCCCGCCGCTACTGTGGGTCGACGACCCGTCCGATGAAGAGGATCGAGCCGGTCTCCTTCTCCCGGATGAAGAACAGGAACGGTCGATCGACGCGGACTTCGTAGTAGGTCGGCTCCGACGGCCCGGCGCCGGCCATCCCGATCGCGGTCGCCGCCGCCGCCTCGGTCCCGGCCTCGTCGACGGACACGAACGCCTTGTGGATCACCTGCCCGATGAACAGATCCCGCGACCCGTCGATCCCGGAGAAGTCGGCCCGCGCGGCATCGAACGCATCGGCCATCCCCAGATCCACGAGCGGTTCGTTAAGGAGTCTCCCCCACTCGAACGTGAATCGCGGCAGAGAAAGGATCACGTGCTCTCGCGCGATCCGATCGAACAGAGCGGAAACGGACGGCCCGTCGAAGCTCGCTTCCACGCGTTCGAAGGCTCCCTCGTCCGGGAGGACAACGACCATCGACAGCTCGTGACCGTTGTAATCGAGCTCGACCGCGACGTACTCGTCGCCGCGCGCGTAGCCGTGGATCTCGGTCTGGTGCATCGTCGGTACGTCGATCGTCGTGCCGTCGGGAAGCGTGAACGGATCGGGCGTCGTTCGATCCTCGTCGAACGGGAATGCCCACGGCGCGTTGAAGTAGACCGCGTTGACCAGGACGAGCACCGTCGCCGCGTCGATCTGTCCGCGTTGGATCAGGTCTCGGATTCGTTCGTTCGTCGCCGCTTCGATCCAGCCGTTGATCGTGACGCGGGCCCCTTCCGGATCGGCCGCGAAGTCCGCCGGTTGCAGCTCGGCGCCGTAGTACGACGACAGCACATCCAGGAACTCGTCCAGGAACGTGTGCCCTGTCTGGCCCCAGATCGAGTTCACCCTGTTCAGCGTGAATCCCTCTCCCCATCCTTCGCCGAGGTGTTGACGACGTTCGAGGAGCCAATCGAGCGCGTTGAACGCGGGATGCAGCCTCTCCGGGGCGAGTCCGAAGCGAAGCGTCGCCTCCATCTGTGCCAGCGTGTCTCCTCGCGCGCCGGCGGCCAGCATGCCGAGCGCCATCGACACGCTCAATGGGGAACTGAAAAGGTTTCCCTCTTCCCCGGCGGCCAGCGTACGGTAGAACGCCAGGGCGAACGCCGTGTTCCCGGTGGCGAGCACGGGCAGGCCCTCCATCGCCTCTGCATTCGGAATCGCCCTTTCCGCCGGCGTTTCTTCCGCGATCGCGGTTTGCGCAACAAGCGCAACGACGGCGAGCAGCATCCCGAGGGTCGTCCCCGATCGTCTCATCGCTCCTCCCTCGCTCGCATCCAGTCTACCGACTGCGTCTCCGTCCGACGAGGATGGCGCCTCCAGACTCGCTCTTGAGTGATCCCACAGTATACTCTCCTCACATCGGTGAGGCAGGAGGTGTGTACAGATGATCCTCGCCGCGATCTTCTCGCTGGTCGCCGCACTGCCGTTCTGTCTGATCCTGTTCGCGACGATGGGGCTGCCCCTCTACATGAGCGTCGTCTTCGTCGCGGCCGGCATCGCAGCGTCCGCCGTGATCCGCCGCGTCGCCATACGGCGAAACCCGCTCCGACGGCTGTACGGCTTCTACATCCTCGGCGGCGTCGCCGGCACCGTGATCGGCCTGATCACCAACGGCCTCTTCGCGCTCAGATTCAGGTTCCGCATGGACGCCGCCGTGGTCTCGGCGTTGTACGGAGGACTCGGCGCCGTCCTCTTCGCGATCATGGCCGCCGCCACCGAGCGCACACCGCGCACGCAAGCGGACCCGGAAGAGAACGCCCGGTTCTTCCAGAAGCTTCGGCGCGTCGCGAACGACGCCGAGGAGGAAGCCTCTTCCGGCACGCCGTAGGCACAGGGACTCCCCCTCCCGAGCCCACCCACTGGAGCCAGCTCGATCCCTTCTCCTGGAAGGTCGACGGACGACTCGGTACCGTCTTCTGACGCGCCGAGGCTCGGCGCGAATCCTATTCGGAATCGGGAGTTGTGTAGATGCCCCAAGGGAAGACCATGCTGCGTTGTGTCGGCTGCAGCCGAACGTACGATCCGCCCGCGATGCATTGCGATCGGTGCGCCGGACTCCTACGGGCCGACTACCCGGTGAAGGCCTTCCAACCGAGAAACGACGGCACGCTATTCGACTTCCGCGACTGGCTTCCTTCCACTTCCACGGTCGACACGCCCGTCGGCCCGACGGTGTACCCCGGCGAGCGATTCGCCGCCCACCTGGGACTGCGGAAGCTGACCGTCGCGTTCAACGGCTATGCACCCGAGGTCGGCGCCACGAATCCCACCGGGTCGTTCAAGGATTTCGAGGCCCTCCCAACGGTGCTGTACCGCCGGGAACATGGGATCGATTCGCTGATTCTCGCATCGGCCGGCAACACGGCCAGAGCGTTCGCCTACGCCGCGACCGTACTCGACTACCCCGTCGTCCTCGTCGTTCCGGAGCGCGCGCTCCGTCGGCTGTGGTTGCCCATCCGTCCCTCGGCGGCCGTCCGACTGATCGTCATCGAAGGAAATGACGACTACGCCTTCGCCATCCGCACCGCCGCGTTGATCTCCGAGACGCTGGAGATCGCTCCGGAGGGCGGCGCGCGAAACGTCGCCCGTCGCGACGGCATGGCGACGGCCCTGCTCGAATACGCTCGCCAGATCGGCCGTCTTCCAGCGCACTACATCCAAGCTATCGGCAGTGGAACCGGCGGCATCGCGACATGGGAGGCCGCCCTGCGACTTCGCGCCGCCGGACTGGGCCCATCGCTTCCGATGCTCCATCTGGCGCAGAATGCACCGTTTACACCGATCCATGACGCGTGGACGTCCGGCGCACCCATCGATCCGGATGAGGACGTCGATGGGCAACTCTCCAGAATCGCCGAGATCGATGCGTTGGTCCTCGCCAACCGAACCCCGCCGTACGCCCTCCCGGGCGGCGTCCGTGGCGCGCTATGCCGCACCGACGGACGAACCTATGCCGTCTCGAACGAGGACGCTCGCGCCGCTGCGGCGCGGTTCCTCGAAGCGGAAGGAATCCCGATCGGTCCGGCCGCCGCCGTCGCGGCGGCGGCACTGATCCAGGCCGTCCAGCTCGGCCGAATCGGGGCGGACAATGCGACACTGCTGCACATCACCGGCAACAACGAACTGCTCGTCCGCCGTGACTATGCACTGCACCGGATCGTTCCGGTCACGGCATTTCGTCCGCAGGAGATCACGCGGGAAGAGGTCATCCGCCGTCGTTCGGCGATCCTCCCGTAAGCAAGCCGGTCGGGACGCCCCGTACGCCGGCGATCTCCTGCCGAGACAGCCCGCCACGGAAGACGTTGCCGAAGTCTGCGGAGACGACCTGAGCAAGAAGCCAGGGGTAGTTCACGACATGTCTAACGATCAATGCATCGCCGCGAGCGTGACTCTGCTGTTCGACGACATCCGGGGACGTTCCGCCGGGTAATATCTGGCGCACCTCCGTCGCCCGTCGACGACACCGCTGGCGAAGGGCCCCCACTCTGGTCTTGACGCGGAAGATCGAGTAGAAGAGAGAGACTCCACCCACGGAAGGCAGGAGGCATCGCAATGAGTCGGCGAACCGCTCTTCATATCGCGAGGCCGTGGGGCGCCGTGTTGAGCGCCGTCATGCTCCTCCTCGGCAGCGAGGCTGCCGCGGGCCAGGCGGTCCTCACCGACGTGAGCATTCGGCGGGCGGTCGTCCACGAGGTGAAGTCGTTTCCGGCGACGTCGGTCGAGGCGCTTCAGTTCTCCCCCGATTCGCAGGTTCTCGCCTGCGGGACTTCCGGCGGGCAGATCGCCCTCCTGGACGTCACGAACGGCAATATCCTCCGGGTGCTTCGCCCCACAGGAGACGCCGTGACGAGTCTGGCATTCGCGCCCGAGCGGCCACTCCTCGTATCGTCCGATTTCGGGGGCCATATCGACGTATGGGACGTGCAGACGGGAGACGCCGTCCTGTCCATCGAGGAGCCGTCAGCCGTTCGCGAGGTCGGGTTCGCTGCGTCGGGGCGGTATCTCGTAGCAGTCGGTGACGAAGGAGAGGTACGGATCTGGGAGTCGGAAGGCTGGACGTCACTCCCCTCAATCGTCGGCCACACAGGTCCGATCTACGCCTTCGCGATCTCACCGGAGGACGATCTGATTGTCACCGGGGCCGGCGGCGACGATCCGACGATTCGCCTTTGGACGTTCCCCGAAGGAGACCCCCTGGGCACGGACCTGTACGAGGGGCACGTTTACGACATCGAGTACTCACCTTCCCATCGCCAGGTCGCCATCTCGGGAACGCAGCCAACGGTCTGGTTGTGGGAAGTCGATCGTGTCGATTTCCTGCACCTGATCTTCGGTGCCCGCGCACCGGTTGCGGACATCGCCTACTCCAGCCGGGGAAACGGTCTTGTCATGGTCTCGGAGAACGGAGAGTTTCGGTATCAGCGAGTCCCGTCCGTGTTCGAGCAGCGCATGATCCCGTTCGACCATCCGCTGTCCGCGGTCGCATTCTCGGACGATCGGATGTACATCGCATGCGGAGACCGCGCTGGAGCCGTCTTTCTGCTGTTCGTGCCCTAGCCCGATCGGTCACAACCACGGCCTTGGACACGCAATCTGCGGACTCTCGCGCGGAGACGCACGAGAATCACAGGCCTCTCCCGATGGGCTGCTCGGCGCTCAGCTCACTCCCTGCCGCCTACGGCGAATCGTCGACGCACGTTGGCGGATCAACAGTCCAGTCCGTACACTCGCCTCATTGAAGGAGGCATCTATGCGGATTCGTTCCCTCGTATTGCTGGTTGTGTTGTGCTCGTTGGCTTTGCTCTTCGCCGGTTGCGGCGACGGCTCGTCCGAGGAGCCGGCGGCCGCCCCGGTCGAGACGACCGAGGCGCCCGATTCGCCCCCCGTAGAGACCGCGGAGACGCCGGATACCCCCGCCACGGCACCCGCCGACAGTCCAGACACCCAGACCGATGTCGCTGAGCCCGACATCGCGGCCCCCGATGAAGTGGTCGCCACCGTCAACGGACTCTCGGTGTACCGCGACGATTTCGAGGCCGCCCGCCTGACCCTCCTGAACCAGTACCTCCAGATGTATGCCTCGTTCGGAATGAGCATCGAGTCGCTGCTCGCCGGAGGGGAAGGGCGCATGTTCCAGCTCTCCCTGGAAGCCGAGGCCCTGCGCCGCGTCATCGCCACCGCATTGGTTCGCGACGAGGCGGATCGACGCGGGCTTCGCCCCGCCGACGACGCCGTCGAGGCGGAGTTCCAGGTGCAGTATGCAGATTTCCTCGCCCAGCAGGGCTGGACCGAGGACGACTTCCTCGCCTACCTCGACGAGCAGGGATCCTCGTTCGAGACCTTCCGGGAAAACGGAATGAGCTCCGTCGAATGGCAGTTGACGATCAACGCGGTCCGCGACGACATCGCCGGACCGATCGATCCGACCGACGACGAGCTCGCCGCGTACTTCGCGGAGCACGCCGGCGAGTACGCCACGGAGGAGGAAGTGCAGGCCTCCCATATCCTGTTCGGGACATCCGATGCGGATCTCCAGACGTACCTCGAAGAACACCGAAGTGACTACGCAACGGGAGAGGACGTACCCGAACTCGATGACGTCCGCGATGACCTGATCGCCGACATTCGGGCGGAGGCCGAGCAGGTGCTCGTCGAACTTGAAGGCGGCGCCGATTTCGCGGAACTCGCGAAGGAGTACTCTACCTGCCCAAGCGCGTCGGACGGCGGCGACCTCGGCTGGTTCGGCCGCGGCATGATGGTGGCGGAGTTCGAGGAGGCCGCGTTCGCGCTGTCGATCGGCGAGATGAGCGGCCTCGTCGAGACGGAATTCGGTTTCCACATCATTCGCCTGACCGACCGCAAAGAGGCCTACGAGCCGGAGCTGGCGGACGTCTCCGACCAGGTCCGCGCCGACGTGGTGGAGCAAACGAAGAACGAGCGTCTTCAGGCGTGGTACGACGAGGTCTACGCCGTCGCCGAACTCGAGATCCATCTCCCGCTCGTCGACGCCCTGTGGACGCAACAGGAGAATATCGACCTCACCATCGAGAAGCTCGAGGCACTCCGCGACGCCGGGTCGCTCGACGACCCGTACCTCCCGTATTTCATCGCGATGATGTACGAGACGAAGCTGTACGAGGCTCGGATGGAGCTGGCAACGATCGAGGCGGACGCCGAGGCGACGGCGGATCGCGATGCTGAGATCGCGGCCCTCGAAGTCGAGATCGCGGACTATCTGACGACGGCGCTGGCCGAGTATCGCCTGGCTCTCGCGAACGTCCCCGATGATGCGTCGATCCAGACGAAGATCGACGAACTCGAGGCCGACCTCGCCGAGGCGTCGTCCGAAGATGCCTCCGAGACTCCGGAACAACCCGAGGACTAATCCGTTGTCCGCGACGCGCCGCATGGGCGCGTCGCGGACGGACTCCCGCTAGCCCGCTTCGGCGTCTCCCTTCAGATGCCGATCGAACCAGGCGGCGATCTCGTTCAGTCGCCGGATCCGGTGTGTCGGCTTGCCGCCGCGCGACAGTTCGTGATTCTCGCCGCGGAACATCACCAGTCGCGTTTCGACCCCGTGGTAGCGCAGCGCGGTGAACATCTGAATCCCCTCCGGCAGCCAGCAGCGGTAGTCCTGTTCGGAATGGATGAACAGCGTCGGAGTCGTCGCCCGATCGGCGTATCGCAGCGGCGAGTGCCACCACAGCCTGTCGCTCCCGCCGTCGGCCCACGGCGTCGTTCCGAGCTGGTCGGCGTTGAAGTAGTAGCCGATGTCGGTCGTACAGAATTTGTGGATCCAATTGGCGATCGAACGCTGCGAAACCGCCGCTCGGAATCGATCGGTGTGACCGATCATCCAGTTGGTCATGAAGCCGCCATACGAGCCCCCCATGACCCCGAGCCGCTCCGCGTCGAGGAAGGGGTATCGATCGAGCGCGGTATCGACGACCGCCATCAGATCCTCGTAGTCGATCTTGCCGTACTGCGCCCGGATGTCGGCGAACGCATTCCCTCGTCCGGACGAACCGTGCGGGTTCGAGATCAGGATCGCATAGCCTTTCCCGGCCAGCATCTGCATCTGATGGAAGAAGATCTCCCCGTACGCGCCGCGCGGGCCGCCGTGAATCGTCAGGATCGTCGGGACCTTCGCCTCCGGGTCGACGCCCATGGGGCGGATCAGCCATGCATCGATCTCGTCCCCTCCCGCGGAGGGGACGCCAAACCGCTCCGGGATCGCGACAGATCGATCGGCGAGGCTGTCCTCGTTGAGCGACGTCAGCCGCGTCTCCTCGCCCTCGTCATATGCGTACAGCTCCTGCAGCCGATCCGGACGCAGCTCGATCGACAGCACCCGACCCTCTCGCACGTCGTAGGCGTCGATCGAGCCGACGGCCTCGAGGATCGTACGCGCCGTCCCGGCTCCTTCGATCTCCACGAGGCTGCCGGTCGTCCGGTCGGTCACCGAGACGTAGGCCTTGCCGCACGCAACGCGTAGCGTCGGGCCGCCGCCATGACGACAATCGGCGGCAATCGAATTGCCGACCGATCGGTCCCATCCCGGCGTCCACGAGGTCACGCGGCCTGTAGCGAGGTCGATCGCGAGGATCTCGCGGTTCTGGTTGAGGCCGTACGTCTTCATATCCGCCCCCGTCGCCAGCACCGTCCTGTCGTCGAGGAAACGGACCTCGTCGAGGGCCCATCCCTCGATCGGTACCCGCGTTGCAGGCCCGCCCGCACCCTCGACGGTCCACAGTTCGCGGACGATCTCGGCAACCCCGTCAAACCGCCGCCCGATCACGGCGCACCGCCCGTCCCGCACATCGAACCCCGTGACCTCCAACTCCGGATCGAGCAGCGCGGCGGACTCACCGGACGCGGGATCGAACCGAAAGAGCCGCTTGCGCCTTCCGTTCGTGAACCCTTCGCCGTTCATCCAGAACGGGATCTCGTCGAGCACCTCGTAGTCCTCGGCGTCGTCGGCCGCATCCTCGTCGGCCGGCGCAAGGCGGGCGGTGTAAAGAAATCCGCCGTCGTCCAGCCGGGCGAGCGCCTCGGCCTTGTGTGGGAGCGTCGCGACCCGTTCCGCCTCGCCCCCGTCGACGCGGATCCGGTACAGCGCCGGCTCGTCCCCATCCTCCCCATCGCGTCTCGAGAGGAAGTACAGTCCGCGGCCGTCGCCGCCCCAGACGAACGGTCCGTCCGAACCGCCACTCGTCAGGCGCGACACGCTTCGGGAGCCGAGATCGACCAGATACAGATCGGAGAGGTAGCGGTTCTCCTCCCGGTCGGCCCGCTTCACGACGAACACAGCGAGACGGCCGTCGGGGGCGATCTCGACGGCGGAGAGGAATCGATACGCGAGCAGGTCTTCGATATGGACGGGTTTCATGACGCCTCCTTCACGGAGGCGAGTCTACCCGGCAGATCCCGCGGTGTCAGCTAGGCGCCCTCCGGCCGTCGCCAGAGGGCGCCGATCGACCCTAGAAGTAGTACTCGGTGACGTTATCGATCTCGAGACCGCTGCAGCCTCGTCCGGTGTACTCCAGCGCGAGGATCACTGAGACGTCCTCCATCGAGACGTCGAGGAACCCCCAACTCATTCCACTCGACGCGATATAGTCGCCAAGCCAGACGTACTCCGCCTCGTACGGGCCGAGGATGAAGTCCCACGTCTCGAGCCAATTCCCATCGGAATCGTACGCGGAGATCGAGCACGTCGCGGTGCTCGCCCACGGGTTCATCAGGATGAACGCCGTCTCCGCGGAGCCGACCTGTGTGTAGTACGTCCCGAGCCAGAACGGCTCCGCCGGATCGAGCACCGGAATGTCGGAGTACACCGTGTCAACCGAAATCAACAGGTCATCGGAGAAGTACTCCAGCCCGATGACGAGCCGCTCCTCGCTGTCGACGGTCACGACCCCCCAGTACGTGCTGCCCGGAGGAATCTCGTCGCCGAGGCGGACGTAGACCGTGGCGTACGAGTCGACCGTTCCATACGAGTCCCAGATCAGCCCGCCGTAGGCGTCATGCACCTCGATCCCGACATCGTTTGCCCACGGCATCGTGTTGATTAGGTTGATCTCGAGATCCTGCCCGCCCGAAAGGTCATAGTAGAACGCGTAGTGAAACTGCCCCACCGCCACCAGGCCAACCAGAAGAACCAGTGCTCCGACTGCCATTGCCGTCCGCATCGTTACCTCCCCTTCTTAGGACCTATCACAGAATAGCGATCTCTACCGGTTGTGCAAAGGGGGCACCTGACATCACGCGCAGTAGAATGCTCAGGGAGGCTTCGATGTCGGACATCGAGATTCGGGACATGCAGGACGGCGACGAACCGTATCTCTCCACCTGCTCGCACGTCGATCAATCCCGTGAGATCGATGCCCAGGCCGCCAAGCGCCGATCGGTCCTTCACGGCCTTGCCCGACACGGTGCCCGGTTCAAGATCGTGCTGGACGGCCCGGATCACGCCGGATTCGCCCACGGCCTGCCCATCGACCGCTCGCCGTGGGGGCCGCTCGGGGAGAACCTGATGGTGATTCCGTGCCTATACGTCCGCCGGGAGAGCACCGGGCGCGGCGCTGGACGGGCGCTGGTCGGATCGATCGAGCGGGACGCACGCCAGGCATCGTTCGCCGGTGTGACCGTCACTGCTTACCGCGACATCCCCGGCGCCGAGTGGTTCATGCCGGCCGCTTACTTCGAGCAACTCGGATACCGCCCGGTTGCCGAGCGGGGGCGCGAAGCGCTGCTGTGGAAACCGTTTCGGGCCGGCGCGGCGCCCCCTCGCTTCCTCGAGCCTCGCTACACGTTCGAGCCGATCGACGGCGTTTGCGTCGTCGACCTGTTCTGGAACGATTTCTGCCCGACGAGCGGGATCGAAGCGCAACGGGTTCGAGAGGTCTGCGCCGCATTCGGAGATCGGGTAGTCCTGCACGAGTATTGCGCTGACGATCGGGACACGTTGCTCCGCTACCGGATCCCCAGACGGATCACTGTCGACGGCCGGGAGATCTGGTGGGGGTACGAGGCTCCGCGTGACGGAATCCGATCTGCCATCGAGCGCGCGCTCAGCAGCCGCTCGACGTGATCAAAGCAACGACATCTGCTCGCCGGTCGGCGCGAGGTACGGCCGAACCGACGTGGCGATCCCGATGGATGCACACAGGGCGCCGAACCGCTCCGCCAGCTCCGCCGCGTTCGGCGAGGGGCACATGTAGTCGTTACCGTAGGTCGCCACGTACCTCGCACGCAGCCCGGGGAACAGCTCATCCAATCGGCGAAAGTAGTACGCACGCTGCCGATCCCGCAGGCTCATCCCGAACCACGGCACGATCGACTTCACGCCGACCGCGCGAGCCCGCTCGACGATCGCCGACACGTTCTCCCAGGTGTCCTCGATGAACGGAAGGATCGGCATCAGTGCAATTCGGGTCTCGATCCCGACCGCGGCGAGACGCTCAAGTGCGTGAAATCGGGCCGAGGTCGGCGGCGAGAACGGTTCGATGCGCCGCGACAGGTCATCGTCGATCGTCGTAATCGTCAGCGAGACGGCGGCGGCAGTGCGGGAAATCTTCCTCAACAGGTCGACATCTCTCAGGACCAGGTCGCTCTTCGTCACGACATGAACGCCGAAGCCCTGCTCGGCGATCACCTCGAGTGCCTGTCGGGTCAGTCCGATCTTCTCCTCGATCGGCATGTACGGGTCGTGCATCGATCCGGTTCCGATGATTCCCGCCCGACGCTTCCGCCGCAGTTCATCCCGCAAGAGATCGATCGCATTCACCTTGACGAGGATGTCGCGATCGAACGCATCGATTCCATAGCATTCGCTTCGCGAGTCGCAGTAGATGCATCGGTGCTGACAGCCTCGGTACAGGTTCATCCCGTAGTCGAGGCCGAAGTACGTGTCGAGGCCTTTCACCCTCGCGACGAGCGTCTTCGCACGGATCTCCTTGATCATCGACGGCCCTCCGGGCCGCCGCCGGGCGCGTCACCCAGGACTCAAGCGGACGCAACCGACCGACGGCGTTCGTGTACAATACCTGACCTCGGTGGATGATTCCGAGAGTACACCACGGGAGGATCGACCGCGTGATGAATCGACTGACAGCAAAGGCCTTCCTGGTCCTGGCGTGCGTCCTGCTGCATTCGGGGGGCCTCGCCACGGCCAATACCGCACCGGTCGCGACGTTCGATGTCCGTCCGGGCCGCGACGGGTCGTCGACGTCGGTCCTGTTCGATGCCTCGGCATCCCATGACGCCGACGGAGCCGTCGCATCCTATCAGTGGGCCTTCGGCGATGGCACCACCGGTTCCGGACCGACGAAGGAACACACGTACCCATCGGCTTCCACCTATACCGTCACGCTCGTCGTCACCGACAACGACGGAGCCAGCCGGATCGCGAGCCGTACGATCGACCTCGGTCAGCCGCTGACCTCGTCGACACCGGCCCAGAGCGAGACCCGCCCACCCGCGGTAGCGGCCGCTCGGGTCCCGATCGGCACGTACATCGGGGCGCGGGCACCGGACTTCGCCCTCCCCGATCCCAAGGGGCAAACCGTCCGTCTGTCCGACTTCCTCGGCCAGGTCGTCCTTCTCGAGTTCTGGTCAAGCGGCTGCAACGCCTGCGTTTCGTCCCTTCCGTACCTCGAATCGCTGCGTCAAACGTACGCCGAGCGAGGGCTCGTCGTGCTCGATGTCATCACCAACTCTGACTACTGGGAAGCGGAGCGGCTCCTCGAAACCAGCGGCTACGACGGGTTTGTGACCGTTCGCGAGGTCGACTTCGCCTCGAAGCCGACGAGGGCAATATACGGTGTGACCCGCATTCCGCACGCCTTTCTGATCGACCGGACCGGGGTGATCCGGTTCAGCGGGCATCTGACCTACCTCCAGCGCGACATCATCGTGCCGTGGCTCTAGTCGGACATCGCACACACGATCTCCACCGCCGTCCCACGACGGATTGACAGCCGCTCAGTAAGCTTTCGCCTCGTGCGGATCGGATCCGCAACTCTCCGGTCACGAGGCGCTCATCGCCCGGCGATCGGCCCACGGGTGGTGTCATGCGCGGTCATTGGGTCCTGTTGCCATTCACTCTCCTTCTTCTTGTCTCGATCCCGTTCGCCACGATCGCCCAGAGCGCGTCCATCGAGTGCAGCTACCGATGGACCTACGACGGACGCACGTGGACGCTGACCCATCGTTTTTCCACCGAGCATTACCAGTTCTACCGAACTCTGCCGCGAGTCCTCGACTACGCGAGGTACACCGGGTACGTCGACGACCCACGCGACGACCGGCAACTCCGATCGCTGATCGATGATCTGGAGCGCCTCGCCGCCGACGCCGGACTGGATGCGTGGGGAAAGCTGAATCTTGTCATCGCGTTCGTGCAGTCGATTCCGTACGTCAACGAGTCGTGCGAATACCCTCGATACCCGCTCGAGACGCTGGTCGAACGTCAGGGGGATTGCGAGGACGCCGCGATTCTCGCCGCGGCGCTGCTTCGCCAGATGCACTTCGACGTCGTCCTCCTCGCGTTCTTGGAGGAGCGGCACATGGCGCTGGGGGTCCGTGTCCTCCCGCCGGGACCGGTCGAGGACTCGCCCGTCCTGTGGAACGGCGGATCCTATTACTACCTCGAGCCAACGACGATCGGCTGGCCACTCGGCCAGATCCCGGAGGCGTACCGTTC
>Ga0272441_10006519_pt1 | contig 19476 bp, 14 predicted proteins | sample SSMProp6N_FD_193582 | JGI IMG/M metagenome (GOLD analysis project Ga0272441, IMG submission 193582) | Marine sediment archaeal communities from Little Sippewissett salt marsh, Falmouth, MA, United States - SSM-Prop-6N | ecosystem: Environmental > Aquatic > Marine > Wetlands > Sediment ... | reverse complement strand
CGCCGGCTGGGACGCCTGCCTGACCTGCCTTGTCGGCGGGACCTGGCAGCGGCCCGTGCCGCTCTCAGTCCGCAAGGGCATGGACCGCCGCCCGGCGCTGGTGATCGGCGGGGACCGGGCATTCCTGGGCCTCCAGACCGACGACCTGCCCAATAGCTGGTCGACCGTCGATCGCACGCTCGACTCGATCAGCGACGTCGTGCTGGCGGCCGTGAAGCTCACCGACGCCCCACCGCCGGCCCGGCCGGTGCTCGAGCCGCTCGTCGAGCCGAACCAGCCCTTCGAGCCGGGCACGATCCGCGTCGCCCGCGGGGAGGACGCGCCCACGCCGACGATCACCTACCGGGGCCGGTCGTTGAAGCTCTACTACGGCGACCTGCACGAGCACACCGACGTGTCGGTCTGCAACCGCGTGGGCGACCAGTCCATCGACGAGAGCCACCAGCACATGCGCGACATCGCCCGCCTGGACTTCGCCTGCGTGACCGACCACGGCTACAACCTCAACCCGTACCTGTGGAACTACACCGCCAAGATGGCCCGGGCCAACGACGACCCCGGCCGGTACCTCACGTTCCTCGGCGAGGAGTGGACCAGCAGCCTGGAGAAGTACTCCGCCAAGCATCCCTACGGCTACTACGGGCATCGCAACGTGATCCTGGCGGACATGTACTTCCCCCGCTGGTGGAACGCCCGCAACGGGCAGACCCCCGCGGCCGTGTGGGAGGCGCTTCGCAAGCGCAACGCCAACTTCGTGCACATTCCCCACCAGCTCGCGGACACGGGCAACGTGCCGGTGGACTGGGACTTCGCCGACGAGACCGCCCAGCCCGTCGCGGAGATCTTCCAGACCCGCGGCTCGTACGAGCACCGCGGCACGGTGCGGCAGGCGAAACGGACCGCGCCGAAGGGGGCGTACTTCCTCCAGGACGCCTGGGCGAGGGGGATCGTGATCGGCGTGATCGCCAGCCCGGACCACGGCGGCGGGTACGGCAAGGCGTGCGTCTACGCGCCGAAGCTGACGCGGGAGGCGATCCTCGACGCCCTGCGGGCGCGGCACTGCTTCGGCACGACCGCGGCGAGGGTCTTCCTGGACGTCCGCGTGGACGGGCACCTGATGGGCGAGAAGGTCGCCGCCCCGGTCGGGAAAACCGTGCAGGTCCGCATCGCCGTCCGCTGCCCCGCCGACATCGACCGCATCGAGGTCTGCCGCAACAACCGGTTCATCTACACGACCCGTCCCACCGGCCGGGAAGCCGCCCTGCACTTCACCGACCGCTCCCCCCTGCCCGGCCGGAGCTACTACTACGTCCGCGTCGTCCAGAAAGACGAGGAGATCGCCTGGTCCAGCCCGGTCTGGCTCGGGGCGAAGTAGGCCCGGACCCGGGCCGGCCTACCGCCTGCGGCTTGCCATGGGCCGGGTCCTTTGTCTCAGGCGGAGGCACAGGGCCAGGCAGCCGAGCGCGATCCCAAACGCCGTGGCCGGCTCGGGGATGATGCAGCAGCACTCGTCCGTCACCGTCCAGCCGAAGGTCCCGAACTCCGCCGACGAGGTGACGATGTCCCCGAAGCCGAAGGACGCGCCGTCGGTCCACGTCGGCGGGAGCGGATCGCGCGTGACGTCGGGGTCGGGCAGCGGGTCCATGATCCAGCCCCACGTCCAATGCCCCAGCACGTGGACCTTCTTGTCCCACGTGCAGACGAGGTTCAGCTCGGCGCCCCAGGTGATCGTGTCGTTCGAGAACGGACGCTTGGAGCGATCGCTGAACGTCAACGTGCTGGTGGGCGAGTCCCAGTTGGCGGCGTACTCCGCGTCCGTCCAGTAAAAAGGCTTCTCGTCTTCGTACCCGCTGCCGCCGGGCTTGCTCCACGGATCGACGTAGCCGCCGTCGGGCGGATCGCCCCGTATGTCGTCCGAGATGGGAGAGTTGGTGTGCACGATCTGGACCCACCGGAATTCCAGGCCAGGCCTCAACATCATGTCCGGCGGGCAATCCTCGAACGTGAAGCTCGTAATGAACGATGTGCCGCCCCAGAGGTCTCCTGCGTCGCGAGTCCCGTCGCCCCACTCCTTTCCTGTCCCGTACCGGGGCGAGTATTCCAGGAGCTCGACCTCCCCCAGCTCAAACGTCCCACACAGGACGCTTTCCGCCGGAGACGGCGCCGCACTCAATCCCAAGAGGAGGGAAACCGCCAGCACAGACAACCCGCGCAAGCATTTCATGAGACTCTCCTTTTCCTTCCCCCCCCCAAGCGAAGCCAGCCTCCGCGCGGGTCCGCACTGCCTGGGCCTCCCGCCGTCGCGGGCCGCGAAGAACATCCACCCATCATTATCTCACGATGCCACAGTCTGTCAAGAGGGAACTCCCGTCTGCGGCGAGGGCGCGCGCAGCGCCTGGCGGCCGTCCGAGACAGTAGTGACAGCGCTGCGGACAGGAAGCCCCTCGCCAGCCCCCCGTGCGGCCTACTCGTCTGCCGGCGCGGGGAACTTGGGGGGGTGGCCGTTCAGGACGGCGACGAGGTCGTAGACGACGTCGCTCATGCGGGCCATCGCCTCCGGGACGCGGGCGGCGGCGTGGGGCGTGAGGATCACGTTGTCCAGGCCGAACAGCGGGTAGTCGGGCGGGGGCGGCTCAGGGTCGTGGCAGTCGACGACGGCCGCCGAGAGCCGGCCGCCGCGGAGCGCGTCGGCCAGGTCGGCGTAGACCACGCACGGGCCGCGGGCGCAGTTGATAAACTGCGCGCCGGGCTGGAAGGTCGCGAGGGTCTCGGCGTTGATCATGCCGCGTGTGAGTTTCGTCAGCGGCACGTGGATGGTCACGACGTCGCTGCGGGCAAACAACGTAGGCTTGTCGACGGCCTGGGCGGGGTAGTCCACCTGGATGTCGAGGATATCGTTGTACAGCACGGTCATGCCCAATCCCGCGGCGGCCCGGCCGACCCGGCTGCCGATGCGCCCGCAGCCGACGATGCCGAGGGTCATCCGCGCGAGGAACCGCCCGAAGGTCTGCTTGCGAACGGCGTGGAACTCCTCGTCGGTGAGGTAGCCGGTCATCGGCCAGAACCGCCGGTTCATCTCGAGGATCATCCGGACGGTGTAGTCCACGACGGCCAGCGTGTTGGCCTCGGGGGTGTGGACGACCTCGACGCCGCGTCGGCGACAGGCGGGGACGTCGATGTTCTCCAGCGCCACGCCGGCCCGGCCGACGACCTTCAGGCGCGGGGCGCGGGCCAGCAGGCTCTCGTTGACCTGGGTGTAGGTGCGGACGCAGAGCGCGTCGGCGTCGGCGACGGCCTCGCCGGCCTGCTCGGGGGTGGTGCGGCGGACCTCGGCGTGCTCGGCCAGGTACGCCAGGGCGGCGTCGCTGAGGGTCTCGCTGACGACAATGACCGGTCGGTCGGGTGGGCTCATGGCGGCGGGACGGATTACTCGAGCCCCTGCACCTCGGCATCCCCGCGACGGGGCAGCAGCCGATGGCGGAGCTTGCTCCAGAACCCCGCCACGCCGAGCCGGCGGGAAAGCCTGCGGAGGTGCTCGTCCTTCGGGGCCAGTGTCAGGGCACGGGCCAGGTAGCGCCGGGCCCGGGGCAACTGGTTCTTCTGCAGATGGGCCAGGGCGAGGTTGTACAGGGCCAGCGGGTAGTCCGGCTTGAGCTTCAGGGCGCGGCGGCAGTGGCGGATGCCGTCCTCGATGCGGTGCATTCGGAAGAAGCTGACGGCCAGGTTGTGCTGGGCGTGGGGGTCGTCCGGCTGGATCGCCACGACGCGCCGGAGGATGTCGTTCGCCTGGCGCGTCATGTGGGCCTCCAGCAGCAGTTGGCCCAGCTCCTGGAGGGCGAGGGGGTCGTCGCCGCAGCGCCGCATCTCCCGCAGGAGATGCTTGGCCGCCTCCTGGACGCGCTTCAGGCGGATCAGCGCCTGGGCGAGACGGGCGTGGACGCCGGGATAGTCCGGGTCCAGCCGAAGGACACGGCGGAAGCGGTCCTCGGCCTCGGCGGGCCGGCTGTTGCGTAGCGCCAACTCCCCAAGGCAGAACTGCGCCGAGGGGTTATCCGGCTCGACCTCCGCGGCGCGGATGTACTTTCGCTCGGCCTCGGGCCAGCGGTTCATCTCGCCCAGCAGGTCCCCGAGGTCGACGAGCACGTCGGCGTCGTTGGGGTCCAGCCGCAGCTCCGCCTCATAGTGCCGCCGGGCGGCGGGGAAATCTCCCTGGGCCCAGTGGGCCTCCGCAATCCGGACGTGCGCGTGGGGATGGGTGGGCTCGATCTCCAGCGTTCGCTGCCAGCAGTAGATGGCGCGCTCATACTCGCTACGGCTGTAAAGGCTGTTGCCGATGTTGTAGAAGCAGAGCGGGCAATCCTCCTTGAGCTGCTGGGCGAGATAGAACACGACCTCGGCTTCGTCGTGCTGGCCCATCTCGGCGTAGGTGACAATCCGGTTGCAGTAGGCCGGCTCGAAGGTTGGGTCGAGGTGCTCGATCCGCTCGAAACAGCTCAGCGCTTCGGCGTATTGACCGAGGCGGGTCAGATTCACCCCCAGGCAGTTGAGGGTCTCGACGTCGTCGGGCATCAGCTCGAGGGCGTCCTTGTAGGCCTTGCAGGCGGCCTCGTATTCGTCCAGCGCCTCCAGCGTCAGGCCGAAGTTGAACAGCCATGACGGATTATACGGGTTGACGGTGATGGCGGCTTTCAGTTCGGCCGCCGCCTCGGCCCAGCGCCCGGAATCGTAGAGCTCGTGGGCACGCTCGACCCGGGCCTCGGCTTCCATCCACTCGTTCATCGGGTCGCTGTTGTTCTGCGGCAAGCCACTGATCTCCACCTGCGGCCAGTTGACGTGATCCTCGGGGGCCGGGCCGTGCCGGCTACCCCACCCCAAGGCAACTGCCATCGCTGACCATATTCTATCCGAACGCCTGCGATTTGGGCAAGCCCCAAAACCAACAACCAAGCCACAACGACTCGAAGCCGGTAGTCCCGGCCAGGCTGCGCTGGTATCCTGGGCGCGTATGAAAAACCGCGACGAAGAACTCGCGCTGGACGATGCCGCCCTTCTGAGCCGGTGCGACCTTCACCTGTATAAGGCCTCCGGGCCCGGGGGCCAGCACCGCAACAAGGTCACCTCGGCGGTCCGGCTGCGTCACACGGACACGGGGATCACGGTCACGGCCGCGGAGTCTCGCTCCCAACACGACAACCGGCGCAGGGCCCTGCGCCGGATGCGCCAGAAACTCGCATGCCAGCTTCGCCGGTCCTTCCGGGCAGCAGACGCCCTGCCCGAGCCGATGCGCGCGTGCATCTTCCTGCCCAAGGGCGCCCTTCGCGGGTCGCCGGGGCGCGTGGAGGTCGGCAGGAAGGACGCGCGGTTCTGGTCGGTGGCGGCCATCCTGCTGGACGCGCTCGACGCCGCCGATGGCCGGGTCGGGCAGGCCGCCGCTGCGCTGGGCGTGACCACCGGCAGCCTCGTGCGCGTCCTGCGCAGCGACCGCCATCTCCTGTCCGCCGCGCAGCAGATCCGGCGCGGGCACGACAAAGGACCGTTGCGATAAGACCCCGCGCGGACTCTCCCTGACCGTTCCCAGATTTCTCCCCGTATTGAACGCTTGACAAGCGCGGAGGTTCCTCGGTATAGTCAGAATAGAGGCGTTGGCCTGTGGGTTTCGCAGGGAGACGTCCTCGGTCTGGCTGCCGGGTCCGGGTATTGTCCTTATTCGGTTTATACTTCATCATCCCGCCTTCACGCGAACCGGGCCAACGCCGACCGACCGGCGCGGGGGCCGTGGGCGCATGTCCCGCGGCAACGCTGGTTCTCCGCCAGCTTCCGTTGCCGAAGCCTGGCCCCGTTCACCGTTCGGTCCAGCATGGTAATCCTTGTATTCTAGGAACTTTGCGAGCAGACGATGCCACGAAAACAGAGACGCCGACTTGGGGAGATTCTGGTCAAGTGGGGCGTAGTAACGCAGTCGGGGGTTGATGAAGCCCTCGAACATGCCCGCGCCGAAGGCGTGCGGATTGGCGAGGCGCTGGTCGCGCTGGGACTGGCTGACGAGGAGGACGTCACCAAGGCCCTCGCGACGCAGTACGACATGGAGTACATCGACCTCGACCGCAACGTGGTCGTCCCCACCGAGATGCACTTGATCCCCGACGACATCATCAAGCGGCACCTCGTCCTGCCTCTCGGCCAGGAGAACGAGCGCTTGAAGGTGGTCATCACCGACCCGCTCGACCTCGAGACGCTGGACATGCTGCGGTTTCGCCTCAACTTCGAGCTCGAGCCCTGCCTTGCCTCCAAGAGCCGCATGCGAAACTACATCGACCAGTTCGTCCGCAGCGGCGCGACATTGGACGACGAGGTCCACATGCTCCAGGAGAGCGAGACGATGGTCGAGTCCAGCAACAGAGACCTGGACGAAGACTCGGCCCCGATCATCCGGCTCGTCACCATGCTGATCACCGAGGCCGTCCAGATGCGGGCCTCCGACATCCACGTCGAGCCGATGAACAACCGCGTGCGGGTCCGGTATCGTGTCGACGGCGTCTGCCGCGAGCGGGACAACATCCCCAAACGGATGCAGGGGCCCGTCATCAACCGGTTCAAGATCATGGCCGGCATCGACCTCGCCGAGCGGCGGCTGCCCGGCGACGGCCGCATCAAAATGCTGGTCGGCAACAGTGACGTTGACTTCCGCGTTTCGACCCTCCCGTCGTACTTCGGCGAGAGCGTCGTCTTGCGTATTCTTCGCCCGGAGTCGGCGAAGCTCGGTATCCAGAACCTCGGGTTCGAGTCGGACAACTACGCCCGCTTCCAGCGGATCATCCGCCGGCCCAACGGCGTGTTCCTCGTCACCGGGCCGACCGGGTCGGGCAAGACGACCTCGCTGTACGCCGCCATCAACGACCTCAACCGCCCGGACCGCAAGATCATCACCGCCGAGGACCCTGTCGAGTACAACTTCACCGGCGTCAACCAGGTCCAGGTCAACGAGCAGATCGGCCTGACCTTCGCCTCCATCCTCCGCGCGATGCTCCGGCAGGCACCCAACATCATTCTGGTGGGCGAGATCCGAGACCTGGAGGTCGCCGAGGTGGCCATCCAGGCCGCTTTAACCGGACACTTGGTATTCAGTACACTGCACACAAATGACGCCCCTTCAGCGATTACCCGCCTTGTGGACATGGGTGTGAAGCCGTTCTTGGTGGCCAGCAGCATCCAGGCGATCATGGCCCAGCGGCTCATCCGACTGATCTGCCCGGAATGCAAGGAGGAGTACCCCGAGCCGGATCCCCGCATCTTGCGTCTGCTGGGCTTCCGCCCGGAGGAGATTGAAGGACGAACCTTCTACAGAGGAAGGGGTTGCAGCGCGTGCGGGGGTTCGGGCTACCACGGCCGCCAAGGCATCTTCGAGTTGATGGAGATGACCAACACGATTCGCGAAATGGCCTTCAACCGCGCCCCGCTGAGCGACATTCGGCGCGCGGCGCGGGCCGCGGGCATGCGGGGCCTGCTGGCGGACGGCAGGATCAAGATCATGAACGGTTTGACCACCCCGGACGAGCTGGTTCGCATCACGCAGGCCTCGGAGTTGGCCGCCGAATGACCCGGAGGTGTCTGTTTGTCTTATTTCTTTACTTATGGGGGATTACGCTGGAATCCACCGCCGATGCGGCGGGGCTTGGCCTTGGCAGGGCGCTAAGGGCTTACGAATAATTCATCAGAGGAAGCGGTATGGCGACGATCAGCATTGAAAGGCTACTGGAGACATGTATCAAGCGTGGCGCCAGTGACTTGCACCTCCATACGGGCCTGGCTCCCACTTTGCGACTGCACGGTCGGCTGCGCCCGCTGGAGACGAAGGTCCTCGAGCCGCAGGACACGCTGGCCTTCATGCGAGCGATCACCCCGGAGCGGGCCCAGCAGGAGCTCCAGGAGCAAGGCGGCACGGACTTCGGATTCGAGTTTCGGGGCATGGGGCGCTTCCGGACATCCGTTTTCCAGCAGCGCGGGCAGATCTCGTTGACCCTCCGCCTGATCCCCACGAAGCTGATGACGTTCGAGGAGATTGGCCTGCCCATGATCGTCAAGGCCCTCTGCCGCCGCCCCCGCGGGCTGTTCCTGGTCACGGGGCCGACCGGCTCGGGCAAGACGACGACGCTGGCGACCATGATCGACTACGTCAACTCCCAGTTCGACAAGCACGTCATCACGGTCGAGGACCCGATCGAGTACTACCACCCGCACAAGAAGTCGATGGTCAACCAGCGAGAGGTGGGCGTGGACGTGCCCAGCTTCTCCGAGGCCCTGCGGCGCGTCTTGCGGCAGGACCCGGATGTCATCCTCGTCGGCGAGCTTCGCGACCTGGAGACCATCGAGTCCGCCCTGCGGGCCGCGGAGACCGGCCACCTCGTCTTCGGCACGCTTCACACGACCAACGCGCAAGGCACGGTGACGCGAATCGTGGACCAGTTCCCCGTAAACCAGCAGGAGCAGATCCGCGTGCAGTTGGCCTCGTCCATCATCGCCGTGCTCTGCCAGACGCTGATCCCGCGGGTGGACATTCGCGGCCGGATCGCCGCGTTCGAGTTTCTCGTGGTCACCAACGCGGTCGCGAACCTGATCCGCGAGAACAAGGCCTTCCGCATTCCCTCCTCCATCCAGACGGGCAAGAAGTTCGGCATGCAGTTGCTGGACGATCACCTCCTGCGGCTATACGCGGAAGGCAAGATCAACGAGGAGGACACCGTCGACCACAGCCAGAACCCCGGCGAGATGCGAGACAAGGTCGAGGCGGTGCGGAACGGGCGGATCGTCATCGGCGCGAAAGGCCTGGAAGAGGCCGTGGAACTGAGGAAATAAGCCATGGCAGAGATGGCATCACAACCTGTGGAACAGCAAGTGGATGTGTCGGAATTGCGGGGCCTTCGCCTCGGGCGCATCCTCGTGAAGATGGGCAAGATCACCCGGGAGCAGGTTCACGAGGCCCTGGACGTGCAGAAGGAGAGCGGCGGGCCGCTCGGGCAGATCCTGATCGACCTCGGGTACATCGACGAGAAGACTCGAACGCTGTCGCTGGCCTATCAGGTGGGCATGGAGTACGTCGAGCTCCAGTCGCTGGAGGTCCCCGCGGACGTGGTCGAGAAGATCCCCGCGCAGATGGCCAACGCGTACAAGGTCGTGCCCCTGGAGTACGACCCGGTCTCCAACGAGCTGATCGTGGCGCTGGGGTCGGCGGACAACTTCCGGGCGACCGACGACCTGCAGACGCTGATGGGCTTCCGGGTGCGGGCGAAGATCGCCGATCCCGAGCAGCTCGACATGACGCTGCTGAAGTACTACGACGTCGAGCCGGAGTCGATCGGCGAGATCATCAACGAGATCGCGGGCGACGATCAACTCGCCCAGCTCGAAGACCGCGGGGAGAGCATCGACCTGGACACGATCCGGGAGATGGCCGAGGCCAACCCCGTCAAGCGGCTGGTGAACATGGTGCTGCTGGAGGCCATCCGCAACCGCGCCAGCGACATCCACTTCGAGCCGTTCGAGAACGAGTTCAAGATGCGCTACCGCATCGACGGCGTGCTGTACGAGATGCTCCCGCCGCCGAAGTCCATCGCGGTGGCGATCGCTTCTCGCATCAAGGTGATGGCCAACCTGGACATCGCCGAGCGCCGCCTGCCGCAGGACGGCCGCATCGAGCTGGTCGTGGACGCCTCCCCCGTGGACCTGCGGGTCAGCGTCCTGCCGACCATGTTCGGCGAGAGCGTGGTCATGCGTGTCCTGGACCGGTCGAACGTCTCGCTGGACCTGGACCGCATCGGCCTGCGAGAGGACGACGCCCGCGTCTTTCGGCAGTTGATCGGCCGGCCCAACGGCATCTGCATCGTCACCGGGCCGACCGGCAGCGGGAAGACGACCACGCTGTACTCGGCCCTGAACGACCTGAACGACGTGACGGTCAAGATCCTCACCAGCGAGGACCCGGTCGAGTACGACATCGACGGGCTGGTGCAGGTACAGATCAACCCGGAGATCGGTCTGACGTTCGCCCGGTGCCTGCGCCACTTCCTGCGCCAGGACCCGGACGTCATTCTGATCGGCGAGATTCGCGACCTGGAGACGGCGGAGATCGCCGTCCAGGCGTCGCTGACGGGCCACCTGGTGTTCTCCACGCTGCACACCAACGACGCGCCGTCGGCGATGGCCCGGCTGCTGGACCTGGGGCTGGAGCCGTTCCTGATCACGGCGACCGTGGAGGGCGTGGTCGCCCAGCGGCTCGTGCGGACGATCTGCCCCCGGTGCAAGGAAGAGTTCAAGCCGACCGAGGAGATGGTCATGGAACTCGGGCTGGAGCCCGACGTCCTCAAGGACCGGACGTTCTTCCAGGGCACGGGATGCGAGTACTGCCGGGGCACGGGCTACAGCGGCCGGCAGGCCATTTTCGAGATCATGCTGCTGGACGACGATATTCGGAAACTGATCATGAACCGCGCCAGCACGACGGTGCTCCGCGAGGCGGCCCGGAAGCGCGGCATGCGGACGCTGCGCCAAAGCGGGCTGCTGGCGATCTATGACGGCACGACGACCATCGAGGAGGTCGTCTCACAGACGCTGATGGAAGATGACTAACCCCGCTCGGGGCGACCCGGGCCGACGCAACAGGAGCAGGCCATGCCAACCTTTCAGTACGAAGCCCTGAACACGGTGGGGCAGACCGTCAAGGGGACGGTGGAGGCAATGACCTCGGAGGAAGCGGCCTCCAAGGTCCGCGCGATGGGGAACTTCCCCACGAAGATCAAGGAGAAGGCCGCCAAACGCAAGCGGGCCGCCAAGCCGGGCGCGCAAGCCCAGGGCGGACAGCGCCCCCGCCGGAAGGTCGGGAAGATCAAGGCCAAGCTGCTGACGACCTTCACCCGGCAGCTTTCCACGCTGGTCAACGCGGGCCTGCCGATTCTGCGAAGCCTCCGCGTGCTCGAGCAGCAGCAGAAGCCCGGCCCGCTGCGGATGGCGATCCGCATGGTCGCCGACGACGTCGAGGGCGGCGTGACCCTCTCGGAGGCCATGGCCCGCCACCCCAAGGCGTTCACCACGCTCTACACGAACATGATTCGCGCCGGCGAGGCCGGCGGCGTCCTCGACACGATCCTCGACCGCCTCGCGGACTTCATGGAGACCAGCCAGGCCCTGAAGCGCAAGGTCGTCGGGGCAATGATCTACCCGGCCGCGGTCATCTCCTTCGCGGTGCTGATCGTGATGGGCATCATGGTGTTCGTGATCCCGGCGTTTAAGAAGATCTTCGGCGAGATGGGCCGCGCCCTGCCCGGGATGACGCAGAGCCTCATCGACCTGAGCGACTGGATGAAGTCCAGCGGCTGGATCGTCATCATCCTCGCGCCGATCGTGGTCGTCGCGATCTTCAAGCTGCTGCGAATGTCCGAGAGCGGCGCGTACGCGATCGACCGGTTCAAGCTCAGCATACCCATCTTCGGGCGGGTCCTCGGCAAGACGGCCATCGAGCGGTTCTGCCGAACGCTCGGCACGCTGCTTGCTGCGGGCGTCCCGATCCTCGAGGCCCTCCAGATCACGCGGCAGACGGCCGGCAACGCCGTGTTCGGCCGGGCCCTGCGCAAGGTCCGGGACGGCATCCGCGAGGGCGAGAGCTTCGCCGACCCCCTGCGGGAGCTTCGAATCGTCGAGCCGATGGTGGTCAACATGATCGACGTCGGCGAGGAGACCGGCGAGCTCGACAAGATGCTCGAGAAGATCGCCGACACCTACGCCGAGGAGGTCTCCGTGCTGGTCAGCTCGCTGATCTCCCTGCTCGAGCCGGTCATGGTCATCCTGCTGGGCAGCATCGTCGGCTACATCGTCATCAGCCTCTTCCTGCCCATGATCGACATGCTCAAGGCCATGCAGAACGCGTAGCGGAAAGGAGTAGCCCATGCATCATTCCGCGCACAAACAGAGCGGGGCCCGTCGCCCCCGCCGGCGAGCGGGCTTCACGCTCATCGAGCTGCTGACCGTCGTGGCCATCATCGGCCTGCTGGTCGGGATGGTCGTCCCCACGATCCAGTCGGTCCTGGAGGCCATGACCGCCGCCCGGACGCTGGCCCGTATCAAGACCCTTTCCTCCGGCATTCACGGCTGGAAGATGCAGGAGACGGGCAACAAGTTCTTCCCCGGCCAGCAGGACCCGACGGCCATGAGCCGCGACTACCCCGGGAAGGCCAGCGCCTTCCTGGCACGGCAGTTGTTCGGCGACTACCAGGAGAAGGGCCGGGACGGCAAGTACCCCAAGTTCCCCCCGCCCGTCGACGGGTACGTCTCCTACGAGCCGGGCATGCTGGACACCGCCAACGGCGATGACACCGGCGAGCCGTATACCATCCTCGATTGCCACTCCGACACGATGGCGATCCTGTACTACGTCTCCCGCCGGAACGCCAGCGGCAAGGCACAGTACGTGCCCGGGGACAACTCCTTCTACACCGACCAGGCGACCGGCGAGGGCGTCGAGGAAGACAACCCGATGGACATCCAGGACTGGGTCGGCGGAGGCGAGGGCAACAACGAATCCAAGTACGGCGTCAAGATGGACGGGCAGTTCATCCTGACGGCCGCGGGAAAGGACCGGCTCTACTTCAGCGCCACCGCCCTGGACAACGCCGGCCAGTAAGGGAAACAACCCGTGAGCGGAACGAAACGGAAAACGAGCACACCCAAGCGGTTGGGGCCGTCCCAGGCGGCGGTGGCCTTCACGCTGGTCGAGCTGCTGACGATCATCATCATCCTCAGCATGCTGATCACCCTCGCCGCGCCGTCCATGCTGGAGGCGAGGCGGATCTTCCGCGAGCACCAGACCAACGCGACGATCGGGATGATCGCCGACGCCATCGGGATGTACCAGTTGGACTGGAAGGACTCCCCGTACGAGCAGCGAGAAGACAACCAGCGGATCCCGCTGCGCCTCAAGGGCCTGCCCCGAAGCGACGGGGGTGTGGCCGGCGGGCTCAAGGGCCGCTACGCCCTCGTCGAGGCGCTGACGGGCTACCTGCCCGCGACCTACGACGGCAAGGACGGACCCGGTGCCCGCTGGCACAAGGACCGGCCCGGGAAGGACTGCGGCCCGTACGTCGGCCCCGACATGGCCAAGGGGCGAGAGGACGGCAAGGCCAACCGCGACCCGGCCTTCCTCGACGCCTTCGGCAACGAGATCTTCTACTACCGCTGCACGCTCGACGAGGAGAACCCGTTCGACGCCGCCGACAACTTCAACGACGGGCCCACCGCGTTGAGGGACTACCTGACGGACCCCAACACGAACACGCTCTATCGGCAGGACTTCATCCTGATCACGCGCGGCGCCGACCGGCAGTGGATGAAACGGACCCCGGAGTTGCAAGAGACCGACGACGTTGCCAACTTCGTTTTCTCGTTCCGGCCTCTGGACAGATGACATGAGGAGACGTGCCGTGACGTTCCGAGACAGACACCCTCACTCCGCCGTTCGGGGACGCAGCGTCCGCGCGGGATTCACGCTTGTCGAGCTGCTCCTGGTGATGTTCGTGATGTCCGTGCTGGTCGCCTTGGTCGTCGGCGTGGGGCGGTACGTGATCGAGCAGGGCCGCAAGCAGGAAACGATCAACAACCAGGACCGCCTGATCGGCGGCATCGACGCCTTCCACAAGGTGGTGGGACAATACCCCGAGGACGACCCCAACGGGTACGGGCTGATCACCATCCTCGTTCGGCAACTGGACGGCGACTTCAGCCGGGTCAAGCCGCCGGGCATCAAGACGTCCTCGGCGCTGACAAACGAGATCCGGGACTCCACGAAGGTCTTTGTCGGCCTCGGGACGGACGACACGGGCGTCGCGGCGGCGGCCTACACCAAGGACGCGTGGGGCAACGAGATGGTCTACTACAACGAAGGCGGGCTGGGGGGCAAGCCGGTGATCATCTCCGCCGGGCCGGACGGCGACTTCGGTTTCGGCGTCTCCAAACTGGACAAGGAAAAGCGGAAGGACAACATCCGCAGCGACACCCGGGAGTGACGCCCAAGATGCAGAGCAAGCGAAACAGAACGCCCCGCGACCGCTCCCGCCGGCTCGTCTGCCCGGCGCGCCGCGGCTTCACGCTAATGGAAATGATGGTGGTGATCGGGCTGGTCGCCCTGATGGCGACGATGGCCCTGCCCAGCATCATGGCGCTGTTCAATGCCGGCGCGGACGCCCAGGCCTACAACCTCATCTCGGCCCAACTCACGGCCGCCCGGGCGCTGGCGATTGAGAAGTCCATCTATGCGGGCGTACACGTGCAGTTGGCGGCCCGGGAGCTGACGGACCGGGACGACGCCGACGAGGGCCCGCGGCTGCGGACGGAGGCGTGCTACTCGGGGATCATCCTGTACCGCCCGAGCAAGGAGAAGTTCTGGCTGCACGGCGAGCCCCGCCGCACGCCGGGCAGCATCGCGTACGGCAAGGTCGCCGTCTCCGGGTCGGGCTCGACGGTCAACAACGCCGGCCGGTACACCGGGGACGCCTCGGACCTCCGGAAGTTCACGACCTTCACGGTCGTCTTCTCCCCGCAAGGCTCGGCGATCCGCCGCCTGCCGGGCAAGTCGGGCGGGCTGCTCGTCGAGTTCGACGAGGACGACCCGGCATTCAAGACCAAGCAGATTCTCGACACCCGGGACATTGCCGGCTCCCGCCAGATCTGGGACTTCCGGGACGTCACCGGCGGCGAGGAGGCCGTCACGGCCCTGTGCGTGTTCGACATGGGCGAGTACATGGTGGCAGACCAGGTCGGCAGCGCGACGAAGTACCTCGACGAGAGTGCCAGTGTGATTCCTCTGAACATCCACACCGGGCAGTTGTACCCAAGGGAGTAGCACGATGGATACCTACCGCACGTCAATCGGACGCCGAAGCCATCGCCGAGCGGGCTTCACCCTTTCGGAGATCATGATCGCCCTGGGGGTGATCGTGGTGGGCCTGGGCATGGCCGCCGGGGCGTTCCACGCGGGCATCCGCAACCACAAGACGACCATGGACGAGATCCTGCGGTCCATGGTGGGCGAGAACGCCATCGCCATCGCGAAGGTGCGCCTCACCGAGGAGATCGAGCTGCCCCAGGACCATTCCCGGGTGCTGGACCCCCTCGCCGGCGAGATCGGCATGCGGGACACGTGGTACCCCGTTCGCACGAATGACGACGTCAAGCCGATCATCGGGTACCTGCTGTTCGGGTCCCGCCCGAACGTCGACCGCAACGACTTCAAGTTCACTGTCATCCCCTACATGCTGATGGGCACGGGCGAAGCCAACAACGTCCGCGTGAACACCGACGTCGTCGCCAACGCCACCATCACGGACTCCAAGCCGCGCGACTGGGAAGACGGCGACCCGATCGAGCAATCCCTGCTCGTCCCCGACCGCAAGACCAGCCGCGACGACATGGAGAAGTTAGCCGTCGGGACGACGATCCTGGACATCCGCGGCGGCTCGGTGACGGTTGCCACCGTCGTCGGCGCCTCGCGCCGCAACGTGACCATCGAGCCGGCCCTCACGCCCGGATCGGTGAACCAGCTCTTCCTGCTCAAACTCATCGGTGCGCCCAGCGGTATGGGCATCGAGCCCCTGGACCCGTACTACGGCCGGACCCCCCTGCCGGTCGCCCGAGACCCGAATCATGCGATCTGACCGATCTGTCGCCGTCTGCCCCACCATCGGGCGCCCCGCGCCGGGACCCGCCCCCGCCTCCCGCGCGGGCATGACGCTCGTCGAAATGCTCGTCGCCGTGACCGTCCTGTCGGCAATGATCCTGATGGTCAGCTCCATCATGGTCCAGAGCCAGCGGTTCATCTCCATCAGCACCGCGAGCCGACGGAGCCATCGCATCGCCTCGGCGATCGGCCGGATGATCCGCTCCGACCTCCGCCGCGTGTCCTTCAACGGCTTCCTCTGCATCACGAAGTCCGACGTCGACGACACGCCCCTGCTGATCTTCACCACCGCCGGCACGGCCTATACGATCACCGGCGCCCCGGCCGCGGGTGCCGGGTCGATCGTCTGCTACGGGCAGATCAAGAACGCCTCCGACGACGTGATCAGCAAGTCGGGCTACCAGTTGCTCTGGCGGCCGGCGTTCGTGCTCGTGCCCGCCTCGCAGCAACTGCCCCCGGGCCCCGAGCCCCAGGACATGTTCCGCAGTTCCCTCGCCGAAGTCCTCACCAAGGACGTCGATGCCATCCACAAGGACATCGATGCCCTCGTCGGTCTCCATAGCGATGCGGACGAGAGCATCCACGTCCCCCCCGGACGCAACGTGGAGGACATCAACCAACTCTGGCAGGTGCTGGCGAAGGACTGCTCCGGCCTGAGCATCATGTGGACGGACGGGCGGCTGGTGACGGACACTTCCGGCACGAAGAGCCTCGCCTGGTACGGCATCGACGGGGACCTGTTCCAGCGGTCGGCGGAGACCTCCATCGACGGGCCGACCCTGCCCGGCAACCAGGGCGGCTACCGCGCCCTCTGGACCCATCACAACCAGAACAACTGGCCGAAGGCCATCAAGATCCGCTTCCACCTTAAGGATGCCCGGCTGATCGACTACCTCCCGGCGGAGATGCGCCGAGAGGACCACGCCTTCGTGGACGGGTACGTGTATGAAATCATTGCCAACATCCGGCAGTAGGGCTGCTTACCGCCCAAGGAGCAACCACATGAAGGCCGTACGACAACGACGGGGCTCCGTCCTGCTGATGGCCATCGGGCTGCTGACGATCATCGCGATCCTTGCCTCCACGTTTATGATCGTCTCCAACCTCGACGCCCAGGAGCAGTTGACCCTGTCCGTCAAGGACCGGGCCGAGCCCTACGCGCAGGGGGCCGTCGCCACGGTCATGATGCAGTCTCACGACGACTACTACTGGAGCGACGACACCACCAGCCAGCCGTTTGCCGGCATCGACGACGGCGTCACCGGGATCGAGGCCTGGAAGCGCTTCATCGACACGCCCGGCGGGGCCTCGATCGACGGCAACGGCAACACCACCGCCCCCGGAGACCGGATCGACCGGTGGCTGGCCTCGCACTACGACGCTCAGCGCCATTCCGCGAGCGGCCGACCCATCCCGATCTCGACGATCTACAGCATCATCAACGACTCGGCCGACGCGTGCAGCCTCTATGACACCGACGGCGACGATATCGACGACGCGCCCTCCTACCAGCCCTTCGAGGGCTCGGGGCAGTCGGACGCCGACTTCCGGCTCGCGGTCCGCGTGATCGACCACGGCGGCCTGCTCTGCGTCAACACCGCCGGCGAGAACCTCAACGACTACGGCCAGAGCCTCGCGGGCATGCCCTCCTACCGGGCCCCGGTTCTGGTGGACCTCGTGGGGTTCCTCGGCTCGGGGCCCTATGCCCGGCTGCACCAGGAACGGTGCAACGGCGGCGCTGACTCGGACCCGCAGGACCAGCCGCAGGGCGACAAGGGGCACCTGCGAAACTACGACCTGTTCTGCGGGCGGCGGCTGCTCGAGCCCAGCGGCCTGTACAGGCCCTTCGGCATCGGCGACGAGCTGTTCCTGCGCTGGTGCGAGGAGTTGACGGAGGAGTCCATCGCGAACGTCGGGCGGCTGGCCGAGATGATCGGCGACGACCTGATCCAGGACAACGAGACGGACAACTCCTACACCGACCTGCCCAAGGCCGGCGACGAGCTCAAACGCAAGCTCACCACGTTCAGTTGCGTCTCCGCCCGCCTCCGCCACCCGGACGCCAACAGCCAGTACCTCACGTACCTCGACCCGCTCAACAACTCCGAGGCGGTCTTCGAGCGGGCCAAGCGCATGATCCGCGAGCTGAACCTCGCCAACGGCGACGAGGGCGCCGAAAGCCGCATGGCCGCCCACTTCACCGCCAACCTCAAGGCGTACCTCACGCCCCTCTCGGCCGCCAAGAGCGACTGGCCGAACTTCCTCTACACCGACGTGGACGCCGGGAAACAGGTGACGGCCTACGGCGTCAAGCAAGACGTGATCATCTCCGAGGTCTTCGCCAAGCACTTCGTGAAGATGTCCGACGACGACGACATCCCCTCCCAGATGTGGGCCTGGGGCTGCGCCGTCGAGCTGATGAACCCCTCCACCGTGGACGCCACCACGGACGAGTTCGAGCTGTGGGTCAACAACTCGAAAGTCAACGGGCTCAACAACATCACGATCCCGGCCGCCCGGCTCGGCAACGGCTTCCAGAAGATCGTCCTGTGGAACTTCGATCAAGGGGAGGACGAGGACGGGAATACACCGGTCACAGGTCCGCAGGAGTTCTTCGGCACTCAGGCCGACCCCGCCTCGATGGAGGGCTGGCTGCGCGTGCCGGGGCTCCGCCTGTTCGGGACCGGGGACCGCAAGCTCTCCCTGCGCCGCATCCAGGGCGCCTCCTTCGTGGTCGACGACTGCGAGCTCGGGCCCAAGGGACTCAACTACGAGTATGACGGCGACCCCAACAACCCCGGCGGCGAAAACGTCAACAAGACCAAAGACAACCCGGCGCGCTACGATCTGCGGCGCGACGACCGCTGGTCCGTCGCGGGGACGGGCGGTACGAACTCGCCTCGCGCCCGCTACAACCTCGGCCTCTGGAGATACTTCGAGACCGACCACAAGCTGGGCGAGGGCAACACGGAGAACACCGCGGGCGACACGTGGCTCAGCGGCGGGGACCTCCGGCCGAACGCGAACGGCATCGACAAGAGCGCGCTCCACTCGGCCGCGATCTACGAAGGCCGGCAGAACCCCGACACCTTTAAGACCGACCTCGTCTTCGACAGTATCGGCGACCTGTGCGACGTCTACTTCTGCGGCCCCTCGTCGGACCCCGAGAAGGGCGGCTTCCCCCAACGGGTCGTCAACGTACAGGACTCGTCGATCTTCGCCGATGCGCAGAACCCCGCCCGCGGGCGGTTGGATGCCCTGCCCCATCAAGTCAGCTTTGCAGGCTACACGCCGGGCCGGTATCCGGACGTGCCGCCGGGCGCGCTGTTCGCCGAGTTCTTCACCCACGTCGAGCCCCACGACGCCCGCTCGGGCGACAAGGGGCGGGTCTACGGCCAGGTCAACGTCAACACCGCCACCGGCCGGGTCCTCGCCCGTCTGCCCTGGCCCAATGAGGTCCTGGACCACGACAACCTGACCCCGCTGTTCCGCATCGAGGCGGCCGACGTCAACAACATCGTCGCGTGGCTGCTGCGGTACCGCAGCAACATCGACCGGTTCATCGACCAGCTCCCCGGCGAGGTCAACTCTGCCCTGGTGCAGGCCAACCTCCGCAACCAGTCGGAGCGGCTCCGGGCCTTCCTGACGCCCGGCGAGGTGGGCACGGCCCTGGCGGCGTATAGCGACAAGGTCCTGGTCGACCGGCGGGTGGAGGCGAACTACGACACGCTCCAGAAGCGGTCGGACTACGTCCACGT
>Ga0272441_10006518_pt1 | contig 19476 bp, 23 predicted proteins | sample SSMProp6N_FD_193582 | JGI IMG/M metagenome (GOLD analysis project Ga0272441, IMG submission 193582) | Marine sediment archaeal communities from Little Sippewissett salt marsh, Falmouth, MA, United States - SSM-Prop-6N | ecosystem: Environmental > Aquatic > Marine > Wetlands > Sediment ... | reverse complement strand
CCCCCCCCCCCCCCCCCCCCAAACTAAATAATCCTTAAAACCGAATCATTTGAGAAAAGAAACCTGATAAGGGGTTATTTTTGGATCAATCATATACAAAAATGTAATCCACCGACCGGGAAATAAGCCAACATAATTGAGACATTTTTTATCCCCCTCCATCCAATTATCTGAGTCATGGGGAAGAAAGGATTGCTAGTTGTTATGGAGGGTCAGAGGCTGAACCTCCGGGTATACCGCCGTTTCTTCTATCCCCTACAGATGAACCATTTGGGCAAAGATTTCATAGTATTCTCAGACACCAGACGAGAGAGTGAGATAAACTACAACCGACCAGAAGACTATGATCTTGATAACCCATTCAACAGAATCAAACTCATCAGACTAGCCAGAGCCATGAACTACCTACAATCTAACCCCGATGACCCCCTAGAACTCAGGGTCACAATCTGCACAAATAGGGAACTCTTTGAGCCTGAAGCCGAGACCATCCATTATGTCCCTTTCGATCCCAAAAGACTTGAACCCCTAGAAGACAGGATCAAGAAAGAACGAAAGAAAATCGAATGGGAAACCAGAATGAACAGCTAGCCGTTTATCCTCGAAACAAGTTCATCTAGAAGCAACTTTAGGTTCTTTTTGGGCACCTTTATTCCGCTTGCCCGCTGGTGACCGCCACCGAATCCTTCATATTTTTTCCCTAATTCTTTTGAGATATCACCAAGATGTTCCTTGAGTCCTTTTTCGCCGCGTAGACTGATATTGTAATACTGCTCGTTTGCCTTGTAACTAATCCCAACATCAACCCCAAGGGTATCAATCAACAAATTCGAGATACCCCCAGTACTATTATCCCCAATAGCCTCCATCAAAGCTACCCTCCCAAAAACCTCCGATTTATCAGGAATAGCCTCTTTGATGAGAGTCATCTCCTCAAGACACATTATAGCTTTCTCTACAACTCCCTCAATACGATGAGGATAATTGTACTTGCTTAACTCATCCATTACCATACGCTTGAAATCGATGGACTGGTCGCTGCTCAAGGCATGGGTCAATAACTGGGCTTCATGCTGAGCAAACTTCCTGTCCATCTTACTAAGAATAGGATCAGCCAATGGACCCTCCTCAAACATATCGCTTATAGCAGCGTATGCGGCTAACCTCTGACCCTCTAATCCAAGTTGTTCTTTGAACGTGTCATAAACTAGTATTGCTGCACAGTCGCTGGTCTCCAGTCGTATATTGACACCAATTTTTCTTAGCCTCTCCAATAATTCAGGGCTCATCTGATGGTGATCAATGATGTTTATTGATGCAAACTCCCGTATCCGGAATAACTCGGACTCAAATTTTTCTGGGATGTTCAAATCACAGACATACAAAGTATCTACAGGAGGTACAACCCTCCTAAGGGCGTTTCCAATATTATCATAGTTGGCTAGATAGAACTCTCCTCCCTTCACCCGTTTGATGAAGGCCCCGCAGGTGAGTCCATCTACGTCATCGCCATGGATTATAGTGAATACTGTCAAGCATGCCGCCTCTGAATTGGTAATATTTTGAGGGGGGATTGATATTAGTATCCCTTTTTGGGGTCACAGATATTCTTCAGTTGTTCTCCCTCAACATAGCGTTCAAGATTCTCACAGAAGATATCCACGATCCTATCCCCAATATATGGACTGCTATGACTATCATGAGGAACCAGTAAAACATTTTCCATATCCCAGAAAGGATGATCCTTAGGCAATGGCTCAACCTCCAACGCGTCCAGATAGGCACCAGATATCCAGCTCTTCTCAAGTGCCTTGATTAAAGCAGTTTCATCAGCGACCGCTCCTCTACCCAAATTGATATAATAGGCGCTTTTCTTCATGGCTCTGAACTCCGCTTCCCCTAACATATATCTGGTCTCAGGGGTTAGCGGCGCAGCTATCACAATATAATCTGCCTCCGGTAGATATTCCCTTAACTCTGATACTGGAAACACATGGTCCACGTTCTCTACTGGCTCAACCCTTCTCTTGGTGCCTAACACCCTCATATCGAAAGCCTTACACAGCTTTGCAGTACGTTTTCCAATATTCCCGAGACCAATTATCAGGACGGTCCTCTTGAATAATTCATCACACTTTAACTGATTCCAGTAATGATCCGATTGATCTATCCTGCGCTGCTTCAACCGTTTCGCATGATCCAACATAGCCGTGATAACACTCTCAGCAATAGGAACCGTATGGATACCCGGAGCATTTGTCAATGTAACCGAACCCTCAAGGACCTGTGGGGTGATATTGTCGCTGAAGCCTGTGCTACAGAGCTGAACCCATCTTAGCTCAGGGGTAAAGAATTTCTGATAATCCTCCCAGTCTAGCTCCCCATGGTAGTGGGTCCTGTTTCCTCCCTCCGCAAAGACCACATCAAAGTCCGCGTCATCTGGCACTCGGTCTGGTGGTATCTCGATTAACTCGATGTCCGGGCTGATAGATTTAATCTGCTTAATATGCTTCTCCTGTAACCAGTTCAGATCAGGTCTCGGGAACTGGTAGCCCCTTGGAATGCCGCTCACAGCGACCCTTATAGTCATAGCTAGAGCCAGTGGTTTATCCTATAAAAGAATAAAGCTATGGGGCTATTCTACCCGGGGGAGCTGCCTCGATCCTAGCCTCGTTCCACTCAAGATAGACCTGAATCACCTTCAACAGGATAGTCCCAATCGAGATATACACAAAGACCCTGAGATCCATAGCAATAGTGCTCTGAACTCCCTCCATGGCTATATCAAAGGTAGTGTAACCCAGATTAGCTATACTTCCCGCACCGAGGAAAACAATAATCAACACCAATGAAAAGCCTGCCTGAGCGATTTTCACAAGCAAGGCAATAACACTAGTAGGCTCTACAAACCCTCCTACTAGGGTCATTACCGCAGTAACGACACCAATCATCATTATTTGATTACTGAAATCAGCCAAGTTGAACCCACTCTGCTTGATTTGTGCAGCCAAATCTGCCGGAATATAATCTGGAAGCAAGTAAGGAATGCCCACAAATAAGATCAATGTGATTGCCGCAGAGATTATCGCGCCTGTCTTGTTTGCCATTACTGCATACCTCCCTCGATAGTAGACCTGTTGCTAAAACTAATCAGATCAAATAACGTCGATACACTGATTTCTGTTGTCAACTGGAGATCACTGCCCTCTTGGAAGTAATCCTCAGCATCATCTAGGGGTATGGACAACTCCAGATCCACTGGAACCATAGAACCAGGAGGCACCACGACACCCTCTGAGTCAGAAGCAATCTCCACACCATCAACCACCATACTCACACTAACCTCCATAGTCGCCTCAAGGAACCCGTTATTCGTAGGCGATAATGAGAATGGAATGGTCACAGGGTCCGTAAATTGAATCTCAATACCCTGCTCACCCCCGGGTAACGCGGTAGAGAAGACCCCCAGCATAGTATGCATACCAAGCACCATAGCTAAAGCCGAGCCCAGCTGTACAATACTAATAACAACTCCCAATATCTTTGAGACCTTCAAAATAGATCACTTACCAGTAAAGAATTCCCCAGAGTTATATAACTATCAGCTAAAAAACGCCCTAAAAATTAATCTGATCCAATACTTTATGGAATTTCGCTTGGTAAAACCTTAATAAACGCAGCAATTCAGTGCTATCTGTTATGGGCATATGCTACCATTGTGGAAAAGAGGTTGACCCACCAGTACGATGTCCTTACTGTAACCTCACGTTTTGCCCGGAACACATGCCTCAAAAAGCTCACAACTGCATCGCGTTATCAAGGAACCTTACTGGGGTAAAACCACAGCCAGTAACTAGAACCATACATTACGTAGAACAAGAGGAAGAGGAGTCAAACAAGACTCGCCCAAGAACAGTGAAGACCAAGAAAAAAACAAGCCTGCTTGGAGAAGGCATAACACGGAAGAAGGTAATAGTAGTAGCAATAACCCTGATTATCAGTCTTGGAAGCATCCTGATGCTTGGCCAGTGGCAGCCAGACCCGGATACTCCAAATGTTGGACCCGTTCGACCAATAACTCAAGAAACCATAAAGCATCAAGAATACGCCTTGTCCTTGATAAACGAGGAACGAGTCAAGGAAAAACTCCCAGCGCTAACCCTCAACAACAACAGCATAGCCCAACGATACGCAGAAGAGATGCTCAGAACAGGGGTACTCAAGAATAACCCAGAGCTCCCCGCCAATATGGGTGAGAACCTCATGTACTTCGAAGGAGAAGATTTCAACGTATCAGTAGTAATCGATGCATTGATCTATGATATGGTCTACGATGACACCGACTATGACTGGGGCAACCGAGACAACATACTATACGAGGACTACACTGAGGTCAGTATCGGCGTAGCCTACGACGAGAACAACCTATACTTTGTACAGGATTTCAGTTAATGGATCACTGTTTCATAAAACCCAATAAAGAAATCCCTAAGAAAACCGTATGCAAAAACTCAAACGAGAACACAAATTCTTCATGGGAGGCTTCCTAAGCGGATTCGCATTTTATATGACACTCTTCTTCCTAGGATTCTACCTACGCATCAAAGGAATACTATAAAAAATAGGATTATCGTCGATAAACCTCGACGTTATGCTGGAGATCACATTCTCCTAGGGCTTGTACTGTCACAGCGATCAGTGAGCCAAGGTTCTCAAGATCTGTAATACTGATGACCTCATTGGGGCTATGCATGTACCTGTTGGGCATACTGATCAAGCCACAGATGGTACCACCACGCTCAACCTGAATAGCCCAAGCATCAGTACCACTCCTACTAGGAACACCCTGACGTTGACACGGGATACCCTGCTTCTCAGCCGCAGACTCCATCATCTCCCAGAGCGCACGGGTAAAGTTACCGCCAAGGGCAACCACAGGACCCTTACCAAGCTCGATACCACCAACCTGAGTAGGCTTCACCCCCGGAGCCACAGCATGAGTAACGTCAGTAGCGATAGCCGCCCAAGGCTTGATATTATAAGCCGCAATAGTAGCGCCCCTCAACCCAATCTCCTCCTGAACCGTAGCAACAAAATGTACCTTGATGTTCTTCGGCGGATTCTTTGATAATATCTCCATGGTCTTGATCAATCCGGCTACACAGCACACATCATCAAAAGCTGGACCAACTATCTTATCAGAATCCCGTGTACCAAGCCTCGTAACATCCAGATACGGAGTACAGACCGTACCTGACTTGACTCCAAGCTTCTCAGCCTCCTCCTTACTATCCAACCCAAGATCAATAAGCATCTCCTTAAGCTCCGGAGACTTGTCACGCTCTTTAGCATCCGTAAGATGTGCTGCCTTTACCGCAACCGCTCCAACAATATAGTCATCTGGGCCATCTCCAATCCAGACCTTGACTCTGGTACCATAGGCGACTCTTTTATCCCAGCCACCCACCTGCTTGAAGCCAGCGAAGCCATCCTTATCCACGTGGCTAATCATGAATCCAAGCTGGTCATAGTGACCAGCCAACATCACGTCTCGGTCACCTTCTCCAAGCACACCGATAACATTTCCCATTACATCAACCGTGACCCTGTCACAGTACTTGCTGAATACCTCAATGATACGCTCCCTGCGCTGATGCTCAAAACCAGTCACACTGGGGGCTTCCATGAAGTATCTCAATGTATCATAAAGATTCAATGTCAATATAGATCAGATAATATCAGGCTTCAAGAAAATAAGTATACCCCAGACAAGAGGTTAAATCCCCAAAAACCCTGAATAAACCATGAATCCAAAGCACGCCCTCATAAGAGAACCTGGAAACATGTACACCAGCTGCCTCAGCGAGCACCCACTACATCACACCGTCAGCCTAAAGAAAGCCCGCGAACAACACGCAAATTACTGCGAGACCTTGGCCGAGCTAGGGTTAGAAGTAATCAGGGTACCCAGAGACGACAAGCACCCTGACAGCTGCTTCGTCGAGGACAACGCTGTAGTTGAGAACGGCAAGGCATTGATCTGTCGAATGGCGAAAGAGTCCAGACGAGGAGAACAACCAGGAGTAACCGCCACCCTAGAAGAATTCATGCCTGTAAAATGGGCGACAGAGCCAGCAACCATCGAGGGCGGAGATGTCGTGCATGTGGATGGGCGTCTCATCAGCGGTATATCCGACAGGACTAACCTCGAGGGAGTGGCCCAGATGCAGGAATGGCTCGAGGTACCCGTTGCAACCATATTCGATCCCAAGATAATGCACCTGAAGAGCTACGTTACGTATCTTGGTAAGGGTATAATGATAGCTACAGAGAAATACGCTAATCACCCAGCCCTAGAAGGCTTCAATATATTGATCCCACCAGCCGAGGACGAGTACGCCGCAGACACACTGGCAGTAGGAGATACCATACTCATGGCTGAAGGATACGAGACCGCCCAGACCATGGTCAGGGAAGCCGGCTTTGAGGTCATAAGCATGGATGTCTCAGAGATACAGAAATGCGACGGAGCACTCACATGTCTCAGCATCCTCTTCTAAACTGCTACTAGAATAACTTATTCACTCACCCAACAATACCGTACCATGAGTAAACATTACTATACCAAACCAGGGATGGAGAACTACCCCTTCTGCTCAGCGGTAAAAGCAGGCGACTACATATTTATCAGCGGCACAGCTGCGCTGGAAGACGAACAGGGAAACAAACTAACCACCATCGAAGCACAAACCCATGAGATAATGAAACAATTCAAACAAGCATTAGCCCAGTTTAATGCCACCCTCGATGATGTCGTAAAGGTCGGTGTTTTTATCGGGGAACAAGCAGAATGGGGCAACATGAACAAGGTATACAGGAGCTATTTTGGGGAAAATGTGCCTGCACGGGTTACCTGTGTGGCTGGTCTCGTGATTCCCGGGTTCCTTGTGGAGATGGATTGTGTCGCCTACAAGCCTTGATTTCGTCTGTAATTACAGACTCAATTATTTCGACCGTAATTACAGACGAAATTCCCCGGTGACAGGTTCCCAAGCTGAGGAATTAAGAAATATCTATATACGGGGACCCAGTATTCTGTCAAGCTTACAGGAGAATACGAATATGTCACTGAGAGACCCGGTTAAAATCGAGATCGCGAGAAGCCACAGAGTCAAGAAATCTGTGTGCAGGAGCTGCGGTGCAACTAATCCATTCAATGCTACAAAGTGCCGTAAGTGTCGTAGCAAGAACCTGAGGCCCAAGCGTACCAAGGGCAAGGGAAGATAACCCGGTTAAGCTACTTCGTAGCTTACTTCGAGTACTTGTTTACTGTTACGGTATCTTGTCTTTGTGATCTTTATCGATCCTATTTGTCCTGTTGTCTCTGTGTGTTTTTTGTTGCAGGCGTTGACGTTCCAGTCAGGCAGATAGAAAACGGATAATTGTTGTATGGATTCTGGTAGTGGGAATTTATCATATATCCAGTCTCCCCACCGGTCTTCGGCATCCTTTCTACTAAGTTGATGAATCTCTATTTTTGCGTCTTCTGCTATCTTTTGGTCTACTTTTCTCTGTATCTCAGTTATTTCTTCGTCTGTGGGTTTTCTGTTGAACTCTACTGCTATTCTGCCGTGGCTACCGTTTACACCTGCGCTTGTGCTCCATTTGGCGTCTTCTCCGAGTACATTTACTATGGCGCCTTTTACTATGTGGAGTGCTGTGTGGGTTCGTACCTCGATTGACATGGGCATATTGTGGTCTATGTCTGAAAAAAGAGTTGGGTTAAGGCTGATGTTTGCTCAGCTTATCTAGCTCAGCTATATCTTCCTTGGTTACCAGTTGGTATTCTTTGCCGAGGTGCCATGGGAACACTAGGAAGAACCATCTGTTGAGGCAGTCTACATAGTTGAACCAGCTCCACAGTAGGTCGTCCAGTTCTTCCTTGGATTGTACTGTGGGTAAGGCTTCGTCGATTGCTACGGTGAACTTGTACAGGTTGGGGACGTTAAGCCATGGGGCTGGACAGTTTGGTGGTGCCTTGTTTCCCAGCATCTTTGCAATATGAATCGTGCTGTATCTCCATATCTTTTTACAGGTCTCTAGGGATATTTCTGGGTCTTTTATGGCTGCTGTTACTGTTGGTTTGGCGCATTTCCAACCCATGGCCTGTGTATCAGCTATCAAGAATAGTAGGTTTCCAAGGATTTGGCCTCCGACGTTGGCTCCGCTGGGGTAGATTCCTTTCTTGCACATGGTTACCTCTGTGGGCTCCGTCCAGAAGATTCGGTCGAGGTCGGTTTCGATCATGTCTTTGACTTCTGTCCAGTGCATTATGGTTTCCTCCTCGCTGTCATGGTGATGGGTGTATGTTTGATGTAGTAGTGGCTCCAGACTTCTTCTCCGGCTTTTCTGAGTAGTGGCAGTTGTTCTTCTGGTACTTTGGCTACTATTGCTCCGCTTACTGTGATGGGTTCTGTGCATGGTCCGTAGTAGCAGCTTAGTCCTCCGTAGCCTCCGTGGACGCTGTAGTTGATGCTGCCTGATGGTATCTCGCAGAACATTCTTTTGTGGCGGCCTAGGGCTGTGCCTGTTTTTACTGGGTGTCGTGGTGGTCTGGCTGCTGCGCTGAATTCTTCTCCTGTGCTGACTGGGTGTCTGCAGAATAGTTTGATGGGTTTCGCTAGGTTTTCCCAGAGAAGTTCTACTAGTTCTGGTTCCTCTTTTTCGAGAAGGGTGGCTGTTATCTTTGTTTGTATGGTTGGCCACTCTAGCTCGATTTGTCTTGTCATGGTTTACTTGTGTGGCTTTGGGTATTTGAAACCGGTTGGGTTCACTGGTAACTGAAAAATATGTAATGGGGCATTGTTTCTATATGGATATTGAGAAGAATATTGAACAGGTTCGGGACGAGTTTCCCATATTCAAAAAATTATCATATATGAATAGTGCAGCCCATGGTCCTACTTTGAAGCGGGTTCATGATGCGACGGAGGATTGGTGGGGGCACAGGATGAGTGAGGAGAAGGTTGATTCCCCTGATGCATTGGGTGAGGCAGCCAAGATGTTGCACTGCGAGTCTTCTGAGCTGTGTTATGTTAACAGGGTGACTCAGGGCTTGAATATGGTTTCTAGCATGATGCCTTTGGAGCGTGGTGATAATGTTGTGGTTACGGATCTTGGTTATCCTAGTAATGTTTTTGTCTGGTTTCCTTACCGGGAGAAGGGTGTTGAGATTAGGCGTATCAGGCACAGGGATGGTTTGATCACTCTCGATGATTTCGAGGAAGCTGTGGATGATAGGACTAAGGTGGTGTCCATCAGCAGGGTTGAGTGGACTAGTAGCCTCAGATATGATATGAGGGCTTTATCTGACGTTGCTCATGATCATGGGGCGTATCTTGTGGATGATAGTTATCAGGCGATGGGGGCGATTGATGTTGATCTGCATGATTCGGGTGTGGATTTCTTTACTGCTGGTAGTGAGAAGTGGATGTGCTGTCCAGCTATGAGCGGTGTTTTCTATATTCGTGAGGGGCTCTGGGATGATTTTGATCCATCTTATCGTTATTATGGTAACGTTGAGGAGGCGTTTGCTAGTGGGGCGCCTTGGGAGAAGCCTGATCATGATAATCATGTGAGTTACTTGAAGCCATTGTACAGGGATGCTCGTAAGCATTACAGGGGCTGTGTTAGTGAGGAGTTCCACTGGGGCTACCATGCTGCTTTGGAGTACTTTAACTCGCTTGGGATGAAGAATATAGAGAAACGTAACATGGAGCTTAGCCAGTACCTATTGGAGGGTCTCAAAGAACATCCTGTCAAGGTGAATACACCAGAAGAGCCATCGAAACGCGGAGCTTTGGTTACCTATAATACTGGGTCTCCTGAGAAGAATCAGATTCTCTATGATGAGTTGAAGAAGGAGGGTATCATCGTGGCTCATCGGTATGCTGCTTGTGTAGGTGGTATCAGAGTCTCGTGTCATTTCTTCAATACCTTTGAGGAGATTGATCGATTGCTTGGGGTCCAGAAAAGGGTCCTATAACCCATTTTTTTGTTGTAAATTTTGTCCAAAATGCAAAGTGCCCAAGTGTTCTCACTTGAAGATGTTCGGTTTTCATCCAGCCAAAGCCGGTTGCTCCGTTTGAAGCCCATCTTCTTCGTTCTGCGGTTTTCTGCTTTTCGCTTCTTGAGCAGTTTTCCGCTCCCACTTGGGCATTTCTATATAGTATTTACTTTCTATATTATTGTTCGGTTTCACGGTGGGCACAATTTCTGGGGTTTTATTGGCTGCCTTTAAAGGTGTTTTGACACGTTTATACTAATATTATCTCATCATGTTGTGACAACTGGTTTATTGCTTCTCTGAGAACAAGCTAGCCTCCTGATTGTGTCTTCTTTTGTATCATGCGCGTAGGGAATTCCTCAGGCATTGAAAATGAACAACAAGTCTCTAAGGAGTATTTTTAAATCAGGAAACACGTACAAGAAGGCGCGCGAGCCCGTAGCTCAGCACGGATAGAGCACAGCCCTCCTAAGGCTGGGGTCGAGGGTTCGAATCCCCCCGGGCTCGCCACTTGCTTACCAAGACGTTTTATATATCCTAATACCGCTTACCAGATCGCTTTTCGTAATACATCAGCACCTGAACAAGGCTGTTCTGGGGCTGGTTTATCTATAAACCGCTGTATAATGGCTGCGATGGGTAGACCCCCCTCCCCCCTATGTTCGTTCTAGGTAGCGTCTGAGTTCCCAGTTATGTGCTTCTGTCTCGCCTAGGCACTCCGCCTCCAAGTACTCCTTGTATTCCCGTCTCTTGGCGTCTAACCATAGATCACAGAGCTCCCTGCCTAGGACCTGTCTCATGAAATCGCTACTCTCCATGGCGTCCAACGCCTCTCCTAGATCTTTGGGTAACTGGGTGATCCCAAGCTCCCTGCGTCTCTTCTCAGACATCTTCTCAATGTTCTCACGGGTAGGCTGGTTCGGCTCTGTCTTCTTTTTTACGCCATCTAGTCCAGCAGCTAGTAGCAGCGCCGAGGCGAGGTATATGTTGGTTCCTCCATCGGCTGCCCTGTACTCTATTCTAGCGTTCTTTTCGTATCCCGGTACTCGTATCAACGCGGTTCGGTTTCCTACTCCCCAGCTCTTATAGACGGGGGCTTCGTGTCCCGGTACTAGTCGCTTGTAGCTGTTGGTGAGTGGGTTGAGTACGGCGGTCATTGCTTCGCAGTGCTCCATGATGCCGCCTACGAAGTGGATTAGGAAATCGCTGATGCCTTTCTCTGGGTCGCTGAATATGTTTGTGTTATCTCTTGTTAGGTATTGGTGTATGTGGAGTCCGCTTCCCGCTTCTTTGGGGAAGGGCTTGGGCATTAGTGTGCTTATTACTCCCTCCATGACGCTCGCTGTCTTTATCACCATGCGTGCGGTCTGGGTGTTATCAGCCTGAGTTAATGCATCTGCCATGATGAACTCGAATTCCTGTTGTGCTGGCCCATTCTCGTGATGTATTGTCTTCACCCCTGCCCCCATTTCCAGGAGATCATCGATTATGGATCTACGTAAAAAAGCGTACTTATCGAAGGGAAGTGTATCCATGTATCCCCCGTTATCCCCTGGCTGGTGGTCCTCTGTTAATATGTACCATTCTAGTTCTGGGCGGGTCTGGTATCCTAGCCCCATCTCCATGGCCTTATTCATCTCTTTTTTCAGTATGCTTCTCGGGCAGAGGCTGTGGGGGGCTCCCTCATTGGTGGTGGTATCACATATTATCCGTGCAACTCGTTCATCCCATGGAGTGATGGCGAATGTTGTTAGATCTGGTTTTATCCGCATGTCGCTTTGTTCTGTTGTCAGGAATCCGAGGCTGCTTCCATCGACGCCTGTGCCCTCGCTCATTTCTGGCCATATCTTGGCTGGGAATTCGACTGCTTTGAGGTCGCCGAAAACTGTTGTTACTTGTAACTGGACATAGTCCAGTGTATCTATTAAAAGCGGTAAATCACTCAAATAGATTCAACTCCTTACAAGTCCCGAGTATGAGTATAAAAAAATATCATTTTTCCAGTTTTTTCTATCAAATTTGTACATAGATGCATGTGGATAAAGAGTGCTGAATTCTAGTAGCGCTTAATGGATCACTCGACTGGGCTTGGATATGGTATCTTTGAGTGTCATGGTTAATCCTATGAGCCCTAGTATCATCAAGACCCCGAAGTAGAAGCTATAGATATACCCCGTATTACCTCCAATGGTCTCGACTATGGTACTCATGGCAACTGGTCCTATCAAGCCCCCCATATCCATGAACGTTCTGAAAGTCCCAATCCCTATGCCTCGTACCTCATCTGGTACAGCGTCTGCTATGTATGCTGGTGCAACCCCGTAGACTATTCCCCAGAATATTCCCTTAAAGAACATCATAACCAGAATCGGATAGAACCCAACAAAGACTGTCAAGCCAAATATTGATCCTGCACCCACAACGAAACCTGCGAGAAGCATGTTCTTCCTGCCAAGCTTATCGCTGAGTATCCCGCCGATGAGGTTACCTGTGATACTTCCGATTGTGCTTGCTGAGACGAGGAAAGCGTACTGGGTTAGGCTTAGCCCGATGTCTTCTGTGGCGTAGATGGGTAGTATTGTTCCTAGTAGTCCTGTGTTGATCATCATGCAGACAAGGTTGATGATACAGGCTACGATTACTGTCTTGTTCAGCACCTTGAGCATCTCTTCCCGAGTGGGTATGAAAGATATCTTTACCTCTTTCAGCAAGATTGCCCCATTCCCCTTGATCACGGTGACCGAGGCAAGTGCTAATACGGCCATTATGGTGGTTGCGAGAAAGTTCATTCTTGGACCATACTGGGCTGCTACGTAGCCGCCGATGGTCTGGCCGAGGAAGCTTCCTATCATCTCTACTGCCTGGAATATGCCGAGGGCTCTGCCTCTTTTCTCGCTGGTGAATAATTTGCTGACGTAGGTCATGCCTATGCAGAAGAAGCTGGCGTCTCCCATGCCCCAGATGGCTCGGGCGATTATGAGCATCCATATGTTTGATGTTCTGTAGCAGATGAATGCTCCAATGACTGCTAATACCCTGCCTGCTATCAACGGTAGCTTGGGGCCTGTCCTGTCGCTTAGTACTCCTATGGGGAACTCGCTGAACATCCTGAGGAGGAAGTATCCTGAGACTGCTAATCCGACCAACTGGAGTGGTGCCGTGAACTCTGTTCTTACGTATGGTGCGAATATGGGCCAGACGAAGCCTCCTGCGAACATTGTGAGTGTTCCACTGATAATCATCAAGTAATATTCTCTCATGGGTTGCTCCAAGTTTCTCGGCCTCTATTGCGCCTAGAGGATACCAGCTTGGATTTAAACTGTTAGTTTATAGAATATAGTCCAAGGTTACCTGTATTCTTCCCTGGTTCTAGTTGCTTGTTTTTCTACGTTTCTTTATGAGGGCTGTGAGTACTACTATCCAGTAAAGATAGTTTGGCAGTGTGAGAAATGTGCTGATGTAGTAGCCTTCTTGGAGGTAGAATATTATTACGAAGGTTATGCCTGTTGCGAGCATGAGGGTGCCTATGAAGTTGTATCCTGTTAGTAATTCCCTGTCCTTGTAGGCGGTGTATATCATGAGGAACCCTGAGATGAATAGGAAGAAGTTGCCGATATCTAGAGTGGTGAACATACCAGACTGGATTTGGCTGGTGGTTTATAGATGTAACCTCAGGGTGTGCAGGAAATCTATGGCTCAGAATGGGAGTGGATGATTATTGTTAATTAATCGCTGGTAGTTTTTATACTTGTGATAATGTTTGAAGGATGTTTGTAGGTGGTATAATGCGACCAGTGGAGTGAAGCGTGCTTATGATCTGGGTTTAATCGAGGAGAAGTGGGTTACCGATTACTGTCTTAACAGTGGCGTTGATTGTGTTAGGAAGCAGAGGTATGAGACTGAGGGCTATGTTTCACCTGATTACGTGTTGCCTGATGGCTCTGAGAGCAAAGCGGTCAAGGAATATTATAGGGGAAAAGGTTGGCTTTGATAACGAGCTGAAAGTTACAGCTATATTATAGTTTAAACTATAGTATATTTGGTTGTAATGATCGTATACGGACCAGTACCCTCAAGAAGACTGGGAAGAAGCCTCGGCGTAAACCATGTACCCCCCAAGACATGCAGCTACTCCTGTGTATACTGCCAACTAGGGAGAACAGACCAAATGACTTGCGAGAGGCGTAAATTCTATGATCCTGTGCATATCGCTGAACTCGTAGAGGAAAAACTTTCCAATCTACAAGAAGAAGTAGATTACGTTTCTTTTGTCCCTGATGGCGAGCCCACCCTTGACGTGAATCTAGGTGAGGAAATAGAGTTGGTAAACGGCTTGGGTATCAAGACGGCGGTTATCTGTAATTCTTCGCTTATCTGGAGAGAGGATGTTAGAAATGATCTATGTAAGGCTGACTGGGTCTCGCTGAAAGTTGATGCGGTTACTGATGAGATGTGGAGAAGAGTGGATAGACCACATGGCAAGTTAAGGCTCGAAAACATACTCGATGGATTGATCAGTTTCAAAGAAGACTATAACGGGGTCTTAACCACTGAAACCATGCTCGTTGATGGGTTCAATGATGTATATGAGCCTGAGAAGGTAGCGGATTTCATTCGAGAGATAGATCCCGATATTTCCTATGTGGCTCTTCCTACTCGTCCACCTGCTGAGGGATGGGTGAAGCCCGCTAAGGAGGAGGCTGTGAACCGGGCGTATCAGGTTTTCTCAAGTGTGCTGGATAAGGTCGAGTACTTGATTGGGTATGAGGGTAACGCGTTTTCCTCCAGCGGGGATTTTGAGGATGATATTTTGAGTATTACCTCGGTTCATCCTATGCGTGAGGATGGTGTCAGGGATCTTGTTCGTAGTGACTCTGCTTGCTGGGGTGATGTTGACCGACTTATCAGTGAGAATAAGCTTGTGGAGCTGGATTATCAGGACAACAGGTTCTATATGAGGCGGATATCCAGTCGATCACATTAATGGTATACTCTTTTCAATTTGATAAACAGCTTTAAATTTAGACTGGGCTAATGTTGCCGAGTATATAAAAACGGTGAACAATTTGAAAAATAAAGAATATGGGTCATCAACTAAGTGTGTACATGTTGGTACAGAAGCAGATCCCACTTGGGGCAGCGTGGTTACTCCAATCTACCAGACCACAACTTACTCTATTCCAAACGTAGAAGAACTGATCGCGTTGTACGGTCGTAAGAAAACAGGATATACCTACACTAGCACAGGGAACCCGACCCAAAGAGCAGCAGAGTTAAAGATCGCAGCACTAGAAGAATCAGAGGATGCAGCTGTTTTCTCAGCGGGTATGGCAGCTATTACTGCAGCTATCAACAGCGTAGTGGAGAGCGGTGACGAGGTAATAGCCCAGAATGATCTCTATGGCGAGACCTTCAGGCTATTCAAGACTATGCCTGAGAAGCGGGGAATAACAAGCCACTTTTTCGATGCGTCAAATGTAGGTGAGATCGAGGACATGATCACTGATAAGACGAGTCTTCTCTACCTTGAGACACCGACGAACCCGTTGCTGAAACTAGTGGATATAGAGAAGGCTACAAAGATAGCTAAGAAACACGGCGTTACAACTATACTTGATAATACTTTTGCTTCTCCCATGAACCAGAGAGCTTTGGCTTTAGGCGTTGATATTGTGGTTGAGAGCGCAACAAAGTCTCTATCCGGGCATCATCATGTGGTCTGTGGAGCAGCCGTAAGCACAAAGGAAAACATTAGGAAGATCAAGAGTATGAGGGGCGACTATGGTCAGACATTGGACCCCTTCGGGGCTTTCTTGTTGATCACGGGTATGCAGACCATGTCTCTCAGAGTAGAACGTATGAACAGTAACTCTCTGGAGCTTGCCAAGATGCTGGAAGATCATCCCAAGGTCCAGCGCGTCTATTATCCGGGTTTGCCCAGTCATCCACAGCATTATATCGCCAAGAAGCAGATGCACGGCTATGGTAGCATGATTGCATTTGAGGTGAAAGGTGGGCTTGATGCGATTACCAAGATGTTTGACCGGCTTGAGTTGGTGAAGTTAGCCACATCTCTGGGAGGCGTTGATACCATTGCTACTATTCCCTGTATATCTACCCATGGTGGATTATCCAAGACGCAGCAATTGGAGATGGGCATCACAGAGAACCTCGTCAGGGCATCAATCGGCATCGAGGACCCAGAGGATCTACTTGAGGACTTTAAACAGTCTCTCTCCAGCATCTAAACCTCTTTTTCTATAGGTTTATACTCTACATCCCCAAGATGGTGCATATGACCGGTGAAGAGTTCATTGATAGACTCAGAGAGGAGAAGCTACTTCTGCCTCCCCTTGCCGGTTATACTGATTATCCTTATCGCCGGGTTCTCGCTGAGCATGGTGCCCCTTTCATGTGTACCGAGATGGTTAGCTGCGAGGCTGTTTTGCGTGAGAATCCACGCACAATGATGATGTTGAAGAGACCAGAGGGAACTCATTTGCATGGGGCACAGATATTCGGAGATGATCCGGACTCTATGTCTGCTGCCGCGGAATCCCTTGAGTGGCTGGGCTTTGATTATATTGATATCAATATGGGGTGTGCCGTGAAAACGATCACCCAGAATGGTGCTGGTGTCTCATTGATGGGGGACCCTATGAAAGCCAAAGCCGTGGTCTCTAGAGTCGTTGAGGCGGTCTCTATCCCTGTAACCTGTAAGATCAGGCTTGGGGAGTCTCGCAGGGAGCAGAACGCTGGTAAGTTATCACTGATGCTGGAGGATGCGGGGGTCTCGGCTATTACTGTTCATGGGCGTAGTGGCGAGAAGAAATTCGGTGAAACCGTCAACTATCGCGCTATCAGAGAAGTGGCTGAGGCAGTAGAGGTTCCCTTGGTTGGGAATGGTGGAGTCTTCTCTGGAGCAGATGCTGTTACTATGATTGAGCTCACGGGTGTTAACGCAGTAATGCCGGGTAGAGGATTGATAGGTAACCCGTGGATCATTGATGAGATCGATTCAGCCTATAATGGAGAATCCTTTGTCAGTCCCTCTCTTGAAGAGCGGAAGGCTGTATGCCTTAGGCATCTTGATTATCTTGTTGATTTCGTTGGCGTAAAGGATGGGGTGGTGACCATGAGGCGTGTATTGCCCCGTTATTTCAGGGGCGCGGTCCACGCATCTGATCTGAGGAAGATGATGGTTGGTATCTCATCCGTTAATGAGATGGTTGATGTTCTAGACCGTTTGATCCTTGAAGGGGATCAAGTCATCTACAGAAAGTAAATCAACCTCATATTTCCTGTAGAAATCACTGGTTAAGCTATGTTTAAGGCAGAAAATATCGCCAAGATGCCAGAGGCTAATACTAGGAGTAGGGTTATTCTCTTGAAAACATCTTCATCCACACTTCTTGAGAGCCTAATTCCCAAGGTCGCGCCAAAGAAAATTATGGGAACCATTATGGCTGAAGTGGTAAGCAAGTCTATTGTTATGAGGTTCCCCAGTACATAGGCTGGTACAGTGGCAACGTACAGACTGAAGAAGTAGGCTATCAGGTTCGCCCTGAAGATGGTCTTCTCAACGCGCTGGTTATTGAAGAAGAGCACTATTGGTGGTCCGCTGATGGACATGGAGCCCCCTAGTACCCCGCTTATCAATCCCACCAGTATGCTGGCGAGTTTTGTGTTGGATATCTCCCATCTGACTCCCTTGATGGATGCCGTAGCGAATAGGACAGTTACCACGCCGATGGCTAACCTGAGGACTTGAGAGTCTAGGGATACTAGGAAGTATGTTCCGAGGATCATACCGATTATCCCTGACACTACCAGTGTTTTTATCTCCCTGTATTGGACAGACTTTCTCGCCTCGTAGAGGGTGTAGCCGTCGAGGAATACGCTGCACATTGTGATGAGGGGTACAGCTTCCTTTGGAGTTATGAACAACGATAACAGGGGCAGTGATGTAAGGGCGAACCCGAAACCTGTGAGCCCTTTCACTGTGCTGGTAACTAGTACGATGAAAGCCACCAATAGAAGGACCCCTGCGTCAAGCATAGGGCTCTAGTGTGGGGCTCATTGATATCAATCTTCTTCATTGTAGGAGTCTTTAAACCAGTTGATCGTTTTTCTAAATGCTATGAAGGATTTATCAAAATATTCAGCGTATGGGGGAAAGGGTTGGTCCCCTAGAACCCGGAGCCTAGAGGAGGAGATAGGTGATCTCTGGGGCAACTGTGGGATATCGACACAGTATAAGCCATTGAAGTCTGTCTTGCTTCATCGCCCAGACTCCGAGATGTCCGCTCTGGTTGACCCTGACTCTGTCCAGATGCTGGCTATACCCGACACCAAGCTAGCTTCTGAGCAGCATGATGCGCTTGCTGGTGCTTTCAAGGCTGAGGGCGTGCAGGTTCATTATGTTGACCCTGATGGTGTGCCTTCGCCGAATCAGATGTTTGTCGCTGACCTGATGTTCATGACTCCTGAGGGGGCGATTATCGCTAGACCAGCCTCTACTGTTCGTGCGGGTGAGGAGCGCTGGGTGGCTAATAGGCTCGCTGAGCTGGGAATACCTATCGTTAAGAGTATCAGGGGTACGGGTGTCTTTGAGGGCGCTGACGCTGCTTGGATCGATGAGGATACTGTTATGGTGGCTACTGGTCATCGTACAAATCATGAAGGACTAGCTCAGGTTGCTTATATCCTGAATGAGATGGGTGTGGATGTATTCCATGTCGGTTTGCCTTATGGTAGCATGCATTTGATGGGTGGTCTCAGGATCATTGACAAGGACCTTGCTCTGTGTTGGCCGGGTCGAGTACCCTATGATACTGTGGCTGAGCTGAGAGAGCGTGGTTTCGATGTCTACTTTATCCCTGATCTGGATGAGGCTGTGAGTGGTATGCCTCTTAACTTGGTTACATTGGCTCCCATGAAGGTCTTGATGCCAGCAGGCAACCCCGTCTCAGAGACATTCTATAACGACCTTGGGATCGAGTGCAGGACAGTGGTGCTTAATGAGTTGATTAAAGCCGCAGGAGCCGTGGGCTGCCTCTCAGGTATACTTGAGCGAGAGAAACCCTAATCTCAATTTCTTAATATTTTCTTTTGCATAAATGAAGTATTTGTGATTATGTTTTTCGTCATTGGTTACACTAGCCCGGTGAAGGTTAACACTGTGATCTGCGCATTAACCAGATTTGCGAGCCCAGAATACTACTAAAAGTCATCATTTTTCACTTCTTGTATGGCGAAACATAGGATGGTTTAAAGGCAGGGACCATTGTTGGGATTGCATACTAGGAGTATCCTAACGAAATATTCTAGGTATAGTCACACAATAGGAGTGAAAGATATGGGTTATAGAGAAAGGCGCAATTACGACCGTGGACCACGGGAGATGCACA
>Ga0272441_10006517_pt1 | contig 19487 bp, 20 predicted proteins | sample SSMProp6N_FD_193582 | JGI IMG/M metagenome (GOLD analysis project Ga0272441, IMG submission 193582) | Marine sediment archaeal communities from Little Sippewissett salt marsh, Falmouth, MA, United States - SSM-Prop-6N | ecosystem: Environmental > Aquatic > Marine > Wetlands > Sediment ... | reverse complement strand
AGTGTGGATTTGAAAACCGCCCACGTTTTTTTCTGTCTGTTGGATGCTCAGCAGAAAACAGAGGCGTTGGAAGGCTTGCGTAGTGCCGAGGGCTTTTTACGGCATGCCCTCAAGAAGGTCCTCAGAATTAAGAATATTCCCAGTCTGAAATTTATTTACGATGATTCCTTTGACTACGGCGCAAAGATTGACGACATTCTCAAAGACATACACAAGCCATGAAAACAGAAGTTATCAGGATTATACAACAGCATAGCCGGTTTGAGATTATCACCCATGAAGGTCCTGATCCCGACGCGGTTGGCTCCAGCCTCGCATTAGGTCTTGGGCTTCAAGCGATGGGTAAATTTGTGAGAACGATATATCCCTCTCCGGCACCTGAAGATCTTCTTTTCACCTCTCGTCTGGCAGAGGTAGCGCCATTTTTACCGGAAATATCTATTCTGGTGGATGTCGCCGATATGAACATGATAGGAAAAGTTTCTCCGCAAGGTAAGATCGTGGTGATCGACCATCATGCGTCGAATAACGGATTTGGGAACATCTCCTGGGTAGAGGCCAGTACGTCTTCTGCGTCCGAGATGATATTCGAGCTGTTTTCAGAAATGGGGCTTCAGATAAACGCAGACATCGCCCAAAATCTTTATATGGGAATATTTGGAGATACCGGCGGATTTATGCATGCCAATACCACTGAGCGGGTGTTCGAAATAGCAAGAGAACTCACACACAAGGGAGCAAACCCGACAGAAATTGCATATAATTTAATGAGAAATCGAACAATAGCTTTTTATGAGATACTCTGCCTGGCCATTAAACGCATGAGAATTCTTAAGGGAGTATATGCAAGCTATATATCGGTAGATGATTTACGCCGACTGAACGCGAGTGCGCAAGATGCTTCAGGCGTTATTGATGAGATCGCGACTATTGCAGGAGCTAAGTTGTCGGTATTTCTTAAGCAATTGGAGCCGGACAAGGTTTCCTGTTCCATGCGCAGCCGGAATAGTGACGCAGCGCTACAGACCGCCCGGGCCTTTGGCGGAGGGGGTCATGCAATGGCAGCCGGTTTTAGCATTTCAGGCAAGGCCCAGGATGTGATAGAAAACGTGATAAAAGAAGGATTAAAGTGGGTAAAAACGGACTAGTTTTGGTCGACAAGCCCAAGGACCTTACCTCGCGCAAAGTAGTTGATCGGGTTATTCGTTGTCTGCGTATACGAAAGGCGGGCCATTTTGGTTCGCTTGACCCGTTTGCCACCGGCCTTTTATGCATCGGTGTCGGTCAGGGGACAAAATTGCTTCCATTCATGCATGCGCATCAAAAAGAATATGTGGCAATTATTGGGTTTGAAATGACCACTGATACAGATGATATTACCGGAGAGGCCATCGCCCAGTATCCGAATGTTGAAGTAGATATTGAACAGTCACGCAACTGGCTGGCAGACCACAGGGGGTGGATCAACCAAATTCCCCCTGAATACTGTGCCCAAAAGCACATGGGTAAGCCTTTATATAAGCTCAAACGGGCAAACCAAGAGGTCAATCCACGACCGAAGCAGGTACATATTGAGCATGCAGAAATATTAGCGCATGCTAGAGATTGGATAGAGGTTAGAATTATTTGCTCGCGAGGGACCTATATTAGATCAATTGCCCGCGATCTGGGAGCATCCCTGGGGATTGGAGGATATCTGCGAAGCTTGAGAAGGCTGAAGAGCGAAGGGTTCAGCGTGGAAAACGCCCACGCTCTCGAAGATGTCGAGTCCGGGCGACTATCAGCCGAGGATATTATTATACCCCTGGACCAGGCCTTACATATCCCCAAGGTGCGAGTAACAAAAACCGGCGAAATAGGCATATTGGAAGGCAGACCGATCCAGGTTTCATGGGTAATTGATGATATAGAAGCCGCCGAAGAAAGTTATGTTGCCATGATAAATGAGGACTATCAACTATTGTGTGTGGCAAGGATACAGAGAAAAGAAGGGATTATTGGATATATTGAAAGAGGTTTCACGCCTTTTTAGCTGTTTACAGCATATTCTAAGGTGTGATAAGTTGCCGCTTTACAAAAAAGGAACAAAGCCGTTTAGGAGGAAACACCGTGGGTTTAAGCATTGAAGAAAAGCGAGAAATAATCACCAAGTTTCGTCAGCACGAAAAAGATACCGGATCTCCGGATGTTCAAGTTGCAATGTTAACAAAGCGAATCAATGATTTGAATGAACATTTCAAGGTTCATAAAAAGGATCATCACTCCCGTAGAGGGCTGCTGATGCTGGTGGGACAGAGAAGAAGATTGCTCAACTATATTAAGGCACAAGATATACAGCGATACCGGGAACTCTTGAAGGCCTTGAATTTAAGAAAGTAAAGAAGGAAGCTAATGAGAGTACAAGCAAAAGGTGATGGTAAACCGCTTATATTTGATGTTGGAAGCGTTGCCAGACAAGCGGACGGGTCGGTACTGGTATATCAGGGCGATAGCATTGTATTGGTTACTGCGGCAGTATCAAAAAATGAGCGTAAGGGAATAGATTTTTTGCCCCTGGTCGTTGATTATCAGGAAATGGCATATGCGGCAGGCCGGATCCCAGGAGGATTCATCAAGAGAGAAGGCCGTCCCGGCAACCAGGAAATTCTTACCGCCAGATGCATTGATCGGCCTATTCGACCATTGTTCCCGGCCGGATTTTACAATGAACTCCAGATCATTGCTCTGGTACTTTCTGCAGATCCTGAGTGTAATCCTGACGTTATGGCTATAAATGGCGCATCTGCGGCGCTGCATATATCTTCCATTCCTTTCGCCGGTCCGGTCGGGGGTGCGAGGGTCGGCCTGATCGATGGTGAATATGTAATTGATCCATCCGTGAGCCAGCTTGAAAACAGCGAGATGGAACTGCTTGTGGTGGGAACCAAGGATGCGATTGTAATGGTGGAAGGGTCGGCACAAGAGCTTCCGGAAAAAACCGTTCTTGACGGCATTACCTTTGCCCACAACCGTATACTGGAGGTCATTGAGGCGCAAGAAGAGCTGTGTGGGCTCGTGGGCAAGGAAAAGAGGGCCGTGACGGCAAAGCCGGAGGACCCTGAACTTTATACGGAGATAAAGGACCTTGTTGCCGGCCGGATTGAGCAGATATTTGGCGAGGCACTGCCCAAACAGAGCAGATATGCACAGATGGATCGGATCAAGGAAGATGTCCTCTCGAATTTTGAAGAGGATGGCGAGGAACGGCAGAATCAGGCCAAGGCTTGTTTGGATAGGCTGGAAAGGGATTCGTTCCGCCGCCTGATGCGAGAAAAGCATATTCGAATCGATGCCAGAGGCTTTGATGATATTCGGCCGATAGAATGCATGGTTGGGTTGTTGCCCAGGACCCATGGCTCCGCCCTTTTTACCCGTGGAGAGACTCAGGCCATGGCGATTACGACCCTTGGCACTCCCCGAGATGAACAGCGCATCGAAACCCTCTTAGGGGAAACATCCAAATCTTTTATGGTTCACTATACATTTCCTCCATTTTCAGTCGGAGAGGTTAGAATGCTCAGGGGACCCAGCAGGCGGGAGATCGGGCACGGAAATCTTGCTGAAAGGGCGTTGTCCAAGGCATTACCAGATGCAGACGCATTCCCCTACACTGTCCGTTTGGTCTCCGAGATTCTCGAATCGAATGGATCATCTTCAATGGCAACCGTCTGCAGCGGTTCGATGGCCCTGATGGATGCCGGTATCCCGATGAAAAAACCCGTGGCCGGGATTGCCATGGGATTAATCAAGGAGGATGACGAGTATCTTGTTTTAACAGATATTCTGGGAGATGAAGACCATTTGGGAGACATGGATTTCAAGGTGGCTGGCACGGCTGATGGAATTACTGCTTTACAGATGGACATAAAAATATCCGGTATTCCAAGCTCAGTCATGGGCGATGCCCTCGAAAAGGCCCGGATTGCCAGGCTGGCTATTTTGGAAAAAATGAGCGAGGCCATCAGTGGGTCGAGGGTGGAAATATCACCCTACGCTCCCCGGGTGTATACCCTGAACATTAATCCCGATAAAATTCGTGATATCATTGGCCCAGGCGGGAAGATGATCAAGGAAATTACCACCAAGACAGACACCAAGATAGAAATCGAGGATTCCGGCAAAGTGGAAATTTATTCTCCAGACGAAAATCATGCTCAAATGGCGATCAAGATGATAAACGATCTTACCGAGGAACTCGAACTCGACCGCGTATATAGCGGCAAGGTTGTTAAAATAATGGACTATGGTGCTTTTGTCGATTTTCCATCTGGAGACAGCGGCCTAGTTCACATATCTCAGCTTGCCAACGAGCGGGTGCGAAATGTGAGGGATGTAGTCAAAGAGGGTGATGAAATTCTAGTCAAAGTCATCGGAATTGACAGTAGAACCGGAAAAATAAGTCTCAGCAGGAAAGAAGCTCTTAAAGACAAACTGAACTGAGGGATAATGCTCACAGCCACTGTTCTCGCAAACGGGGTTCATATTATCAGCGAGCATATATCCTCTGTCCGCTCCGTATCTTTGGGCATCTGGGTTAATGCGGGGTCGCGCCGGGACCCACTTCACAAATCAGGTATGGCCCATTTTAGCGAGCACATGCTGTTCAAGGGCACAAAACAGCGCAGTGCAGCCCAGATTGCAAAAGACATTGATGCTCTGGGTGGCGTCTTGAACGCCCAGACCGCCAAGGAATATACCGTGTATTATGTCAAAGTGCTCGACGAGCATCTTGACAAAGCCTCAGAAATTTTGTTCGACCTTTTTCTAAATTCAGAATTCGATCCGGAAGAACTTGAAAAGGAAAAAAATGTAGTGCTTCAAGAAATTCATATGACTGAAGACACGCCCGATGATTACATTACAGAACTATTTGCCAGGTCGTTTTTTTCCGACACATCCCTGGGTTCATCCATCCTTGGATCGCTTGATTCGGTGAGAAGCTTTGAGAGGCAGGACCTGCTGGATTTTATCTCACACTCCTATGATCCTTCCTCAATAGTCATAGTTGCCGTAGGTAATGTGGAACACCAGCGACTTTTGGATTTGACGGCTGCGAAATTTGAATCACTTCCCAGCGGTGAACAACACCGGAAACAGCAAGAAACGCCAAACAATACAGGAACAATCGAAGCGCATTTCAGAGAACTTGAACAGGTCCATTTTACTCTGGGAACATCAGGCCCGGCTATGAGTGATGCGCGGCGCTGGAGTTACATTGTACTTAATTCCATATTAGGTGGTTCTATGAGTTCGCTGCTCTTTCAAGAGATCAGAGAGAAACTGAGTCTGGTCTATTCGATATACTCTTATGTAAGTGCCTTTGAGGACTGCGGCACCATGGCGGTATATGCCGGGACAACTCCTGAAAATGTCAATGAAACGCTTGATGTTGTATTACAACAGATGCAGAGACTCAAAGAGAAAGATCTCGCAGATGTGCGTCTGGAAGATATCAAAGCCCAGATCAAGGGAAACCTGTTGCTCTCACGAGAAAGTACGGAAAGCCGGATGGCCTCTATCGCCAAGAATGAAATATATTACAAGAGGGATGTTCCCATAGAAGAAATTATTGAAAAGATACAACAAGTAGAAGAGACAGATATTATTGAACTGGCATGCGATATTTTTGTGCCGGAAAAGATGACCCTGGTCACCTTAGGCAATATACACAATGATCAATTGAAATTACCTGCGCTCTAGTTGATTTATGCTTGTGCAAGCCCGGGAGTCCTTTGCATGGTACAGTTCTTGTGGTCGTGAATAATTTTTTTCCATTTCGCCCGGTCCTGTTTGTCTATACAAATTCCGATAAAATATCGGGAATCTTCTAGAGTGAACCAGCAGATGCCTCCTTTAACAACAGCCGTATCAATCTCAAGCGAAACTTTTTTATGTAAATGCTCATGCAAAGAAAGCTTCATCCTTCTAAAGGGAATTTCCAGGCAGAGACCTTTTTTAGAGATATCCTTGGAAGCCCCCTGTGTTTTGAATTGATCATAGAGAAGTGTCACCGCCATTGGGAAATTATTTCTTGTATGGCTTCGCCTCTCGGGTAGCATATCAAACCTCCTTACCCCTTGCTAAGGCTTTCATATATTGCTATGCAAAAAAAATGCCCGTAACCAGAAATATCAAGATCAAGCTTGCTTATGATGGGTCGGCTTTTTTTGGTTGGCAGATACAACCCGGGAAGAGAACGGTGCAGAGCACGGTAGAAGGGTGTTTGCGCAGGCTTCTCGGGCACCCAGTCAGTGTTATTGCTGCCGGCCGGACAGATACCGGGGTGCATGCATTGAGTCAGATTATCAACGTACATACTTATACCCCGATTCCTACATTCAGACTGTTGAGAGCCCTGAACAACATGTTACCGCATGATATCACAGCTCTTTCAGCTGATACGGCAGCGTCGGAGTTTCACGCTAGGTATATGGCGCAATCAAAACAGTATGTTTACATTATTGACACAGAAGGTCCTATAAGTCCGTTTTTAGCGAGATATGTCTTGCATGTGGGATACAAGATTGATATGTGTGCCATGGAAAAGGCTGCCGGATATTTTGTCGGCGAACACGACTTCACTTCGTTTATGGGGACGGGGTCTTGTGTAAAAACAACTCACAGACTAATGAGTGTATCAGAAGTGATACAAAAAAGATCGAAGATATATTATTTCATCGAAGGCAACGGATTTTTGCGGCATATGGTCCGCAACATCGTGGGAACACTTTTGTTGGTTGCGAGAGGGAAGCTAGACCCGGATGATATTCCACAGATTATCAAAAATCGAGACAGATCTTGTGCGGGACCTACGGCTCCTGCCCGGGGTCTTTACTTGTTCAATGTGAACTATTAGGAGGTGCTGGATGAGGGGTGTTGTTCTGGCAGGAGGACTTGGAACCAGGCTGTATCCTCTGACCAAGGTTACCAACAAGCATTTGTTGCCGCTGTATGACAAGCCGATGATTTACTATCCGATTGAGACATTGACGAATGCAGGAATTAACGAAGTCCTGGTTGTAACCGGGGGAAACAACGCCGGGGAATTCCTGCGCTTGCTCGGGAACGGCAAAGAATTCGGGTTGAAGCGGATTCACTATGCATACCAGGAGGGCGAAGGCGGTATCGCTGAGGCCCTCGGGTTGGCCGAGGCCTTTGCCGAAGGACGGCCGATATGCGTGGTACTGGGTGATAATATTATCGAGAAAAATATTATCGATGCGGTCAATGACTACAAGGATCAGGGTGGCGGTGCGCGAATTTTACTCAAGCAAGTACCTGATCCTCAGCGGTTCGGAGTGCCGGCCATAGAAGACGACAAGATAGTGCGCATAGAAGAAAAGCCAAAAGAACCCAAGAGTCGCTATGCTGTCACCGGGATATACATGTATGATACAAGAGTTTTCGATATTATTCACGATCTCAAACCTTCGGAGAGGGGCGAACTTGAGATTACAGATGTCAACAATACCTATATCGAAGCCGGCACCCTTGAGTGGTCAGTTCTGGATGGCTGGTGGACAGATGCCGGGACCATAGAGAGTTTGCTGGGGGCGGGCAATCTGGTTGCCAAAACCGGCGCAAACAAGGTATCTTAAGCATGATATTGATATAAGTCCGGGAGAGATGTATGATTACTGCTCTGGTGACAGGAGGATGTGGATTTATCGGCACGAACCTGATCCGCCTTATCCTCGCAAGCACTCACGATTGGAAGGTTATAAATCTCGATCTGCTAACCTACGCCGGCAATTTGGAGAACACGCACGGCCTGGAACAGGATTATCCAGGAAGATACATTTTTGTAAAAGGTGATATTGCCGATCCCGAGATAGTCGATAGAGTATTTCAAGAGCATGGCCTTGATGTTATATTGAACCTTGCGGCAGAGTCACATGTGGATCGCAGTATTGAAGATGCCGGGGTTTTCATCAGAACCAACGTCATGGGCGTTCAGGTGCTTCTGGACGCCGCCCTGAAATACAAGGTGCAGCGCTTCCTTCAGGTTTCGACGGATGAAGTATACGGCAGCCTCGGACCTCAGGGACGATTCAGGGAAGCAATGCCTCTGGCCCCGAACAGCCCTTATTCGGCATCCAAGGCCGCGGCTGATTTGTTGATCCGGTCTTACATAAAAACATATGGCCTTGATGCGGTGATCACGCGCTGTTCCAACAACTATGGCCCCTATCAGTTTCCCGAGAAACTCATCCCACTGATGGTGGTTAACGCCCATGAAGACAAGGAGCTTCCGGTCTATGGCGATGGGAAAAATGTACGGGACTGGATATTTGTTGAAGATCACTGCCGGGGTATTATCACGGCAGCACGCAGCGGCGCTAGTGGTGAGATCTACAATATGGGCGGCGACGCCGAAAAAGAGAACATAGAGATCGTGAGCGGAATTTTAGATTATCTGCATAAGCCTCACAGCCTGATCAGATACGTGAAAGACCGGCCGGGGCATGATTTCCGCTATGCAATGGATTACTCCAAGATCGAGGCCGAACTGGGATGGGGCCCCCGGATAAATTTTAACGACGGACTTAAACAGACCGTAGACTGGTATCTTGAACATAAATCGTGGTGGCAGCGGATTCGTACAGGAGACTACCTGGAGTACTATGAAAGAATGTACGGTGGACGATGAGGATTGTAGTTGCCGGCGCCAAGGGGCTTTTGGGCCATGAAGTAGCGCATGTATTGCGTACTTCCGGACATGAGCTGATTGCTGCGGATCTGGAAGAAGATCTCCTGCATGATATTGCCGCGCTTGATATTACTCAGCCTGCAATGGTGCGAGGATTTCTGGAAGCAACCCGGCCGGCCTGGTTGATTAACTGTGCCGCTTATACACAGGTTGATGACTGTGAAGAACACGAGGAAGTGGCCTTTCAAGTAAATGGCAAGGCTCCTGGGTTTCTCGCCGAAGCCTGCAATGAAACCGGAGCAACTCTGTTGCATGTCAGCACCGATTACGTGTTTGATGGTACTAAGGATTCTCCGTATACCGAAGATGACCTGCCAAACCCTTTGAATGTGTATGGCAGGAGCAAGCTGGCTGGAGAAGAAGCGATTCGCTGCGTTACGGATAAATTCATCATCGTCAGGCCGCAATGGATGTTTGGCCCGTATGGGGCGAACTTTGTCTCCACGATTCTAAACAAGGCCAGAGAGCAGGACAAGGTTGAAGTGGTAGATGATCAATGGGGCTCCCCAACCTACAGCAAGGATCTGGCCAAGGCCATCAAGCTCCTGCTGGAGTGTGATGCGCGTGGAATATTCCATGTCTGTAACCGCGGACAGGCGACCTGGTTTGATCTTGCAAAAAAGGCCATAGCTTTGGCTGAACTGGAAACAGAGGTGATCCCTGTGGGCACACAGCGGTTTCCCCGGCCCGCAAAGCGACCGCGCAACAGCCTGCTCTCCACGAAAAAATTCAGGGATACAACCGGGAAACTTCTGCCACCTTGGCAGATATCTCTTCAAGACTACCTGAAGGAATATCTTCAGGAATTCAGGCAGGGCAGGCATGGCTAAGTATTTCATCACCGGCGGAGCCGGTTTCATAGGTTCTCATGTAGCAAAAAGGCTTGTCGGGCAGGGGCAGGATGTAGTCATATATGATAATCTCCTGACAGGGAATAAAGAGAACCTTAAGGAGGTTCAAGGTTCAATCTCGTTTTTAGAGGGCGACGTCCGGGACCAACCGGCCTTGCTCAAGGGTTCGAACGGCTGCGACTACATACTCCATTTTGCGGCATTGCCATCGGTTCCGCTTTCGGTTGCCGAGCCGTTTCTCACCCACGAAATCAATCTTACCGGAACCCTGAATGTTCTGCTGGCAGCAAAGGCAAATAAAGCCAGGAGGGTAGTGTTTGCCTCGAGTTCAGCAGTGTATGGTGACTTGGAACCAGGAAAACCAAAACAGGAATTTATGCCTCCCAGGCCCCAGAGCCCATACGGCACGCACAAGGTGGCCGGGGAGTTCTACCTTAAGACTTTTTTTGAAAACTATGGTTTGGAAACAGTCTCTTTAAGATTTTTCAATATCTTCGGTCCGTGCCAGGACCCCAACTCGCCCTACTCGGCCGTGATATCGATATTCATTGATCGAAGCATAAAAGGGCTCTCCCCGGTGGTTCACGGAGATGGTTTACAGTCGAGAGATTTTACCTATGTGGCAAATGTGGTCGATGCCTGCGAGTGTGCCTGTAATGCGGATGCAGCTGGTGTTGCCGGGAAGGTATTCAATATTGGCTGCGGCGTATCAATAAATTTGCTGGAGCTGCTCGAAGCGCTGGGGACAAGCCTCGGGAAGGACTTGCTGCCGGAATTTACAGAATCCCGGCCTGGAGATATCAAACACTCCTGGGCAGATATCTCTCTGGCCAGGAAGCACCTTGGCTATGAGCCGCGCACAGATTTTCCCAACGGTCTTAAGGAGACGGTTGCTTACTTCCGGGGCATAGTATAAGCATGCTACGGATCAATAAATTCGCTATAATCGCTATGGAAACTGCCGGAGTAGTGGATACCGGGGTGGATCAATTCCAAGGCACGGCGAGAGAACGTGACAGACTGATTTTATGGAGTAACTTATCCGAAAAAGCGAACCGCTCAAAACGCAGAAGGAAGGCAAGAAGCGCATGTGAAGCCTCTGCTGAAATGCTATAGACTGGGACATTTTTTTGATTATATTACAAACAAAGGAGTAGATGTTGAAAAAGGAAACCAAAAAGAGTGCTGGTAAAGAGTGGGCTGAGGCCCTGGTCATTGCCTTTATCATAGCCATGATAATTAGGGCTTTTTTGTTGCAAGCCTACCGGATTCCCTCCTCTTCCATGGAAGACACCCTGTTAAAAGGGGATCATATTCTGGCGACCAAGTATAATTACGGGATGACCATACCCTTTACCACCACCAAAATCTGGGGAGCCGATCGGGTGCCTAAGCGGAATGATATCGTTATTTTTACTTTTCCCGGCAATCACAAAATGGATTTCGTGAAAAGAGTTATCGGTATTCCCGGAGATACCATCGAGGTTCGGGACAAGGCTGTGTTTGTAAACGCCAAAGAGTATAAAAGCGGGCATGAAAAGTATACAGATCCCTATATCATAAGCCAGGGACTTAACAAGCGGCGTGATAATTTTGGGCCCGTAACGGTCCAGCCGCGGCATGTTTTCGTAATGGGAGACAACCGAGATCAGAGCTATGACAGCCGGTTCTGGGGGCAGGTACCTATTGAAAATATCAAGGGGAAGTCCTTGATCATCTATTTTTCGTGGGACAGCGAGAGCCACTGGTTGCGCATGGGCAGGCTCTTACATCTGGTGCGTTAGAATAATGTTGAGCAGGGATGCTGTGATGTTCAGAAGGGGATTGTAACATTTTAAAAACGATCACTCATGGGAGAACATCATGTGGATAAAGGGCGGGAGAATATTGGATGCCGCCAGCCGGACTGACGTATTTGGTGATATACACATCGAAGGAGAAAAGATCGCCGGAATCTATCCGGGCGGAACCAACAATGCCGCCGACGAGATTATCGATGCAAAAGGCCTTTGGGTCATTCCCGGCCTGATTGATATGCATGTCCACCTGCGGGATCCCGGATATGAACACAAAGAAGACCTCATGACCGGAAGCCTTGCGGCGGCCACCGGAGGGGTTTCGACTGTTTTATGCATGGCAAATACTCATCCGGTAAATGACAACCCATCGGTTACTAACTACATTGTTGAAAAAGCAAAAACCATCGGATTGGTGAGAATTCTGCCGGCCGGGGCGGTTACAATGGGTCTGGCAGGCAAAAAGCTTGTCGATATTGCCGCCATGAAACGCTCCGGGATCGCTGCAGTCTCCGATGACGGAATGCCCATCCAGGATACATCTGTTTTGGAAAGGGCCCTTCAAGAAGCATTCCACTGCGGTCTGCCGCTCATTTCGCATTGCCAGGACAAATCCCTGAGCGGGCATGGCGTTATGAATGAGAGTGCCCTTTCCAGGGAACTGGGCCTCGAAGGCATCCCCAAAGCAGCAGAAGATGCAATGGTCAAGCGTGATGTGGATGTCGCAGAGAAGATCGGCAAACCGATACACATTACTCATATTGCAACCATGCGAAGCCTGGGAATCATCTCTGAGGCCAAGGACAGAGGCGTTGGAGTTTCCTGCGATGTAACCCCTCATCATCTGCTGTTGACTCAGGAGAGTGTCCGCGGGCACGGCACCAATGCCAAGATGTACCCTCCTTTGCGGGACGAGGCGGACAGAATGGCCTTGATCGAAGGCCTGCGCACATCGGTGATTGATTGTATTGCCAGCGATCATGCTCCGCACACCAGGCAAGAAAAAGCGCTGGATTTCAAAGACGCTCCTTTTGGCATGCTTGGCCTGCAGACGCTGCTGCCGGCTATCCTTAAAATTCATGTTGATTACCAGATTGATCTATTGAATCTTTTAGCATGTGTAACGATAAAGCCAGCCCGGATTCTGGGTATTGAGGGCGGAATGCTGAAACCGGGGGAGCGATCAGATATTACAATTGTGGATCCGAACCAAGCGTGGACTTTCAACGAAAACCATATCGTTTCTAAATCAACCAACTCGGCATTTATCGGAACAACCTTTCCCGGAAAAGTTGTTTGCTCCATAACCCGGGGCAGAGTTATATATTCTGCAATTTAGATAAGAGAAGCATCTCGTAAAAGCGAACAAACCATTTTGCCGATTGCCAAGCAACCCGTCAATCCCGGTGATTCGATCCCGATCAGGTTTACCAGTCCATCAAGGCCGAAGCGGGATTCATGTGCAACAACAAAATCCCGTATCGATGCACCGGGAGCCTGAAGTTTTGGACGTATCCCGGCCATATCGGGAACCAGATCTTCTTTGGCTAAAAACGGCAGAATATTATGAATGCTTTCATAAAATTCTCCGGCGCGTTCAGGATTCACATCGTAGTCCAGCTCGTTTACATAGAAGGCATTCGGCCTCTACTACGGTCACATCAACATCGTACATGCTGCCATTATATCATAAAAACGTATTTGCTAAAGCTTATCAAAAAAATTTCACAAGCTGTTGATATTGAAAGCTTTATCTTGCATGAACTACTGAGACTTGATATACTTTAAAGTGTTGGTCATTTTCCTATCATTCTATCATGTACAAAAATCGCATATAAAAGATTGGGGGTTGTAATGAATATAAGGAAAAAGGTTCCGGTAATTAAAGTTGCGCTTAGGGGTGCAAACGGCAGGATGGGCTTACAGGCAATTTATGCATCGATGGAGAATAATGAGGATATTCTCGAAAGGGCAAAAAAAAATAAGCTCAAAGACGAGGATGTTTGGATAGATATCGTATTCGGTGCTTTCACGGGCGATATTCCCACCGTACAGCAGCTCATGGCTGGAGTCATGCGTTCGGAAAAGGACAAAATTCTAGAGGGATATGATAAAGAGGGCATTCCCATCTACCGGCAGAAAGAAGATGGCAAGCTGGAGCTGCGCACCAAATATGTTGCCCAGTCTCTCCATGAGGAACCTCAGAGAGCCCATGTGATCCCCTTTGACCGGCAGGAAATTGTGGATACTCCCGAAGGGTTGCCGGCCATCAAGATTCTTTCAAAGGACAAGGAAAATGAGCTTTCCACGATCCGGCACGTCAATGTGCGGCTCGGAGAATTGTCAGGAGAGGCAATTATGGACAGGGTTCTGGAAAATGCCAATAATCTCGGGACGGATGTACTTCTGTCCTGTGTTGGAGATACCGCCAAGAAAGCAGTCAGGATGAGAAAGTGGATGAGCAAGATCCATGATAACGGCTACGCCATGGGATTTCTGGAATCTGCACCTGCCAAGGGCTGGGAGAGCAGGTTGCTCTCCAGGCAGGATGTGACCAGCGTGCTGTGTTCGAGGAATTTCAGTCCGACAGGAACCCTGTTCAGGACCGGCCTTTGTATGAAGAGACCGCTTTTTGAATATAACGCCTTTGAGTTCAGTTCTGCGGCAAATAAATTCAAGCAGATTCTGACCAAAATGATCGCTCAGATTATCGCTACGGATCAATTCAGCACGTATGCAAAGATATTGGATAGGAAGCCCATTACAATCCAAGAGATTGAAGGAGAGACTACCCTGATCAATTTCTCGCCAAGCTTTCTGACCGTTACCGCACCCAACCACCTGAAATTCAGCTTCTACGAAGATAATGAATACGGCTTTGTCTATGCAGCCATGATCCCGAATCTCAAGGCCTTGGGGCGGGTATACAGCGATAAAGAACAGGTAAAAAAGCTTAGCGCCAAGGGCTTTAAGTATGAAGCCGTAACCAACATCCCCGGTATTTTTGGTACGCAGTGGCTATGCAAAGCACCTGGTGAAATCATCTCACGAGGTGGTGCAGTGTCAACCAGTTCATGTACAACGAATGGCAATGTTGTGGCCGACTTCATCATGATTGTCGCACTGTACTGCTACTATGACTTCTTCTATCCTCACATAAAGGACTACTATATAAGCTGTGATGGAGATCAGGAAAAGCAATGCGAGAAAAACATAGAAAAGAGATTCAAGGGATTTAAAGCGTATTTGAATGATCTCATGTCAAAAAGGGCCAATATGATCCGCACTGTGTTCAATTTCTATTATGACGAAGTAATGTTCATGGAAACGGATATGCAGCATGGGCTTACCAGAGCAGAATCTCCTGATATTATAGGGTTTTTGCGGGAAACAACTTCGGGCTCTCAAGCAGAAGTTCCCAAACTTCTTTCCCTGTCTGACCGGGAACGGGAATATTTCATGGATCTTCAGGCCGTTGTGAAGGAGAAACTTGGCAAAGAAAAAGATGCAACGAAAAAGGCCGGCCTTGCAGAAGAACTGCAAAAGATAACGGCTACGATAGAAACAATCAATAATAGTATAAATATTGTAAAAATTCTGGAAGAACAGCCAGATAAATAAAGGCTTGACACCTCAGTGCCAATTGGCTAATGAAACCCCCCAAGGGCCCATAGCTCAATTGGTAGAGCCACCGGCTCATAACCGGTAGGTCCCTGGTTCGATTCCAGGTGGGCCCACTGTTATAGATAGGGAAGGAAGCGTGGGTCAGAGATCGTTACGAAAAACGTGTCATACAGATATACAGGCGCTGTGGATCAAAAGCGGGGTGCTTAAAAAGCACCCCGCTTTTTCTTGTATGAGATATGCAGCTTTATAAGATACTCGAAATCCTTGATCAAATAGCACCGTTTGCAACCGCCGAAGAGTGGGACAATGTGGGCCTCATGGTGGGTGATCCCGCCTGGGATATAGATTCAATTCTGGTTGCGCTTGATCCTTCGCAGGAAGTAATAGCCGCAGCTGGCAGTGCCTCTATTGATCTAATCCTCACGCATCATCCGCTTTTCTTTCAAGGTGTTTCGCATATCAGTTTGTCTGAGGTGATAGGCCAAAAAATCGCCATGCTGCTTGAGACCCATACGGCCCAGGTCAGCATGCACACCAACCTGGACAAGGCGCCCGGCGGGGTTGCCGATACCTTGAGCGCTTTTCTCAGGTTAGAAGATGTGAGTACTTCAGGAATGTTGCGCTATGGAACCATCGGATCATCGCTGCCGCTGAATGATTGGCTGGCGTCTTTGCCTGTAAAAAACGCACGCCTTGTAGATGCCGGGCGGGATGTGTTGCGGGTGTGCGCATGTCCGGGAAGCGGCGCAGAATTTTGGCACGATGCAATGCTCCAGGGATGCGATACGTTTGTCACCGGGGATGTGCGCTACCACACGGCGCTTGATGCCAGGGAATCAGGTCTCAATATTGTTGACCTCGGACATTTTGGGACCGAAGTGATAGTATTGCATCCTCTGGCAGACAGCCTGCGAGAAGTATTGCCGGAGTTGGAGATACATATCTTTGAAGGCTCTGACATATTTATAAATTTTACGAGTAAGGAGAGTGAAGATTGAAGGAATTGATACAGGATTTGATTGCGTTGCAGGATGTTGAACTTGAAATATTCAAGGCCGAAGCCGGGCTAAAGGATACTCCCAAAGAAATAGAAGAGATAGATGGTATTATCCTGGCCCGCAAGCGATCATTGGATGCCATTGACGAGGAAATCGCCGAGCTCGAGAAACGAAAAGTTCCTCTGGATACTGAACTGGCGGAGAATCAGGCCATCCTGGATGCTGCCGACGCCCGCATCAAGAGAATCAAGACCAATAAGGAATATCTCGCCCTGCAGCGGGAAATCGACCTGGCAAAGAAACGCAAGGCCGATATGGAAGAGCAAATCCTTACTTTAATGGACAAGATCGAGAGGCGCCAGAAGGACAAGGAACGTATTCATGAGTCGTTTGAGGAAGACAAGGCTCTTCTGGAAAAAAAGAAAAAAAAGCTTTTTGTAAGATGTGATGAGTTGGAAAAAATCATTAATGGATATAAGGGAAAAGTTGAAAAGTTACGTAAGAAAGTAGACCCATCCCTGCTTTCCAGGTATGACCGCATCAAACAAAACAAGAAAGGCCTCGCGGTAGTGCTTTGTGAAAGCGGTGTCTGCAAAGGCTGCCATATGCATATACCGCCCCAGTTATTCAATGAACTGGTGCGGGGAGATACCCTGATAGTCTGCCCGGCCTGCCAGCGGATTCTGTATACGGACCTGGACCCTCAGAAAAAAGAAGCATAGCGGGGGCTGTTTTTCCTGAAAACTTCTATTTGAGAAAACCCGGCCGGTGCTTTCCCGAAAATGTGTAGGTTGCTCTGGATCTGGCGCCTGAGCTCGTAAAAACAAATTATTAATATCCGAAAAATCCTGCAATAAAAAAAGGTTAACGCGACATTCCTAAGGGTTTTATTCACAAAAGATTTTCTTATACTTTCGACCCGGTTCGAACTGCTCGACGCGATATTTTCGTAAAAAAGAGAAGAAAGCAATATTTTTGCTAAAGTTTTCTCAAAACCGGCCGTACAGACAAATATGTATTACTCTTATTTTTCTAACTGCAGCAAACATTGTAGCGGCTTCATACATAGTAACGGCTTAATAAAACAGTTTGTTAAGCTAATCATTAAAAACTCATTACAAGGAGGATTTAGGTAATGGTCAGATCAAAGAAAGGTTTTACTTTAATCGAGTTGATGATCGTGGTTGCGATCATCGGGGTCCTGGCGGCGGTGGCTATCCCGGCGTATTCGGGATATGTCAAGAAAGCAAGGCTGACCGAGCTATCGAATGCTATGGGTGCGGTCGGAACTTCAGCTCTTGAGTATTATCAGTCGCATGCGGATACTTGGCCGACTGCAATGAATTCGGCTGCAATAATCAACACAAGTTTAGGGATAAGTTTTCCTGATGGTTATGTTGGAACATCTGTCACTTGGACTCCAGGAGTTGGCAGTGGCGAGGTAAAAGTAACCAATATAGACAATATTGGTGATGGGGTAGACACATACAACTTAATCTTAACTGTTGCACCAAATACGAGAGGAGTGTGGTCAACAGATAATGGATTACCAACTAACTATCTACCTCGAAATTAGCTAGCTGTATAAGGTTTCGATTACTTATGAAAGGCGGAGTCGTATTTTTGGCTCCGCCTTTTTTGTTTCAAATCAGAGCAATTGAAAATAATAGTTTTGTAATTTTTCATTGCGTTATATTCTTTATTGATGAATAATAGAACACAACAATGTGAAAATTCTGAATTCAGAAAAGTATCAAATCTAAACGGTACTTTCAAGGTGATTATATGATTATTTCAGAAAATGCTATATACCTTCCACATTAAAAACGGTCGTAAATTTAACTGGATACAAACATCAGATTCTAGGAAGATCTTGATCTCGGCAATCATGCTGTAGCAGACGCACTTTAATTGGGGCGAGTCCAAATAAATGGCTTTAATATAGTCTTTTCCTGATAACTGCCCTGTCCGGCAGTCAAATCCTGAAATTGATCAATTTCTGTAAGAGGCTGGGCTCCAACCACTGCGCGCTTGCGCTCAAGCGTTGGTTCCAGATTGTTATTACATACTATGACGACCCGGTGCGGGACATACATGTAGAGCTTATCCGACCCTACAGCGTGGCTGATTCCTGGATATTTTACAGGAAGGCTTGTATATCCGTCTCCAGTATGAAAAGAATGGCGTAGCATGAATACTTGGTATATCCTGTCAATCGGCGCGCTCATATGCTTCGGCTGCGAACGTTTTCTCTACAAGGTTTCCGCCGCAAGAAACTTAAACACGGCCTGGACCACTTTTGCCTTCATGGCTACCGTGACAGGTATCAGCGCCGGGTTGTTTTTCATGCTGGGGGCGCATGTTGCCGGTATTCCCTTTCTTGTGCTGGTTTCCTTGGTAAACAGCGTCTCGTTTTTTGTATCCACAGTCTCACAGATAGAAGCGCTGAAGCATGTGCACACCAGCATCGTCTACCCGTTGATCAGGCTCAATACCGTGATCGTCGTTGTGTTTTCGTTGTTCTATTTCAAAGACTCCTTGAGTTTCTCTCAGGGCTTGGGGATCATTTTATCTATTGCCGTGATGGTTTTTATGACCCGCCAACTCTATGAGCAAAAGGGTTCAATAGGAAACAGAAAAGTTGGCCTCATGCTGGTGATGATCGCCATGGTTGCCGGGGCTGTAGCAGCCATATCCAGCAAGTTTGCCGCGCTGCATACAAACATCCTGGCCTTTATTGCCCTGTCGTATACTATGGGGATGATGTTTTCTTTTTCGACCAGGAAACGTTTCCACATAGACGAAAACAATCCAAACATCAAACAGGCTCTGCTGCTCGGATTTTTTATCGGGCTGGTCAACCTGGCTGGTTTTTACCTGTTTTTGCGTGCGCTTGCCGCAGGCCCGCTCTCGATAATCATTTCCATTACCTCGATGCACTTCGTGGTGGCGATCGCGCTTACCGCCCTGATCTATCGTGAAAAGATCACCCTTCCAAGGCTTACAGGCATCTGCCTAAGTGTCGCATCGATTATCCTGATGCGTTTATAGCTTAAAAATATCTTTGACAGGGATTTAGAACGGATTGCCAAAGGTGTTCAGATGTACAAATTCCTTAAGCTCTTTTCGGCCCGGCCCGGGTTTTGCTGCAGCCGGCTGGCCGAGAGGGATTACGGCAACCACCTCATATCCGTCAGGAACCGAGAGCACATTTTTACAGGCATCATGATCCATCAAACCCACGATCACGGTTCCCAGGTTCATTTCATGCGCTTTCAGGCACAGGTTCTGCACTGCTAGGCCGAGATCAAACATGAACCAAGAGGAAAATTTGGTCATCTGTTTGTCGTTATAACAGCCGGACTTATCCGTTCTGGCGCAGGCCACGACAAGAACCGAAGCGTTCAGCGATCCTCTTGTGGCCGGGTTTTTTCCGAATAGGTTGAAACAACCTTTTCAATCAAAT
>Ga0272441_10006516_pt1 | contig 19489 bp, 15 predicted proteins | sample SSMProp6N_FD_193582 | JGI IMG/M metagenome (GOLD analysis project Ga0272441, IMG submission 193582) | Marine sediment archaeal communities from Little Sippewissett salt marsh, Falmouth, MA, United States - SSM-Prop-6N | ecosystem: Environmental > Aquatic > Marine > Wetlands > Sediment ... | reverse complement strand
TCATTGAGGAAGCAGGGAAGCGTGAAGAGGACTTGCGCGAAGGATGGGAGAGCGCAGCGGACCCCGATGAGAAACACAGAATTCTCCGGTTAGACGTAAAATTCACTAGATGGGCGGTTCACTAGTCCCCCGTTCTTGGAAGGCTACTACTACAACCCCGCGAAGCGTGCGCTGGTGCTTGATCCGCACAGTCCTCAAGACGCCGACTGAGGGTGCCGCGGGGCCGAACCTTCTGCTCTTGACTGCAGCAGTCGTGAGAAACGCTTGATGCCTGTTGCTTGGAACAATGGCAACGAGCAAGGAAGAGGAGGAGCCTTCCGGCTCCTCCTCAGTACATACGATTCCCTTCAGCCGTGGCCCTAGTAGGCCCGGCTGAAGTAGGCTTTCCCGAAAGCCGGTGCACCGCACACCGCGCATGTGGCACCCTCCGGGTGCCACTCGCTGTTTTCCGACGCGGGAAACTGGGAACTCTGACGAGTTCCTTGAAGAAGAGCATCGAGGAACCCGATGCCCTTCTTCCGGACGGTGCTAGTAGGCTCGCGCGAAGTACGCGCGGCCGAACGCCTGCTGGCCACAGACAGTGCACTTCTGGCCAGCTGGCTCCCACTCCTCGTTGAGATGGAGTGGGAAGCACCTCGAACTGGCCTTGGTCTCTTCCTTGATGCGGTCTTCGCATTCGGGGGTGCCGCAGTGCCAGATGAGGGCCCAACCTTCGCCTACGATTTCCTTGAGTTCGTCGTAGGTCGCGGCTTCATGCAGGCGGGCGTCCCGGAACTCGGTCGCCTGCTTCAGCATGTTCGCTTGGATCTCCTCGAGAAGCTCGCTGATCGTCGTCGCCAGAAGCTGGACGGGGACGACCTGCTTTCCTTCCTTCCCGGGGATGTCCCGCCGGGCGACCATGACCGAATGGTTCTCGCAGTCACGGGGTCCGGCTTCGATCCGGATCGGCACGCCGCGCATCTCCCAGTCGTTGAACTTGAAGCCCGGACTCAGACCTTCGCGTTCGTCGACGTGGAAGCGAATGCCGGCAGCGGTCAGCTGGTCCGTCACGCTGCTGCAGAAGCTGTGAATCAGCGTCTGCTCTGCGTCTGTCTTCCAAATCGGTGTGACGACCACTTGAAGTGGAGCAATTCGAGGAGGCAGCCTCAGGCCCTTGTCGTCGCCATGGGCCATGATGACGCCGCCGACCATTCGCGTGGAGACGCCCCACGAGGTGGTCCAGGCGTACTGCTGCTCGTTGTCTTCGTCGAGGTACTGAATGTCGAACACCTTGGCGAAGTTCTGGCCCAAGAAGTGAGAGGTCCCCGACTGCAGTGCCCAGCTGTTCCCCATCATCCCTTCGATGGTGTACGACTCGGCGGCGCCGGCGAACTTCTCCTGATCGGATTTTCGCCCTTTGATCACGGGGATCGCGCACTCGTTGATCGCCATGTCGGCGTAGACGTCGAGCATGCGAAGGGTCTCCTCCCGCGCCTCCAGTTCGGTGGCGTGGGCGGTGTGGCCCTCCTGCCAGAGGAACTCGGTCGTTCGCAGGAAGAGGCGAGGACGCTTCTCCCAGCGCACGACGTTGGCCCACTGGTTGATCAGCAGGGGCAGGTCGCGATAGGACTGGATCCAATCGGAGAACGCATGACCGATCACGGTCTCGGAGGTGGGGCGCACGACCAGTGGCTCTTCCAGCTCCTTTCCGCCGCCGTGAGTCACCACGGCCAGTTCCGGTGCGAATCCCTCCACGTGCTGCGCTTCTTTCTCGATGAAGCCCATGGGGATAAACAGCGGGAAGTAGGCGTTCCTATGCCCGGTCGCCTTGAAGCGCACGTCCAGGGCAGTCTTGATGTTCTCCCACAGCTCGTAGCCGTAGGGCTTGATGATCATGCATCCACGCACGGGGGCGTTGTCCGCAAGATCGGCCATCTTGACGACATCGGTGTACCAGCGAGCGAAGTCTTCGCTCTGAGGTGTCACGCCTTGTGCCGCCATGTGCCGTCCCTCCTTGTGTTGAAGTATTGAGCGGGCACGAGGCCCGCTGCGGTGATTCTACGTGCAGTCCGCGGGGTGCACAAACTTCGCGTTCAGAGCCGACCGGACGTTTCGCGAAGCGAAACTCCGAGCTACTCATCGGCCATGCGGATGAGTAGCCCTCTCGCAGAGACGCAGAGGACGCTGAGAACTGCGGGTTCAGAGGACAAAACAGAGGGGTGTTCCCCCTGCGCTCTCCGCGCCTTGGCGAGAAACATGAGGCGTTGGGTGTGCGGCGACAGATCAGAAGCCTGGACCAGGAAGAGCATGAAGGAGAAGATCCAACGTCTGCTTCTCGCAAAGGCGCGAAGGACGCGAAGGAAGTCGAGATTCAACGGAACACAATGTCAATGCCTGTCTTGGCGCTCTCCGCGCCTTGGCGAGAAACATGAGGTGTTGGGTGTATGGAGGCAGGGCAGAAGCCTGGACCATGAAGGACATGAAAAGCATGAAGGAGAAGATCCAACGTCTGCTTCTCGCAAAGGCGCGAAGGACGCTGAGAGCTACAGGTCCGAGGGGAACAAGAGAGAAGGGTCTTCTCTGCACCCTACGTGCCTTGGCGAGTGACGAGAATGATGAGCTGGCAAGCGTGCTAGTAGAGAACGATGAGCTTGATCACCTCCGACTTCTCGCAAGTGCCTTCGGGGTGTGGCTCGCAGGCGACAGCCTGAAGATAGAAGACCTCCTCAGCCTCCGGGAACATGATGAACGGCGGCACGAATTCGCACTCCATGTGGCCATCATCGGGAAGCGATCCAAGGCAGACCGTCTGACAGTACTCGGTGAGTTCGAGTTTTATGTCGGCAAACCAGACTTCGCCCAGTTCGCGGTCGTAGAGAAGAGCGACCGTATTACCCGGAGGTCCGTCGATCAGCACTCGGACTGCATTTGCCTCCTGCGACCGAATTTCGGAAAGGCCGTCCGGGAAGCTGATTCGAAACGCGGTGTCTCCGTCCAGATCGGGACCGTCCAGGTCACCCAGCGTCCCTGTGCTGAAGGGAAGGCCGCCGAACGGGAGCGGACACGCCAGGGGCGACATCCAGAGAAGCGGGATGCACCCGTCATCATCGGCCTGAACCTGCAATCCTACGCACGTCGAAAGCAACAGCGTCACGACACAGCCTGCGACGAGTGCAGATCGAATCCTCACCAGAGCACCCATGGCCTATGGCGCGTACGCGGGTTGATCCCACGCTTCCTTGGACGTGGAGTGGAATACGTCCATGTCCGGCACCTGGTGTGACCCGCCGACCTCGAAGTAGCCGATCTCGATGTCTCCGTCTTCCACGATCTTCGCGTAGATCACGGCCGTGCCCCCGTGCTCCCCGAGGAATGCACCGCTCAGCGGAACCACTTCGACCTCCGTGCCCATCTGCGCGCGGGCATGCGCGACTGGCTCAAACCAGTAGATCACGGCGTGTGCAGCTAGGCCCAACACCACGCCGACCAACAGCAAGGCAATCCCCTTGCGACTAGCCAATACAGACATCTGCGCCTCCTTCGGAGCATGCCTCTCAGTTGATTGCATGCAAGCTCCACTAGGGAGTTTAGCCATGAGCTGGGCTGCGATGAAGACGTAGTCTCCTCCAATATCGCCGGCAATGGCGTATGGACGCGTCCAGGGCAATTCGAGGGCCTCGCAGGGGGTATGACCTCTTGCTCCAGACCGCGAGTGGTCATAGACTGGACGCGCGAACCGGGTCCTAGACGAGAAAGGAGGGATCGATGCTTCCGTTCAAGAGGATTCTTTGCCCGACGGACTTCAGCGAACCGGCCTGCACTGCGATCAAGGCGGCGGCGGAGATGGCGAAGAGCTTCTCCGCGGAGCTGATCCTGCTCCACGTGGTGGGGCCGATCCCGGCGCTCGAAACACCGGCCGGCGTGAGCGGGTTCGACGTCTCCGCCTATCAGCGGGAGTTGACCGACAGCGCCGAAAGCTCGCTCCAGATGAGAATTGAGGCGCACGTGCCTGACCTGGTCGACTCGCGGACGATGGTTGTCCACGGCGAGGCGGCGCACGAGATCATCCGCGTGGCCAAGGAAGAGGACGTCGACCTGATCGTCCTCGCGACGCACGGCGCGACCGGCTGGCGGAAGCGCATCTTCGGTTCCGTCCCGGGCAAGGTCATCAAGATGGCAAGCTGCCCCGTGTTGACGATTCATCTCGAATAGGGGCAGCGTCGGGATGTTCATGAGCTTGCTCATGAACTCCAAGCAACCGGGAGCGAAGCGGTTGCCAGTGTCCAGTACTGACAATCCATCTCGACTCCTAGGCTTCGGACTCGAAGCCTAGGAGTCGGCAGAGAATCTTGCCTCGGCACGGATTCTCTGGTCTGATGTGCAAGAGACATCTCTCGCCTGTGCAACGATGGAGGGGGACGCCGTAGCCAAGAGGCGGCAAGTTCGTACGAGAACGCTTGCGCGTTTCCGGGTTGGTGACGTAGAGCGATTGGCGCTGAGCTGTATCCATAAACTCTGCGACTTGTGCGGGATGATGAGTTACGTGGCAGTTTACGGACAGACCGCGTGATGGAGCTTGTCCGCCCTCTGTGCCGCGGTTGGCTAGGAGCTTGTGCGGTGATCTCTTCACGAAGAAGGAGGGTGAAGGCGGCATGACCGAGAATGGCTACGAGATGGAGAAGCAGGCAATCCACGAGACGATCATGGCGAACTACCATGAGGGTCATGTCCGGAACGACCCGGACCTTTTCAGACGGGTTCTTCATCCCGAGTGGCGGTTCTTCCGCATTGACGCAGAGGGGGAGCTTGTAATCCAGGATCGAGCTGCGTATGTCGCACAGTACGAGGCGAGGACACGTCAACTGGATTGGGAGACAGAGATAATCTCGATCGATGTCACCGGGGACTTCGCTTCCGTGAAGCTGCGGATCGAGTGCAGCATTGTGAAGTGCATCGACTATTTCAACATGATGAAGCTCGACGATCAATGGTGGATCGTCCACAAGACCTCGCACGCAGAGCTTCGAAGTCGCCGCTGAGCAGCGACTTCGTTCGAGACCGCTTGCGCGTTCTCGGGTTGGTGTGGTGTCGAGGTGGTCCCCACAGCATCCACGAAATCAGGTGCGTTCTCCTGCAGAGCGGGCGGATCGAGTCTAGCTCCTAGAGGAGCCACAAACTGGGAACTCGGGCTACGCGCGAGTTCCTCGGCGCATTGCTGCGCAATCCGCATGGTGCGTGGCTGCTCACAGCAGCCATAAGCTAGTTGCCATGACGAGCATGCCAATGCCGACGCCGAGGATCGACAGGTGCTCCATGCCGTAGGACCGCGAGGTCGGGATCAGCTCATCGAGGGAGATGAAGACCATCACCCCGGCGACCGAGGCGAGGACGTAGCCCAGGATCGCGTCGGAGAGGATCGGCAACAGAATCAGCGCGGCGACACCGGCGCCCAGCGGCTCGACGATTCCCGAGAGGAAGGTCCACCAGAGCGCTTTCCCGCGACTCCCGGTCGCCGCGAGAACGGGCGCGGCCACGGCGAGCCCTTCGGGGATGTTGTGGATGGCGATCGCGACGGCGATCGAGAGACCGAGCGAGGGGTCCTCGAGCGCGCCGACGAATGAGGCCATCCCCTCGGGGAAGTTGTGGATGCCAAGCCCGAGCGCAACGAAGAGCCCCGTCTTCAGCAGGGTGCCCTTGTGGTCCTCGGCGCCTCGGTGATCGTGGGAATCGAAGTAGTCATGCGGGATGAGCGCGTCGATGAGGAACATCGCCGTCATGCCGAGGAAGAAGGCCAGATGAGCGGGCGCGAATCCGACGGACTCGATTCCCTTGCCGAGCATCTCCACGAACGAGACATGGATCATCACGCCGGCCGAGAAGCCGAGGGTAAGCGCCATGAATCTCGGCCCGGGGCTCTTGGCGATGAGGCCAAGAAACCCACCCACCACCGTTGATAGGCCGGCCAGCGTCGACAGAACGAGACCCAAGGCGATACCACTCACGGTTCCTCCTTTCAGTGTGATCCCAATCTAGCACGATCGCCGCGGGAGGAAACGTGCATCTGTCTTGGGTACTGCTTGTCGGTTCGTGTACTCTACCCCCATGACCAAGAGGGGGATTGTCACGCTGCTGGTCCTGGGCGCGGCCGCGGTCGCGGTGGTGCTTGTCCTGACGCTTCCCGGGCTGCTACGGAACGAGGAGCCGGAGCCCGCGCCGGTCTATGTGGTTGCGATCGACGCCGGACACGGCGGGCGCGACCCGGGGGCGACTGTCGGGGATGTCTACGAGAAGGACATCAATCTCTCGATTGCCGAGAAGCTGCAGGCGATCGTGAACGCGGAGGAGAACCTCTCCGTGAAGATGACGCGGACGCTCGACATCTTCATTGCACTCGAGGATCGGATCCGAATCGCGGAGGAAGCGGGGGCGACGATCTACGTCTCGGTGCATGTCAACTCCTACGTAACGGAAGAGGCGACCGGTGTCGAGACGATCGTCTCCGACGCGCGCCCGCAGGATGACGACGCCTGGATTCTGGCCGAGTTGATCCAGGATGCGCTTACCGGCGCAACGGGTGCCCGGGATCGCGGCGCGCGGAGCCAGGACTCGTACATGCACCGAACGGAGATGCCGGCCGTCTCCGTCGAGGTGGGCTATCTCACGAATCCGGAGGAGCGGGAGAAGCTGCTCGACCCGGCCTACCAGGATCAGATCGCGCAGGGCATCCTCGAGGGGATTCTGGACTTCATGGAGTACCGATATCCGCCGGCTCCAGACTCCCCGTAGGGGTAGCTGGGGACGATGGGATCACTACGGCAACAGGCTTGAAGGACGAGCCGGTGCAAGGACTCTCTTCATCGCCCAACCGAAGAACTCGTCCCCGGAGGGGACGGCGCAGTAGCCGATCGACACGATCAGCTACTGCGGTTCTCCAGAGCAACGACCGCGGTCACGTACTCGCCCGATGGCCCAGCCTATGAACGCGCCGGCTAGTGCTGACCACACGGGCGCCAACTCCTGGATGGATGCCGATCCGATCAGGGTGAGGACGAGCGCGGCGGCGACGGCCCAGGCGATCGCCCACCGCACGCGATGGGGCACGAGCGGCTCGCCGGTGCGGTCTCCAACCGAGCGAACCCGACGGTAGCCGAACACGACAGGGATCGTTGACGCCGCGATCGCGAGCAATCCGGCGATCTCCCAGATCCCCCACGTGGGAACTTCGAAGTGCCAACCGCGCGTGAATCCGAGGATCACCGCAGCCGTCGGAAGCGCGAGCGGCAACGCGACGCGGACCCAGCGCGGGAAGCGTCCGATCCCGGCGAAGAACATCGTTGGGAAGGTCAGCAGCGGGATCGTCCAATGCGCCGAATAGCCGAGCCAGAGCTTGATCCCGTAGAGCGCGGCGAAGTCGAGCACGCCCGGCGGCAGGCCGGTGCTCCGGTTGATCGTGCGAAGCGCGAGCAGAAACCACAGAAGAAAGAGGAAGCTCGGCGGGCCGAGGAGGATCGCTCCCGCGAGCGCGCCGCCAGCCGCGAAGAAGGCCGAAGCCCCGCGATCCGGGTCCGCCTCGCGGCCGAGGGCCCACGCAAGGAAGCAGGCTCCGCCCCACTGCAGGCCTCCGAGCAGCGCGATGCCGAGCGCCTCGCCCCGCGCGAGCCACGTCACAAAGCCCGCGATCAGGGCCGAAAGGGAGAGGAGGAGGATCGCTCGATTCGTCGGAACGCTCGGAACGATCGGACGACCGATCGTCGAAAGCCTAGGACGGCTGGGGCTCGCCGGCATCCTAGCCCTCCGCGTGGCTTCCGTCGCAGAACGGCTTGTTCTTCGACTTGCCGCAGCAGCACAGGGCGCCGACCCGAACGTGGCAGCAATTGGGTGCCGCTTCGCTCCGGATCTCGGCGGATCCCTGGAGCAGGAGCGGACCCGGGTCGGCGGCTCGGATCGTCAGCGCCCCGCCGTCCGAGGGGCCTTCAGCGCCGCCGTTTAGGTGCGCCTCGGTGAGCGCGCCATCATGACGAAAGCCCTCCTTCTCATGGCTGCCATCGCAGAGGGGCTTGTTCCGCGAGTGGCCGCACCGGCAAAGAGCAACGCGCGTCTCCTGGAGAATCGGCTCGCCCGCTTCGTCTGCGATCGAGACATCGCCCTTCACGAAGAGCGGGCCGTCCTGCGAGACGACGATCTCGTTCTTCTCGGGCGTCGCTTCAGCGGGCCCACCGTCCTTTCGCGTGTAGTGGAGCGCGCCGGTCGGACAGGCCTCGCAGGCTCGCACGACCTCTTCGACGCTCGCCTGGGTCGGATCGATCCATGGGCGCTTGTGCCGGTAGAAGACGCTCGGGAGGGTGCGGATGCAGGCCTCGACGTGAATGCAGCGGTGGTAGTCCCAGTGGACCGTGATTCCTTCGGCCTCGAAGTCGTAGATGCGGCTTCGCATGGGGCTCCCTTCGGCTCCTTCGCGTTTCGAGTCGCTCGGCATTATCAACGCCGCGGCGTGACCAGGCAACGCATCGAAGGACTTCCAGCTAGAGAGCCTCGACGAAGATCGGAGTCCGTCCGACGGGGAGGGAGGATGCCGGGACGATCTCCGGCGGCCGAGCGAGCGGAGTCCTATCCTCATTGAGAGCCGTCACGATCGGCGTAACCAGGGCCTCCTCGGACAGGCCGAGCGGCGTGGCGTCGATCACGGCGGACCGGCCGTCCTCGCTCCAGAGCACGAAGACCGGCTCGCCCTGAACGGCAAATCGGAAGGCACGGATCCCGTCGAAGCTGACGTCATCGCAGGCGGTGAACCCATCGAGCATCTCGATCATCAACTGGAACGTGTAGTAGGAGGGCTTCTTGTGATCGTCGTTTCGGTCGAGAAGACCCATCCCGCACCATGGACCGTCCCAGTACGCGTTCTCGCCCTTGCTGCCGCCGAGGCCCCAGTGCTGGCGCTCGACACCCATCGCGGCGCTGATCGCGTGGAGCTTGATCACGAACTCGGCGTTCTCCTCGAACGTGCCCCAGCCGAAGATCTCGTCGGCCGGGGAATTGACGGCAGGATAGCCCTCGTAGTTCTTGTGCGGCCCGCCCCCTTCGACGATCCAGATCGGCTTCCCCTCCCCGAATTGCGTCATCAAGTCGTTGAGGTAGGCGATCTCGCCCTCGAGGAACGACTCGATCGGGATGTAGGCGTGGAGGTCCATCACGTCGAAGGACCCGAACGCGTGTTCCACGATCCACTCGTAGCGTGCCTTGCGAAAGGACCAGAGCGGGCTTTCGTTCATCTCCTCCCGGGTCATCTGAACGCCGTCGACGGCGCCGCCGAGCGGATCGTCGATGAAGCCGCCCATGAACGCGAACCAGTGCGCGTAGCTGCCGGCGAGACCTGCGAGGATGACGCGCGCCTCCGGGCACTCGTCATGGATGATCTCGTGGGCCTGTGCGAGGAGATCGACGTAGATGCGCTCATCCGGGATCGATGGGGTCGGATACTCCTCGACGACGTGCCAGTTCCGAACCGGATACCGGAGGCCGGGCATGTCGTCGACACCGTCCCCGTCGTAGCGGTCGACGGCGGCACGGAGGAACGCTCTCCAAAGGGGGAGGGTATCGCCCTGAGGATGGAGGCGGTAGTCCGATCCGACGCCCTGGCGCATGAAGTGGATGAACGACGGGTACTCGGCGATCGCCTCGATCACCTCCTCCCGCAGATCTCCGAATGCATTCATCAACGGGGAGAGCACCATCGTGATGTCGAGCCCGAGGGCCTGAAGCGCGGCGACCTCGGCGTCGAGTACCGACCAGTCGTAGACACCCGGCTCCCGCTCGATCGCCATCCACAGGACATGGGGCTGAAGCGACAGCCAGCGGATGCCGAGATCGGCAACGACGCCGGCGTGCTTCTCCGGGTTGATCAGGCTGAGGCCGAAGAACATGTTCTGATCGTCGAACGGGTACGGCTTCTCCTGTGAAGATAATGCCACGCAGCCGAGCAGGGCAGCGACGACGATAGAGAGCCAGAGGAGCCGAAGACGACGCGTCCAGCGCGCTACATCCACACCTGCTCCACGCCCTCCGCGGTGACGCGGAAGCGATCCCCCGGCTGGTCGGCGATGCCAAGGGGAGTCGAAATGCCCGTCTCGCGTGCCCAGGTCGCGAAGCGGCGATAGAAGTAGCCGGTCCAGCCGACGTGCATCGGGAAGATGACGCGCGGCTGGAGCCGATCGATCGTGGTTCGGTTGCCGGCACGCAACGCCTCGGTCTCCGGCAGGCCGCAGCCGAACACCGGAACGAACGCGATATCGACGTGTGCCGACTGTCGCGCCAGCCAATCGACACCCTCCGCGAACGCCGGCTCCGGCGGGATCTGTGACGCGGTGTGGTCGCCGGCGTGGTAGATCCGAACGCCATCCGCCTCGATGAGGAAAGCGGATCCGGCATCCGTCGCGCGGATTGCACGGACGACGATGTCTCCGGCGGTGTACTCCCCTTGGGCCGGGGTTCGCAGCCCCGGGCAGTCCTCCGCTACATCCCACCCGAAGACGAACTCCGCGCCGCGCTCGGCCCAGCCGAGCACGCGGCGATCGAAATGATCGGGATGGTGATGCGTGACGAAGACGGTCAGCGGGAGATCCCCGAGCTCGTCGATCCGAATTCGGCCGTGGAGAATGCTTGCATCGTCGCGGTCCGGCTCGCCCGGCGCGTAGTCGAGGATCAGCCAGCGGTTCTCGGTGCGAATCGCCCAGCCGCTGTGCCCGAGATACCAGATCATCATCTCGCCCGAGGAAACGCCTCGCGAAGGAAGCGCGGCGACCACGGCCGGATCGAAGCGGCCGAGCCCTCCCACTCTCTCGGCAAGCGCCGCGCGGGCCTGTCCTCGCCCATAGGCTGTTGCGAGGTCGAGCGGCGTATGGCCGGCGGCGTCCGCGTCTTCGGCGGAGAGGCCGGCGTCGAGCAAGACGGACAGGATCTCCGCTCGGCCGCGAAGTGCCGCACTGTGAAGGGGCGTCCGTCCGAAGGAATCGACGGCTTGAACCGCGGCTCCCGCGTTGAGCAGACAATCGATCATCTGCGCGTGCCCGCCGGAGGCCGCGGCATGAAGCGGCGTGCGCTGCTCGAACGTCCGGCAGTGGATGTTGGCGCCGTGTGCGAGAAACGCGCGGACGGCCTTTTCACGTCCCATCTCGGCTGCTGCATGAAGGGGAGTCTCGCCGGCAAGATTCACCGCCTCGAGATCGTGTCCCTGCTCGACGAGCCACTCGACGGTCTCGGCTGCATCGCCGATCGCCGCCTTGTGCAGGAGCGTCAAGTTGTATCGATCGATCGGCGCAGCGTCCGCGCCGGCGGCGACCAGATGTTGCACGATGTCGAGTCGATTGCGCTGTGCCGCACGATGGCTTGGCGATTCGCCGTAGAGGTTGAGTTCGCCGGGCGCGATCCCCGCTGCCAGAATCCGCTCGACGATCCGCCGGTTGCCCCCGGACGCCGCGGCATGAAGCACGGTTGTCCGGGAGTCGTCGATTGCGTGAATGTCGGCGCCGGCGGCGATGAGTTGGTCGAAGACCCCGGCTCGGCCGGCGAATGCCGCGTAGTGGAGCGGCGTGTACCCGACAGCTGTTCTCGCGTTGACGTTCGCCCCGGCTGCGAGGAGACAGGCCGCGATCTCGGGCGTCCCCTCGTAGGCGGCATGATGAAGCGCAGTCTGGTCGGCGTGGTCGGAGGCTGCCGCCAACTCGGGGGATTCGGACAGCACATCCTCCACTGCCGAGAGGCCTCCTTCTCGGATGGCTTCCAGAACGGACTCGAACGTCTGTGGCACGGGCACCTCCTGGAGGATCGGCCCCAGCGACATGGCCGGGGCTGCTGGCGACCAGTATACGGATAGCGCGCTAGTCGAGCCCCAGTGCGATGCGACGCGAACGCGGCAAGCCGGCGACGACCAGCCGATACGCTTCGTCGATCCAGCAGAGAATCTCGGCTTCCGGGATCGAACCGTCGAGAAAGATCGAGTTCCAGTGCTCCTTGTTCATGTGGTAGCCGGGGAGGACGGCGGCGTAGGTCGAACGAAGCAGCTGCCCGTGGAGCGGTTCGAGTTTCAGCGTGATGAACGGAGGCGACTCCTTCGGCGAGAGGTAGCCAAACATTTCCCCACCGACCTTGTAGACGGGCAGGTCGGGGCGAAACGGGCGTTCATCGACGGCGCCGGGAAGCGAGAGCGCATAGCGATGTACAACCTCGACGTGCTTTAGCTCCGTGTCTCGAGTCTCCGGTTTCGCCATGGGGCGCGAGGATAGGTGCTACAGCAGTGTCAAGCAAGGCTGCCAGCCTTCGCCCTAGCGCGGGTTCCAGGAGAGGTCCGGCACGCGACGCGGAACGAGCCGTCGGAATGGGTGCCGAGGATAGCCGAGCACGAGTGCAACCTGTGGAGCGCGGCCCTCGGGAATGCCGACGAGCCTTCGAAGGCGCGCGCTCTTCTCGGCGACGATCTGGAAGAACCCGATTTGGCAGGAGGTCAGCCCGTGTCGCTCGGCGGCGAGCATCATGTTGTAGGTCGCGAAGATGGCGTCGTCCCGGCCGAAGGGATTCCCCTTGGCACTGTGGCCGATCAGGAAGACCGGCGCATGATGAAGCACAGGATCCTCACCGCTTGCCCTTCGCGCCGAGAGCTCGTTGGCGCGCTTGCCTGCTTCCTTGGCCAGCCTGACGGCCTGGAGCCCGTAGGAGAGCGCAACGATCGGCCGGAGGAGCGGGTTTCGAGCGAGGCGGGCGACGCGCGTCAGCTCGCTGACCGTCGCCGCGCTGATCTCATCGATCCGCGCTCGATCGTCGAATGCGAGCCAATTGAGATTCTGGTTGTTCGTCGCGGTCGGAGCCCAACGGCCGATGGAGACCAACTCGCGGACGAGTTCGCGGGGAACGGGTGTTTCCTCGTACGTCCGGCAGGAGCGCCGGGCACGAAACGCCGTCGTCAGCCCGTCGATGGATGGGAGACGCTCGTTGTCGAGGATCGGACACGCCTCGAGCGGGAACGTCTCGTGATCAATCGCATCGGTCGGGCAGACGGAAACACACTGCCCGCAGCTCCAGCACGCTTCGGGACGAACCGCTTTCGAGCCTTCGTCGGTAAGCTCAAAGACGCGCGCGGCGATGCACACGTTGACGCAAGCCCCGCAGCGTATGCAGGCGGTCTTGTCAATGGAAATGCTGGCCATGTCTCTCCGTCCTCCTTGACGGCATCCTGAGTGTAGGCCTCTGCATTGCTGCAGGGCGGGACAAGGCCGCTTCATCGCGTGGACCTTGGAGCGAGACGAGCCGAACCGATTCCTGCGACAACAGGAAGAGTGTCACCTCTGGACGGTGCAGGCGGCGCAACGTCCGATTGCCAAGGGTCGGATGTCCCGTCCGGGCAATGTGATGCGCGTTACGCTCAGGGCATGGAAGCGAACGAGTTCATCGACAGGCTGCTCTCCGATGTCGAGCCGATCCAGGCCCCGGCGATCGACTTCGCCAGCGATGTGGAGAGGGTCCTCGCGGAGCAGGTCGTCTTCCTGCGCGGTCATCTCTCGGCCACGAAGCAGGAGTCCGTTCTCGGATCGCACGAACTCGTTCGATCGCTCTACCAGCGCCTCGCGGACAAGGATCGACAGATCGACGATCTTCGCGAGGAGATTCGCTTCCTGCGCCAGCGCCTGGATGGCGAGCCGGGTTGATTCGCTTCGTAGGTTCCCTTAGGGTCTAGCCATGGCGCCCCTTTCCATTCCTGACAAGCTGACGAAGGCTCGCGACGAACGGGCCGAGATCGAGCAGCGGTTGAGCGATCCCACGGTGATTCAGAGTCCGGAGTACCGTGAGCTCGCGCAGCGCTACGCACGCCTTCGTGACCTCGTTGAACTCGGAGAAACCTGGGAAGGCCTCCAATCCTCGATTGCGGAGGAAGAGGAGATGCTCGAGACGGAACAGGACCTGCGAGAAGAGCTCGAGGAGGCCCTCGCCGAGGACCGCGAGCGACTCGCGGCGGTCGAAGCAAAGATCCGCCTGCTGCTCGTACCGCCGGACCCCAATGATGAGAAGACGGCGATCGTCGAGATTCGCGCCGGGACAGGCGGGGACGAATCGGCGTTGTTCGCGGCGGATCTGCTTCGGATGTACGCCCGCTACGCGGAAAAGACGGGACGAAAGACGACGCTCATGGACAGCCATCCGACGCCCCTCGGCGGCTTCAAGCAGCTGACGTTCGCGTTGGAGGGGAAGGGTGCCTACGGCGCGCTGCGCTATGAGTCGGGCGTCCACCGCGTCCAGCGCGTTCCGGAGACTGAGTCGCAGGGACGGATCCACACGTCAACGGCATCGGTTGTTGTGATGCCCGAGGCCGAGGAAGTCGAGATCGAGATCGATCCGAACGACCTCCGGATCGACGTCTTCCGTTCATCGGGGCCGGGAGGCCAGAGTGTCAACACGACGGACTCGGCCGTTCGGATTACGCACATCCCGACGGGGCTCGTCGTCAGCTGTCAGGACGAGAAGTCCCAGCACAAGAACAAGGCCCAGGCGATGCGCGTCCTCCGCGCGCGGCTGCAGGATCGGCTCGATCAGGAGAAGGAAGCCGAGCTGTCCGCCAAACGCCGAAGCCATATCGGTTCGGGAGACCGAAGCGAGAAGATCCGGACCTACAACTTCCCGCAGAACCGGATCACCGACCACCGGATCAACCTGACGCTCTACAGCCTTGGTGGGGTTCTCGAGGGCAATCTCGATTCGCTGATCGACGCCCTTCGCACCGCTGCGGCGGAACATGACGAAGACGAGTAAGGCTCGATAGCGTCTCGCTTTCGAGCGGATTGCATTCCTTGACAGACCCCACCCCCGTGGCTACCATCTGCCAAGTTTCTGAGGAGTCTTGGGTCTATAGCTCAGCTGGTTTAGAGCGCTCGCCTGATAAGCGGGAGGTCCCTGGTTCGAATCCAGGTAGGCCCACAGCGGCAGTCAAGTGCTGTTCCCTTCGCACATTTGTGGCGCAAGCTTCCGCTATCCACTCGCCCATCCGCCAACTCGAATCGTAGCTCTATCTCTGGATCGAGTTCAGGGTGGGCAGCTCATCCGCAGGGTCTTCTGCCTCCCCGAAAACGCGAGGTCGTGTCGATTGCGACAGTATGTTGGACCCGATTCAGGGGTGAAGGTCAGGAGTCGGAGGGGATCGGATTGTCTTGACTAGTCTAGTTATGTGGTAGAATCGTGGCCAGGATTGGTACCAACGTGTGGCACAGGAGTGTAGGCCGGCACGAAGGGAGACTGGTGGAAGCTCTCGCAAGTCTGTTTACGAGACGCAGCACGCAATCCTCTCCAGAGGAGTCCATCCTGCGGGATTCGCCCTGCAGGGCATTCAATTCACAGATCTTGAAGAGAGGCACAGACTGCGCAGGAGAGCGCCGGATTGACGCGGACACGAGATTTTCGCGTCAGGCCGAAGGGCTCGCTGCTCGCAGGTGAACCAAGCCTGGTGAGTGCTGTCCTGGAGGTGCTGAATGTCGATGTGTAGAACGAAGGGTCGAATGGCACAGCTCGCGACATGGTTTGTCGTGCTGGCAGTGTCGTTCGTCGGTATTCAAGCGATGGCGGACGCCCCGCCGACGATCACGGGGTGCCCCCCGAACGTTGTCGTCGATGCCGACCCCGCAACAGGCCTCGTGGTTGTCCCGTGGACTGAGCCGCTTGCCCATGACGATGTTGGCATCACGTCTTTCACACACGACTACACATGGGGGCACACGTTCCATTGCGGCGCCGGCGTGACGACGGTCACCTACACCGCCGTGGATACGATCGGGCAGACGGCGACGTGCTCATTCACGGTCACTGTGAACGACGTGACGTCTCCGGTTGCTCTGTGCAAGGACATCACGATCTACCTCGACGGAACGGGCAACGCGACGATTAGCCCAACCGATGTTGACAATGGAAGCTACGACGCCTGCGGCTCCTGGGGCATCAGCGTATCTTCTTGGGCATTCACGTGTGCGGACCTTGGACCGAACACGGTGACGATGACGGTCGATGACTTCACGACCCCGGCATCGACGTGTGACGCGATCGTCACTGTGGTTGACAACATCCCCCCGGTGTTGAGCGCCTGCCCGGGTGACTTCGCTGTACCGGCAGGCGTGGGGGTCTGCTATTGGGACTCAACGGGCGGCTGGGCTGTCCCGACTGCGACGGACAATTGCTCGGCGGTTGTGACCTCGGACTGGAGTCCCGGGGATCTGTTCCCGATCGGCGACACTACGGTTACCTACATTGCGACGGATCCATCGGGCAACACGGATTCCTGCTCGTTCACCGTGACGGTGACCGACAACGAGCTTCCGACGATCACCCCGCCGGGGCCGGTGACGGTGAACAACGATCCGGGGTTCTGCTACGCGACCAACGTCAATCTCGGAACGCCGCTGGCTGTCAACGACAACTGCTACGGCACCCCGCCGGGCACACCGGTGGTCAGCAATGACGCGCCGGCCCAGTTCCCGGTGGGGACCACGACCGTTACGTGGACGGTCACCGACAACAGTGGCAATACGAATGCCGCCCCCGCCACGCAGACTGTCACGGTGGTCGATACCGAGAATCCGTCGATCAGCTGCCAGCCGGACGTCACCCTTTCCGTCGATCCGGGTGAGTGCTATGCAGTCTACAACCCGATCGACAACGCGGCGACGGCAATCGACAACTGTCCGGGGGCGTATACGACACCAAGCATCGGCCCCGGCCCCACGGTCTTCTTCGTGGGTGACACGGTCATCACCTGGACGGCAACGGACGCGGCGGGGAACACGTCGACGTGTGACCAGACGATCACGGTAGTCGACGATGAGGCTCCAACCATCACGTGCCCTCCGACGATGGTCGTGGCGAACTGGCCCGGCGAGTGCGGTGTAGCGGGGGCTCTGTTGGTGCTTGGATCGCCGACCACCGACGACAACTGCCCTGGGGAAACGTTCACCAATGACGCGCCAGCCTACTACGATGTCGGTATCACGATCGTTACATGGACTGTCGAGGACGCTGCCGGAAACACCGCATCGTGCAAGCAGATTGTAGAGGTCGTCGACAACGACCCTCCTGTCATTGGGAACTGCCCGGGGCCCGTTACAGTTGACGCCGATCCGGGGCTGTGCACAGCTTCCGGTATCGATATTGGGCTGATCACGCCGGCGTTCACCGACAACTGCCCCGGTGGAACGGCAACGCACAACGCGGCGGCCGTCTACCCGGTCACCGGTCCTGCGCCTGCCACTCCGCATGTGATCCTCTGGACGATCGAGGATGCGGCCGGCAACCCGTCGACCTGCCCCGTCGATGTGTATGTGCTGGACAACGAGAAGCCGACGATTCAGTGTCCGGCGGACATATCCGTGGGCACCGATCCTGGCAGCTGCGACGCGGTCGTTACCTGGGCCACTCCGGTGACCAATGACAACTGCGGCGTCGCGAGCTCGATCCCGGACGTCGCTCCGGGGAGCGTATTCACGGTCGCAGGGTCGCCGCATACCGTGACCTACACGGTGACGGACCTTCACGGCAACGTGGAGACCTGCTCGTTCACGGTCACGGTCACCGACGACGAACTGCCGACGATCACCTGTCCGGCGGATCTCACCGTCGCTCTCGGGACCGAAGTGAGCACCGATGCCGGTGTGTGCTATGCAACCGGTGTTGGGTTGGGAACACCCGGGACGGGTGACAACTGCGGTGTCTTCTCGGTCACCAACGACGCGCCGGCGCAGTTCCCGATCGGGTTCACGACGGTCACTTGGACCGTCACCGACACGGCGGGTCTCACGGCAACGTGTGTCCAGCGGGTCGAGGTCGTCGACAAGGAATTCCCGGTCATTTCCGGCTGCCCGGCGAACATCCCGCTCAACAACGATCTGCTTCAGTGCGGCGCGGTTGCGAGCTGGACCCCGCCGACGGTGACGGAGAACTGCACCCTGGCGCAGTTCGACGCCAACTACGCGCCGGGAGACTTCTTCCCGGTCGGCACGACAACGGTTACGTACACGGCGAAGGATGCCGCGGGGAACACCGCGACGTGCTCCTTCAATGTCATCGTGACCGACGCCGAGGCTCCGGTTGCCCGCTGCAAGGACATCACGATCTACATGAGTTCGACGGGCTACTACCCCTTGGATCCATCTCAGATTGACGGCGGGAGTACGGATAACTGTGGGACCGTCTTCTACAGAGGCGAGCCTGACATGTTCGGCTGCGCCGACTTGGGAGAGCAGATAATCCCGCTGATTGTCGAGGACGCTGCAGGCAACATGGATAGCTGCACCGCAATCGTCACGGTGGTCGACGACCACGCCCCGGTGATTACCAGTTGCCCGTCGGACCAGACGGTTCCGAACGATCCGGGTCGATGCGACGCGGTCGTCACCTGGCTGCCCGGTTCGGCATATGACAACTGCGGACTCGTGATCACGGTCGATTTCGCCTCGGGATCCATCTTCCCGATCGGCACGACGACGGTCACGATGACGGCGACGGATGGAAGCAACAACAGCGCTTCCTGCACGTTCGACATCACCGTGGAGGACAAAGAGGCTCCCGTGATGACGTGTCCGGCGCCGATCACCCAGTTCGTCGATTCAGGCGAGTGCTTCGCAACGGTCCTTCTCGGCACGCCGACCGTGACCGACAACTGCGATCCCGCACCGGTCGTGACCAACGACTGGACGGGCGGACCGTTCCCCACGGGGCCGACGACGGTTACGTGGACGGCGGCCGATGCCGACGGCAACTTCAGCACCTGCACGCAGCTGATCACGGTTCAGGACAACGAGCCGCCGGTCGCGAAGTGCAAGGACTTCACGCTGGAGCTCGACGCCACCGGCAACGCAACGTTGACTTGGCAGGACATCGACGATGGCAGTACGGACAACTGCCTGGTCACGTCGTATGTCCTCTCGAAGACGGCGTTCGATTGCACGATGATCGGGACGGAAGCCGTAACGATGGCGGTTTACGACGCGGAAGGGAACGCCGACTCCTGCGTCGCGAACGTCACGATTGTTGACCTGCTCCCGCCGGACTTCTACGGCTGCCCGAGCAACCAGACGATCAATCTGGGGTCGACGGCCGTGTGCAGTACGACGGCCACGTGGACGCCGCCGACGATCAACGACAACTGCGGAATCCTCGCTTCGTACACCTGGAGCCACAACCCTGGCGATACCTTCCAGGTGGGAGTGACGACCGTGACGTACACGGCGATCGACGCCAACGGCAACACGGCGACGTGCTCGTTCGACATCATCGTGACCGAGTCGGATCCGCCAGTGATTACCTGTCCGGCGGATATCTCGGTCAACAACGATGCGGGTCTGTGCAGTGCCGTGGTCAGCCTTGGCACGGCCACCGCAACGGACATCTGCGATCCCTCGCCGGTCATCACCAACGACTGGCTGGGCGGACCGTTCCCGGTCGGGGTCCATACCGTGACCTGGACGGCAATCGACACGTCCGGCAATGT
>Ga0272441_10006515_pt1 | contig 19490 bp, 17 predicted proteins | sample SSMProp6N_FD_193582 | JGI IMG/M metagenome (GOLD analysis project Ga0272441, IMG submission 193582) | Marine sediment archaeal communities from Little Sippewissett salt marsh, Falmouth, MA, United States - SSM-Prop-6N | ecosystem: Environmental > Aquatic > Marine > Wetlands > Sediment ... | reverse complement strand
GATAACGAAGAAAAATTCAAAACTGCAGGCCTGTAATAAGAATCTGTACCGACAGGAAAAAGATAGTTTACTGACAGTGGAGTGCTTACAGGTCGTTGTAACCTGCCTGTTACTGTACCGGATACATGGGTTAATGAACCTGCAGAGCTGTTAGACATGATAAGCGTATATGAACCCGTGGTAATATTACCCTGGATCATGTTGAGCTGGTTATCAACAGTTGTATTATTAACAAGCGAAACGCCGGCAGCATTATTAATTGTAAGATTGTAATAGGTGTATTCTCCTACATCCTGCTGGCTGCTTCCGTTATAAATGACAGTTCCTGATGTTGGTGCATCATTTTGGCTACCTCCGGCAGTGCTGGTTATATTGCCACCGCTGATAGTACCACCAATAAATAAGTCACCATCACCGGTAAAAAGCATATAAGTACGTAAGCCGTTATCACTCATAGTAATATCCTGATCAACCGTCACTTCACCTGTGGATATCCTTATAAAGGCATCCCGGGTGGGCTGGCCGCTTGAACTGGCCTCCAGCGATCCTGTATTGAATATGCCTGCATCAACAAGTACTGCTTTTTCGTCGTTGTTACTGTTACTCATAAGGTATGTAAGACCTGTGACTGTAAGTGATTGTGATGCATTGAACTGAAGATATGAATCCTGGTCTCCTCCGTCAATCCTCAGTTCAGCAATACTGTTGGGCACATCAGCAGTGATGGTAACAGTATGGTTATTACTGATATCTACTGTCCCCGCTCCTGTTGAAGCACCCGGATAGTCACCGGCCGTGCAGTTTATCCAGGAGCCGCCGCTATAGACCTGCCAGGTGGTGTTGCTGTTCCAGTTGCCGTTCTGCGTGGAGCGGTAATCTCCATTTGATTGACCGTACAGCTGCAGGGTAAAGATTGTAGCAATTGCTATGGTAAGGAACTTAATATGGAGGTTTTTTCGGAACATCAGTGCAATTATGGTTCAACAAAAAGGTAGCAGTTTTAAATGCTACCTTCCCAACATTAATTCAGCCTCTGCATAGGTTTCTGGTCTGACATCCGAAGGGGCTGAATAAGAGATTTTCAGTTTTCCCTCACTGTAATCCACTTCTGTGGTTTTCCACAGGTTAAGTATAAATTTCCTTGTATTATTGGGAGTATATACAGCAATACCGTTTGCGATACCGACCCTTGTTGCATTACCGGCCGGGGAAATATAGTCAACTGTCAGGTTACCATATACTGACATATTACCTGAACGGTTGAATGTCATTTCAAGCTGCGGGTTCACATTATCAACCATTCTAAAATCAAGATCAGAAATGCTTACAGAGGTATTTGGATCACCCACCCTGATAATAACAGGTATGGTTATTCCGAATACGGGTCTTAACTGAACCGATATAGCATTTTCTTCCTGTTCAGGTTCCTCCTCACCCAGTGGTGTAATATCGGGAACAGCCCTGAAATAGAAATGAGACCGGTATTCGCCCTCTTCCAGCTCACTCCTTCTTGTAACCTGTACTTTTACAACCTGTGCCTCCCCGGGGGCGAGATCAACTGACCTGGGAAAAAACCTTATAAACTTATCTGCGAACCTTTGCCCGGGGTCAGGTTCTTCAATGGTCTCGAATTGTCCCTCCTCGGTCATCCTTATCTGGACAATGGATATGGCATATCTTGCGCTGTCCTGCCCGGTGTTAGCCAGGTTAAGATCTATTGATCTCCTTGAGCCGTCAAACACCACCCTTCTTGGAGTGATGAGAAGATTACCCTGTGCCCTGGCTGTTTTGACAGGTAGAAATGATAAGATAAATAGTAAGACAGCCAGAAGTATTATCGGCCTGATAAGGACGGATCCTTTAAGTCGGTTGAATAGTATTTTCATTACATATTGTTTAATGCGTCCTATCAGTTAAAATCAAAAGTAATTTTGTACGATCCCTTATAAATACCAACAGGATTATCGTTAAGATTACCAATTTTGAGGGTAGCTCCTACATACACTACCTGGAAACCATTCTGCAGCAATCCTGTACCTGTCCCGGGCGAAGGAATAGACATCCAGTTATCTACAATCATGGTTTTAGCGCTGGAGATATTCCTGATAATTACAGGTTCTCCCGGCAAAGATATAGAATAAGATGCATCAACATCGCCAGATACGTAAAAACTGGCAGCATTATGCGTGCCGGGTCCTTTAAGTACGCTCCCAAGTGTGAAAACAGTGCTCTCGGGTGTCAGGATAATTTCCCCGCCCTGGGGACCGGGAGAGAATTTACCAAAATTCAACTGTGCTGTTTCCCTGGCTGAGAATACAGGTATCACTTCGGCAAATATCTCCCCTTCGGCCGTGGCAGTTGCGAGCTGCCCATTCAGGCTGATCCAGGGGCCGGCAAGGAATACGATAAGGCTGCATATATATATATTAAGCCTTCTCATAATAGCTATTTTGGTTTATCCTGATCGGTCTGTTTAGTTATAATTAACAGTTACAGTAAAAGGTCCACCTGTGTATACACCTGAACTTTCTCCACCGGCAACATTCAGTGTCGCACCAACTGAAAGGGTTTGTGAACCCGTGCCATCAAGTGTGCCTGTGGGGGTGGGTGTGCTGGTCCATGTGTCCACGCTCATGTTGTCAGTTCCATTGGTTATGGTAATAGCTGCTGCAGGCAAAGTGATTGAATAAGTAAAATTAGCCTGCCCGGTAACATCGAATGTTGCAGCAGTTACGGTACCTGTCACTGCAGGTAAGGTAACATCTCCGGTTACCGAACGTGCTCCTGCAGGAGTTAGTACTACGGTTCCACCGGTTGCAATAACAGCGATATTGCCGAAATTCATGTCGGTTGAATTAGCAATGGCAATAGGTGTAACAATTGTTGCCGATGCTGTGGCTGTGGCATTAGCCTGCGAAGAGGCATTTAGTGAAAATGCAACCAGCGTGAATACCGCTAAAAACAGTCTCAATAATGATTTCATAGTAATAATAATGTTTTAGTTAGGTTCAATAAATATACCCTGCTATCCATCCGCAGAATAGCATTACCCAAAATTATAACTAAAGAATTCGGGCTTCAAACAGTGAGTAATGAGTTATTAACAATTATTATAAACATATTGACAGCTGCTAATAATCATAATTAAACAAATGAATATGATTGGTTGTTACCTTTGTTGTGGAGATGAAAGATATGCGCAGCAATAAAACATTCAAAAGAGTACTTTCTATCCTTCTGGGACTTGCAATCCTCATGGGATCAACCGGGTTTGTACTGGTGTCACATGAATGTCAGCATACGGGAGCGAAGACCTATGTGATTTCCGGGAATAATGGAACTGAAACGACATGCTGTGAACACGAAATATCTTCCTGTTGTTCAGAGAGCCCGGGTAATGAATCCTGTGCATTTACTGTATGGGGTGAAGAGCCATGCTGTGAGCATGAAAGTGCAACAATACAGTTACCTGGTTTTACCATCACGGACAAAAGTGTAGAAGACGAGAAACCATTTCTTTCAGAGATTCACGAACATTATATCGTTCCACTGGTATACCATACAAATAACTTGATTTCCAATTTTTACCCTGATAAACTGCCCGGTAAAAAGAAACTTCTCATCAATTGCCAGTTCCTGGCCTGAAGACAGCTTATTAGATAACTTTTAGTGAACTGATTATTCACCACAGAGGACACAGAGGGTCACAGAGACATCACTGTGTTTACTATAAAAATCTGATAAGCAATGAAGAAAATACTGTATATAATTTTACTCTCGGTCTTGCCGGGGCAAATATTAGCACAAAAAACCCTGGAAGGCAAGGTCCTGGATTCGGATGGGAAAACCGGGCTTGTTGGTGCCAGTGTTTACTGGGCAGGAACCAGTACCGGGACATCTACCAATGATGCGGGGTATTTTGTGTTGAGGAAGGTGAGAGGGCACGGATCTGGAGATCCGCGCCAGCGAAGTGGGGGAGATCCGCGCCAGCAAGGCGGGGGATCTATGATGGTGATCAGTTTTGTTGGGTACAGGACTGATACTGTTATTATAGACAGGGATACTGAATACTATGAGCATACGCTTACACAGCTGGCTGAAATTGCAGAGGTGACAGTTGTCGGAAGGGCAGCCGGAGCACATATCGACAGAAAGGAACCGATAACAACATTCAAAATTACCGGTCATGAATTAACCAAAGCTGCATGCTGTAATCTGTCGGAAAGCTTCACAACCAGTGCATCCGTTGATGTGTCATATTCCGATGCGGCCACAGGAGCAAAGCAGATACAGCTCCTGGGACTTGCAGGCACCTATGTGCAGATGATGACTGAAAACTTCCCGGCACTCTATGGTCTGGGCTCAGCCTATGGCTTGAATTATATTCCCGGATCCTGGATGGAATCAATACAGGTGTCAAAAGGAACTTCATCTGTGAGAAACGGGTATGAGGCCATTACCGGTCAGATTAACGTTGAGTATAAAAAGCCTGTTGAGAGTGAGAAGTTCTTTCTTAATACATATGCTAACAGCAAAGGGAAAGTGGAAGGAAATATGAATTCTTCAATTATCCTGACTGATAAGCTGAGCACCGCTATCCTCGCACATGGCTCATATAATACCATGGTAAATGATCATAATAATGATAGTTTCAGGGACGAACCAAATGTTAAGCAGTATCATCTATTTAACCGTTGGGAATATATGACTGAACACCTTCATGTTAAAGCAGGGTTTAAAGTGATGGATGAAGAAAGGGTAGGAGGACAGACAACCTTCAACTCATCCGACATTGACAATACTGGCTCTGATTATGGTATCCTGATAAATACACTGAGGGCTGAGGCATTCACAAAGAGCGGTTATATATTCCCGGCGAAGAAGAATATGTCGCTGGCATGGATCAATAGCTTCATTTACCATGATCAGGACGCCATGTTCGGTGTGAACAGGTATAATGGATTGCAGCAATCATACTACAGCAATATACTTTTCCAGTGGAAACCATTTTCCGGGGCCCATACTATTGATGCCGGGATGAGCTATAAATATGACAGGTACGAGGAATCTTACAATTCTACTCTGATCAACAGGGAGGAATCTGTCCCCGGAGCCTTTATTCAGTATACCTATACAGATACATCGCTCATAACACTGGTTGCAGGCCTGAGAGCTGATAATCATAACCTTTATGGTTTGTTTATTACACCCAGGCTGCACCTCAGATATGAACTGACAGATAATACCACCCTTAGGGCATCGGCAGGCAAAGGCTTCAGGAGCACCAATGTGCTTGCCGAAAACCAGTACCTCCTTGCCAGCAGCCGTGAGATTGAAATAGCTGATAACCTGGAACACGAAGAGGCATGGAATATCGGGGGAAGTCTGACCTCTTATTACATGATTGCAGGTCGTGAACTAAGATTATCCGCTGAATATTATCATACCAACTTTATTAAACAGATAGTACCTGACATGGATACCGATGTTAACAGGGTGCTATTTTACAACCTTGATGGTAAATCTTTCTCCAACGTACTCCAGTTAGAGGCTCAGTGGCAACCGATAAACAGACTTGACCTGCTCACTGCTTTCAGGTGGAATGATGTAAGGATGACCACCGGGGGAGAGCTGCGACAGAGAGCATTATCAAGTAAATACAAGGGACTGCTCAGTCTTTCCTACCAGTCTTACTTAAGGAAATGGCAATATGATGTTACGTTCCAGCTTAACGGACCTGGAAGGATTCCCTCAACAGCTCAGAATCCGCCTGAATACCGGAGAGATGAGGCATTTAGTCCATACCTGATAATAAATGGACAGGTAACACGTAAATTCAAAAACCTGGATGTTTACCTGGGCGTGGAAAACCTTACCGGCTTTCGCCAGAAAGATCCGGTTATTGCAGCTTCCGATCCTTTCAGTGAGTATTTTGATGCCGGACTGGTTTGGGGCCCGGTTATGGGACGGATGATATACGGAGGAATAAGATTGTCATTTAACAGGAATTATTAAAATTATAAAATCAATATATCATGAAAACACTTAGATTATTAAGCATTATGTTTATCCTGGGGCTAACTTTTAGCAATGCATTTGCACAGGAGCAGGAAACGAAGAAGATAGATAAGGTAACATTTAAAACATCGATTGACTGCCAGGATTGTGTGAATACAATCATGAGCTCAGTACCACTTGAGAAAGGAGTGAAGAATGTTGTGTGTGACCTCGAGACCAAGAAGGTAATGGTTGAGTTCAAGACCAAAAAGACCGATAAAAAGAAAGTTAAAAGAATGATTGAGAAGCTGGGTTATACAGCAGAAGAGGTAAAAGAAAAAGCAATAGAAGAGAAAAAGTAAACAGCTATTATTTCAATATCATTATCGGGTATGTGATTTTGAGAAAAACACTTTTATTAACTGCTTCTTCGGTATCTATTTTGAACTCATCATATGAATAGATAAGGTATAAGGCTCCGAATGGAGGTTTAAATCTCCATCCGAAAAGTCCATATACATACAGTCTGTCATCTGTTGTGCTTGTTTGAGCGAATGCTTTGATCCAGATATCTTTAGTAAAGTTATAGTTAGCTGTAAGGATATTATTAAAGGTCGATCTGTTTTCAGGGTCAGGGTCAAAGTCGATATACTGTGAGGTATAGCTTAATGACAAGTTTTGAAATAATTTGACCCGCCCACCGGCGCTTATCAGATGGAAATCACTGTCAAAATTCTTGCCGACAGTATAAGCTACGCTGGCATTACTCCATTCCTCGGTATTATAACCAAGGGTGAACTGGTGTTGATAATTATAGAATTTCTTTTCGAACAGCTTAAACTCGTTATTGTATTTATATTTTAGGTTAATACGATTACTAAAATAAAAATCTGCCCAGTTATCGAGTGCCCAGCTCCTGAGAACACCTGTTTGCCTGCTCCAGAAGAAATTATTATTCGAGCCAAGATCAATATACTTAAGCATCTTATCCTTAAACCAGAATTTATATGTTCCTTCAAAATCTATTTCCCTCCTGTCATCATCCCTTATATAACCCGTCTGATTTACATTATCCCTGAAGTTTTCACCGATACTGGTATATCTGAAGTGATAATGATAAATATTATTCTCACGCGCAAATCTCATAAACCATGCACTGCTTTCTGATATTTTGCCGGGTGCAGAACCGATAAACTGACCTGTGAGTTTCCAGGTTTTTCCAAGGTTCAGTGTATAGTCAAGACCGATCGATCTGGTGTAACCACCTTTCCAGCTTTTATCAACCAGTGTAAGTCCTACAGTCGAAGATTCAAGTATGTCTCTTTTCAATCTTCCTGCAGTGAAAAAGGAGATAGGATCTTCACCTGTTAATCCCGGGCTCATAACATTGAGTGCATTGAACTGGTAATCACCTATTTTACCGTTTAATCTTGCACCATAATCTATATCCTGTATTCTGCGGGAGTAGAATGTCTTAATGCGAGTATTATACATTTCATTACCTTCCTGGAAGAAAAGTCTCTTCTCAGGATAACTCAATTCATACCTTGTAAGATTGATTCTTACTTCATCAGCTTCAACTGTTGCGAAATCAGGATTATAAGTCCCATTTAGTGAGACATTAGAGCTTATTTGCCATTCAGCATCTATTCCTGCATCCAGATTTACATTTTCTCCTGAAGTTTTGAAAACCGATAAATAGGGAAAAAGGGAGATCTTCATATCTGAGCCTGGAGTTCTGATGCCGGTAATCTCACCCCCCTGTGATATCCTGAAATCATCGGTAAGTGGTCCTGACCATGATATTGTTTCAAAATTGGATCTTATGACACGACCAAAGTTAATACCCCATTTACCAATTCCCTTCTTATATTTGATGCTTGAAAAAGGTACAGAGAATTCGGCGCACCAACCCCACGGATATTCAGCTGCATGACAAGTCCATTCGGTATCCCAGTTAGTATCAATACTTCTACCGTCGTCATTTATCTTAATATCAATCTGGGTGCCCAGCAAGTTGGTAAAGAAGCCATAACCGCTGCGGTTATCATCATAAGTATCAATAAAGAAAGCAACTATGTCATCGTTTTTACTCAGGGCATCCCTACTCTGGTTCCTTGCTATTATCTGAGTCTGCTGGTAGCATTTAATAACGGCATAAACATTCTCATTATCATAACCAAACCAGGCAACCGTGTTTTCACTGGCGGGTGAACCGGGATCGGGTTCCATCTGTACAAACCCATATGCACTGTCTGCCCCGGACCATATTCCATAATCAAAAATACCATCAATAAGCGGTGGAGAATCAAGGTAATGAGCATTTAAAACATTTTGTCCCTGTAAATTGCTTATTGCCGTAAACAGTATAAGAACCAGGCAAAAGAAAATCTTTCTTAAGTTCGATATTCCGTTTTTCATGATTGTCGATAAAGATAGTTTATTACCAATAATAATTTTATTGGAGACAGGTTTTTGTGTTATTGAAAATCAAACGTAATTTAGAATACCAAATATTATTAAATATGAAATACTATATAGCTTTACTCATTGTAGTTTTTATACATGCTTGCAAACCCGGGGAAACAGCCGATCTAATTATTGAGAATGGAACGATTATTACCGTTGACGAAAATTTTTCGAGAGCAGAAGCCGTAGCTGTTAAAGACGGAAAGGTAATTTTTGTAGGGAGCAATGAAGATGTTAGCACTTACAGGAACCCCGAAACACAAATTATTGATGCAGAAGGCTTAACTGTTTTACCGGGGCTGGTGGATGCACATGCCCATCTTATTAGCCTTGGCGACGAGCTGGTATCGCTAGATATTACGGGATGTGCCACATACAGCGAAGTAGTAAGCAGGGTAGCTGAAAGGGTAAAGGAAACTGAACCTGGAGAGTGGATCATTGGAGGAAGATGGGATCATACGGAATGGAAAAACTCTGAATTTCCTGTTCATTATGCACTGAGTGAGGTGTCGCCTGACAACCCTGTATATCTGAAAAGGGTGGATGGTAATTCAGCACTGGTTAATAATAAAGCAATGGAACTGGCAGGAATAAATCGCGACACACCTGACCCTGCAGGTGGAATGATTCAAAGACTGCCTGATGGCGAGCCATCAGGAGTTTTAATTAACCAGGCCATGAATTTAGTGAAAGACCTTTTTAATAAGGATTCAGGCAGTGACCTTGCAGTGAAACTAAAACTTGCTACAGATGAGTGCCTGAGATACGGACTGACCGGGGTTCATGAAGCGGGTGTGGGACCGATGGAGATAGGAGTTTTTAAAAACATGGCTGACAGGGGGGATCTGGACATTCGTATCAATGCTATGCTGGGCGAGCAGGAAAAACCACAGTTCCAGGTTGATAACCTGGCAGATTATTTCCGTGACAACAGGATAGAATCATATGCTGATAATATGCTATCCGTTAAAACTATAAAACTTTTCTTCGATGGAGCACTTGGCTCCCGGGGAGCAGCATTTTTTGAACCATATGATGATGATCCCGGTAACAGGGGTCTATTAAGAATACCGCCAGAATATATTACCGAAGTAGCTCTTGCTGCTTTGAAGAATAATATGAGTGTGGCCACTCATTGTATTGGAATAAGGGGTAACAGTTATTGTCTTGATGCATATGAAAAAGCCCTCTCAGAATTTCCCGGAAGGGATCACCGTTTCAGGATAGAGCATGCCCAGATACTGAAAGAAGAGGATATAAAGAGATTTGCCAGCAATAATATCATCCCTTCAATGCAACCAACCCACTGTACTTCCGATAAGAATATGATAGAAGGCAGGATAGGCGGGGAAAGATCAAGGTATGCCTATGCATGGAAGTCTTTGATTGACCTTGGATTACCACTTCCTGCAGGTTCAGATTTCCCGGTTGAATCAGTTAATCCCTTAATGGGTATCTATGCAGCAGTCACCAGGAGGCTACCTGGTGAGCCTGAATCGGCTTCATGGCATCCCGAGCAGATAATATCCATTGAAGAAGCTATAAAAGGGTTTACTATTTACGCTGCATATGCTTCATTTAATGAAGACATACTGGGGTCGATTGAAGAAGGCAAGTATGCTGATTTTACCATCCTGGACAAAGATATCACAAGGGTAGAACCGGATGAACTTATTTCAACCAGTGTGGTTTATACAATAGTCGGAGGAAAAATTAAATACAGTAATTAATTATGAATGACTTTGAGTTTTATAACCCTGTAAGGATACTCTTCGGAAGAGAGCAAATGAAGAAGATAGATACATTGATCCCTCCCGGGAATAAGATATTGCTTCTTTACGGTGGTGGAAGCATCAGGAAAAACGGTGTTTATAATGGAATAATTGAAGCACTTAAGGGCAGAGAGGTTGTCGAGTTTGGGGGTATTGAACCTAATCCAAGCTATGAGACCTGTATGAAGGCCGTTGAGCTAATAAAGAAAGATAAAATTGATTTTTTACTCGCGGCAGGAGGAGGGTCAATTATTGATGCTACCAAGTTTATTGCGGCAGCGACTCTTTTTCAGGATGGTGACCCCTGGGATATCCTGGCAAAAGGCAGCGAAGTAAAGGCTTCACTTCCGTTTGCTGATGTTCTTACATTACCTGCAACAGGATCGGAGATGAACAAGAATTCAGTAATCAGCAGGATATCAACAAAGGAGAAATTCGCTTTTTCATCACCATATTCTTTCCCCCTGTTTTCTGTTCTATTGCCAGAAGCGGCAGGCAGCCTACCCAAAAGGCAGGTGGCAAATGGTGTGGTTGATGCTTTTGTACATGTGATAGAACAATACCTCACCTATCCTGTAAACGCGCCTTTACAGGACAGAATAGCCGAATCTATATTGATCACATTGATTGAGGAAGGGCCAAAAGCATATTCCGATCCCAGGAATTATGAGGCAATGGCAAATTTAATGTGGTCGGCATCAATGGCCCTGAACGGTATTATTAAAGCAGGTGTTCCTGATGACTGGTCGGTGCACAGTATTGGTCATGAACTTACGGCCTTCCATGGTATCGACCATGCCCGAACACTTGCAATAGTACTTCCCGGCATATGGCGTATACTGAAAGAGGAAAAGAAGGATAAACTTCTTCAATACGGGGAAAGGGTCTGGGGTATAAATGATGGATCTGAAAACGAACGTGTTGACAGGACTATAGATAAAACTGTGGAATTCTTTGAGTCTCTTGGTGTTAAGACCAGGCTCCCGGATTATGATGTGCCGGCAGAGACTATTGACCTAATAGTTGACAGATTTAAGAAAAGAGGATGGATATTTGGAATGGGTGACAGGAAACTTGTTACCCTGCCTGTTGTAAGAAAAGTACTTGAGGACAGATTATAGTGTTTTTATTTGCCTGCTATCCTTTTTATCATTCCCCTGAAGATCAATCCATGGAAGGGAAGAACTGAAAACCAATAAGCACGTCCCCACAGGCCTCGAGGACGGAATGTGGCGGTCTGATAAAGAGTCTTGTCTTCAATCTTAAATTCGAGCCAGGCCTCACCGGGTAGTTTCATCTCGGCAAACAGCAACAGGCGTTTATCCTGTTTGCTGGCATAAATAACCCTCCAGAAATCGAGAGCATCACCCGCTGATATATCAGTCCTGCTCCGGCGGCCCCTTCTTAAACCCACACCGCCTGACAGTTTATCAAGAAATCCCCTGACACCCCATAACCAGTTACCATAATACCAGCCTGTATCACCTCCTATTGACCAAATTCGGTTAAGGACCTCTTCTTCATTGGATATATCAAGGTTTCTTTTATCCTTATAGCAACCATAAACAGGTACATTAATCAATTGCGAGATGCCCCTGTCGAGAGCATTGCTTGAAAGAGCATCTGTCCAGCTTGATATTATTTCCTGCTGGGCAATCTTGTCAAAAGCCGATTTAACAGCTTCATCATAGGTGAAAAGCTTTATTCCCAGCATCTCGGGAAGGGAATTCTTTTCACAGACTATTTCTATCTTCATACTGTTTACCAGATTAACGGCAAGCTTATAAGATGTTGAAGTAATAAAATATAACCAGTAGGATGAAAGCTTGGGTGTCATAACCGGTACCACGTAAACCCTGCGTTTAAGCTTCCTTACACTGGCAAATCTCAGCAGCATCTCTTTATAAGTAAGAATGTCGGGGCCTCCTATATCGAAGCTTTGATCAAAAGTCTTATCATTGAATAAAACCCCTGTTAAGAATTCCAGCACATTTTGAATGGCTATTGGCTGCGACCTGGTATTTAACCACCTGGGAGCAATCATAACAGGTAATTTCTCCACCAGGTCACGTATTATCTCAAAGGAAGCACTTCCTGATCCAACAATGATGCCGGCACGCAATGTGGTCAGATGATATTTACCTTTCTCCAATATATTTTCTACCGCTTTCCTTGAAGAGAGATGTTTTGATAATTCCTTATTGTTAATTATTCCACTGAGATATATTACCTGCTTAACGGATGTTTCATCCAGTCTCGACCTAAAATTTTCTGCCGACTCTTTCTCAAGCGATTCAAAATCGCGGGTGGAGGTTGACATTGAATGTATCAGGTAGTAGGCTGCATCAATCGATTCTGGTATTTGCTTCAGGCTATCACTTTTAAGGAAATCAACCTCGATAACTTCGATCTTTGATGAGTTGTATCTGGATGTGTCGAACCTGTTTTTATCGCGCACACAACATACTACATGATGGCCGTCATTTAGCAGAAACGTAAGCAATCTGCGACCTATATAACCTGTTGCACCTGTCAGTAAGATTTTCATTATCGCTGCTTATTGTATTGGTATACTTAATCCTATTCTGAATCCATCAGGAAGCATGGCGAAGTCAATATTATTCAGGAAACTCATCCTGTCAGCTCTGAGGAATCCGTAGAGTACCAGATCAAAAACAAACAAAAAGCCACCCTGAAGTATTAAAGAGTTACCATAACCTTTTAGCATGTCAGCTCTTTTGGCACTGTTTGTTGAAAGGTGCCTGAGAAGGAAGCCTGTCCCAATATACCCGATATCCAGGCCTGCATTAATAAGCAGTATATTTTCAGTTCTTAAAAGTTTTTGCAGGTACTCGTCACGTGTGAATTCACTGATATCAGTTGTATAATTGCCATAAAGGGCAAAACCTGCTATTGATGCATTGACAAGGTTCCAGAACAGGTTCATCTGGTAGAAATACATCTTCTCACCTGAGTACTTAGACCATCCATAAGCACCGGTTGCAAGATTGGCTATTGCCCATGAGCCAAGGACATACATGCCTGTATTGTTTATTCTCTGACTCTGACTGTAAAAATCACTAAAACTTTCCTGCCCGAAAGACGGGACACTCAAAAGGAGCAATAGGCTGAGAACCAGTGTGCTTTTAAATAATACACTCCTGCTTATATAGTGTTTAGGGTTGAACATGACATTTTGATACTTAAATTAATAATAAACTAACATATTGCGGTATCAAATGTTTATATAATTCCGGTAATACAATCAGTTAATATTTTTCTCGAGGTAAATAGTTGAGGTTGATTTATCATGCTCAATTTTGAAATCACGCTTTTTAAACATTGAGATTATGCGATGATTATCAAAATTAGTCTGGTCGAGAACTGATCTGTAAAGGGCACCTGACTGTGATATAAAGGCTATGTTTCCCTTACCCAGCCAGGCACTTCATCTGCCGCGCTGCATATTACTGCCAGATCTGGCTTACCCGGTAGTTCATCAAATGAATTATAGCATGGTATACCCATAACCGCTTCACTGGTCCTGTTTACAGGGTAAATAACACCTGTAAAACCACTACCAACCAGGTTTGTGAGAACTTTACCACTTACACTGTTGGGATTGATTGAAACACCGATAAGAGCTATCCTCTCCGGCTTGAATATAGAGTCCAGATAGTTTTTATTCATATCATAAAAAAAAGCAGATCAGCGAAGTAGCGGCTATGCTTCTTACATCCTCAATTTTTTAAAATCCTCCTTCATACGCTCAAGATCGGCCAGCCATGATTCAATATCCTCTTCATGTTCCAGTTCATCATTCAGGATATTAATGGCTATCTGGTGAGTTGCGTGGTCCTTACCATGTGTGAATTCGGCTATCTGCTGGTACCTCTTTATTGCACAACGCTCCCCATCAAGATTCTGGTTAAGTATGACTTCTACATAAGGATCAGAAGGTTCTTCGTATGCACACTGTGAATGCTTGAGCCATTGTGAGGGATTAAGAATGGGTGTTCCTCCCAGTTGAATGATCCTGTCAACTACCATAACAGCGTGGCTTAGTTCCTCATCAGCATGAACTAAAAGCTCGGGTTCCACCTCACTTCTCATAGGGCCCTCCATGACCCTGGCCCCGATCCAGTATTGATAATATGCGAGCCACTCCTCGGCAAGTGCACCATTTAGCATCTTGATAAGTTCTTCAGTGTCAAGCTTTAAGATTTTTACAGCATGTTGTCCCATAATGTTGGTTTTAGTTTATAATAGACTTTCAATTATTGACTTTAAATTTACTGAATACAGGGCAGAATACAAACCTTCAAAAAATGCTTCAAAGCATTTTAATTAAGGCATAAGGTTTAAAGCAACCATCTCAATGCTGCCTGCTCGGTGTAAAACACTTTAAACTGGTAGTTAGGAAGATCGATACCTTTTTCAAATAATGTTACTATTACAGTTTCATACGGGTCGGTGACCATCATAGCTTCCTTTACTGTTTTATATTTGGTAACCGCACTTCTTGCAGCGGCAAGCAGTTCAGGGACTTCTTCCGGTTTAATGGTAAAATTGGAGTCTTTACAGTCGATAAGTATTCGTATATTCCTGTGGAAAGTTTTACTGTTGCCCAGTTCATTATAATGTCCAATAACTTCCTCCTTGGTAAGCATACCAGGGTACCTTACACGAAGAATCTTAAGATCTTCATCATGAGTAAATCTGGATTTGGTCATCAGATAAACCAGGTTTTAAACTATAAATTTACTAAGCCTCTTTGACATATGGAATTTTTTTTCGTTAATAAATCAAATAATGCTGTCAATTACTTACCGTTCTTGTCCGCATAAGGATTTAATTCCTGATTCTCTTTACTTATGAGCTTGTCATTTGTCAATTAATCAAGTTATCTGTCAAAAATGAATGGCAAAACATTCAGGGATTTGCTATTTTGTTTTAACTTGGAAAATGCAAAAGCGACAATAATAATTTAATATCTATAGTCATGAAATCACTTCTTTCAACACTGGCTTTTTTAGTTTTTTTCTCGATTGGCTTACTGGCACAGGCCCCGCGGGGATTTAATTACCAGGCTATTGCCCGTGATAATGCAGGATCCGAGATTACAAATACTGCTCTTGAGATAAGAATAGCTATTTTATCATCGATATCTCCCGAGACAATACTATGGGAGGAACAGCATTCTGTGGAAACAAATGATTATGGGCTTCTGAATCTTATTGTCGGTAACCCTGATGCCACACGCATTGCGGGTGTAGTAGCGGAATTCGAAGAGATTGACTGGATGATAAGGCCACTTTTCCTGAAGACCAGGATTTATTACCAGAACAACTGGTATGACCTTGGCAGCAATGCGCTGTTGAGTGTTCCATATTCAAAGGTCGCTGACAGGGCATTATCGATTGCCGGGATACCATTGATGATGGATGGCGACACTGCTTATTTCATGACAAATTTATCGGTAGCGACTGCCAATAAAGGACCTGCACTGGCAGTGGTAGGAAATGAATTAACCTCAGAGGATGCTCTTTTCGAAGTAAGACGCAGTGATGGTGAAGTTGTTTTCGGCGTTTATAATGACGGTGTAGAGATAAATGTACCGTACAGCAATTCCGGTAAAGGGCCAAAAGGAGGCTTCGCAATCGGCGGATTCAATCCGTCAAAGAAAGGCGTTAGCGAAGAATACTTCAGGGTAACACGTGATTCTACCCGCATATACGTAAACCAGGATGCAACTGGCAAAGGGCCAAAAGGTGGTTTTGCTATAGGAGGCTTTAATCCTTCAAAAGCCGAGGCAGTAGATTTCATGAATATGACATATAAGAATTACCTTATAGGACAGAATGCCGGTGAATCAATCACTACAGGTGAATACAATGCATTCTTTGGTTACCAGGCAGGGATGAATGTGAAAACAGGTAATAATAATGTTTTTATAGGCCACCAGTCGGGATTTAATAATGATAATACCGATAATGTAATGATAGGTAACAGAAGCGGATATGCCAATACAGGCTATAATAATATATTTGTTGGCTTTGAAGCAGGCAGATACTCTTCGTCAACCACAAATACAACATTCCTTGGCAATTATGCAGGTTATAATATGATAGGAGACGATAATATTGCCATTGGGGATAACGCAGGCAGGGATATGAATTTGCCGGAAGGAGAAACATATGAATCTTACGGTACCGTTGTGCTGGGCATTGATGCAGGCAGGAATGTAGGGGGCAGTGATAATACATTTATTGGCTATGGTGCAGGCTCAAGATGGGATGGGACCTCAGGATCGGGATCGGGAAATACTTTTGTCGGGGCACATGCTGGTGCAGGAGGCAGCCTGAAACTGGGTATGGGTAATGTATGTGTCGGATTCAATGCAGGTTACGGCAAAGTTGGAGATAACCTGTTGTATATAGCAAATGACGAAACAAGTACCTTAATTTATGGTCAGTTTGCTGCTTCCGGGGAGCCGAAAGTTGAGATTTCAGGTGATCTCAATGCTGTTGCAGTGGTAGAAACATCTGATTCGAGGTATAAAACTAATATTGAGACCCTGGGAAAAACACTGCCCGCACTGGCAAATATATCCGGTATATATTATGACTGGAATACTGAGGAATATCCGGATGCAAAATTCTCATCGGATCGGCAGATAGGACTGCTGGCGCAGGAGGTGGAACAATTCTTCCCGGAGCTGGTCAGCACTGACAGGAATGGATATAAGTCTCTCAGCTATGGCAAAATGACAGCTGTGCTCCTGGAGGCCATCAAGGAGCAACAGAAAATAATTGAAGATAAGAACCTTGAAATAAAAAATCTCAATAACAGGGTTAATAACCTTGAGGACAGGTTAACCCAGCTTGAGAGCCTCGTTACAGTCCTTATATCAGTAGAGAAATAGGTTTCTTAATTGTTGATTAATTATTAAGAGGTATGCGGTTCGCGTTTCAGAAACCAGAACTGTATACCTTTTTCCTGGACTTCCCAGTAGTGGTAGGTTCTGAAACCGAATCTTTCATATGCCGGTTTCAATCTTTCGACTGCGGTTTCGAGATAGACCGGCAGACCCATACTGTCAGCCTCTTCGAGGATACCCTTACCCAGCTCCAGGCCGGCACTTCGCTCACTGGGCAGGGCTCCCAGAAACCAGTAGTAAAGGTATTCACCGGAGGCCGGGCGCTTTTTATTCCTGTATGATTCCCTTTTAAGTATCTGTGGTAGTCTCAGTATGTTCACCGCACCAGCAGCAAATATTAATTCCGACCATATCGCTCGTAATGAGTATCTGTTTTTATTGAATTTATAACATACGGCAATACCTTTTTCATTATCGGAAATATAAACACCATCCTTTATCATTCCCTTGACAAATGAGTATCTTGCCATACGTCGGAGTGCCTTTTCAGGCTTGACACTTTTTCTCAAAACCCAGGTAGTACCTGTGTTATCTGCAAAAACCTCTGCAAAGATCTTAATAAAAAGTTCCCTGTCTTTCCATTCTGCTTTCCTCATATATGCAAATTTATTGTATCTGTACTATTTTTAAACATGCTTTGAAGAAGAAATCATATGATTGTTTTATATAACTTGCCTCCTGTCAATTAAACAAAACTTAAAGATAATAATATGAAACGTATTAGCCTGTTTACCATACTGGTAGCACTAATGATCTTTACCACGGGAACTTACGCCCAGGACAAAAAGGTCGTTGAGAAAATTATTGAAATAGGAACCACTGATAACAGGACTATGGACCACCTGGATGTGATATGTAACCGTTTTGGTGGCCGGCTCGTTGGTTCTGATGCTTATGAAAACGCTGCTGAATGGTGTGCTTCAGAATTTCGCAGCTGGGGTATGCAGGTTGAGATGGATGAGGCTGGAGAGGTTCCTGTAGGATTTAATAGGGGGCCATGGTTTGGACGTATGCTGGGCGAAGAAGGGATGATACTTCATTTTGCCACACCTTCATATACTGCAGGCACAAAGGGAGTGCAGAGGGGACATGTCCTTATTGAGCCCAAAACACAGTCTGAATTTGACAGGATGAAAAAGAAACTGAACGGCGCCTGGGTACTTATTTCAGGAATTAATACAGGCTGGCCAATAGACTATTCAGAGAAAGGGGACTCTATCAGGAAAAGTATTATTGCGGAAAATGAACAGATTGCAGAAAAAAACCGGGAGATAAGAATGTCGAACAGAGGCAAACCGGAAGGCGAGCAGGAAGAAATGATACCATTTAAGGATGAGCCTGCCCTGTTCTACAGCGAGATGGTTGATGCAGGTATTCTGGGTATTATCCAGGCATCGCCCGTTCCCATCAGGGCATTATATGACAGGAAAAATATTAACAGCGGTACGCTTACATTTGATAACCTTCCCAGGGTGCCGGATATTAAGCTGGATGAGCACCAGTATAAAATTATAGAGCAGATGGCAATGGAGCGCAGGTATTTTCAGCTTGAGTTTGACATCAGGAATCACTGGAAACCCGGACCTGTGAAATTCCACAATGTAATAGGCATTATACCCGGAACAAAATACCCTGATGAATATGTAATAATGGGAGGTCACCTTGATGCTTTTGATGTGGGTACCGGCGGTGTTGACGACGGATCGGGAATTACACCTGCCATGGAGGCTGCACGTCTTATCATGGAAGCAGGAGGTAAACCGAAAAGGACAATTATTGTAGCCCTCTGGGCTGCTGAAGAATTTGGTTTGCTGGGCTCAAAGGCCTGGGTGGAAGAGAATATGGATAAGCTGGATAATATTTCGAACTATTTCAATCGTGATGGTGGCCCTACGGTTGCTAACAGTCTGAGTGTGCCGGAAGCAATGTATGATGATTTTGAGAAGATTTGTAAACCTTTGAATGATATTAATCCTGACTTTCCTTTTACTCTCAGAACGAGCGAACCCAGGAGAAGACCGGAAAGGGCAGGAGGCTCCGATCATGCCTATTTTGCTATTAACGGAGTGCCTACCATCTCATTCGGAACAGCCGATCCCAAGGGGTATAATTTCAGCTATTATGAGATATGGCATACCGAACGCGACCTGTATAATAAAAGCATACCCGAATACCAGGAACATACTGCCGTAGTTACTGCAGTCGTGGTTTATGGCCTGGCAAACCTGGATCATATATTATCCAGGGAAGGGTATTTTATTGAAGAATAAAGGAAAAAGGCAAAAGGCAAAAGGAAAAAGTAGAGACGCGAT
>Ga0272441_10006514_pt1 | contig 19490 bp, 11 predicted proteins | sample SSMProp6N_FD_193582 | JGI IMG/M metagenome (GOLD analysis project Ga0272441, IMG submission 193582) | Marine sediment archaeal communities from Little Sippewissett salt marsh, Falmouth, MA, United States - SSM-Prop-6N | ecosystem: Environmental > Aquatic > Marine > Wetlands > Sediment ... | reverse complement strand
TGCGATGAGCCACGCGGACGCCGACCTAGCAAAGGACGTGCTGTACGGGACATTCGTCGATGCTCCCCAGCCGAATGTTCCGTGTTGTCGCGAGGACGGGAGCATGAACATGGTGGCGGCCGACGGTGAAGCCTGCGGCAGCGCGCCCTCGTGGTGTTTCCCGTTTCATGTCATTCGAGCGGTTTACACGAGCCATCCTGACAGTGATTGGCTCCGGCGGCTCTACCCGCATCTCAAGATCTTCCTGGATTGGTGGCTCGAAAACCGTACCGACGAGCACGGCTGGGTCCACTGCCACTGCGATTGGGAGTCGGGGCAGGACAGTTCCAAGCGCTTCCCGACTTCCGAAGGTGACCTCGCCGATGTGGTTCGAACGGTCGATGTCACGGCCAGTATGGCGGAAGCGTTTGCGAACATGGCGGCGTTTGCGCAGATCACCGGTGCGGACGAGGATGTGCCGAGGTGGTCGACGCTGGCCGATCGCTGGACAACGGCGACGCGCGAGCTGTTCGTCGATGGGTGGTTCCGCGATTCGGACACACGCGCCAACCGGCCGATTCTCCTCGACTACCTGGACGTCATGATGCTGTCGCCGCTGACATGCGGCGTCGCGACGGCTGAGCAGGTCGAAGCGATCCGGCCGAAACTCCAGCACTTCCGCGATCACCCGGAGTCCTGGCTGGAGTGGCCGTCTTTCTTCCTGGCGTACACGGAGGCGGCGTGGACGGCGGGGACCCGGATACTCGCCGCGGAGGCGACCGCCGACATCGCAGATCGGATCTACCCGCGCATTGACCAGCGCGGTCTGCGTTTCGCTGATTCAGACCAGCCTTATACCGACTACCGCATTCCGGGTGTGGCGTGTGAGTACTGGCCGGTAGCGGAGGATACCGAGCCCGGCGGAGAGAACTACGGTTGGGGTGCGACGCTCCCCCTGTACATCATCCGGAACATCCTCGGTTTCCGCGAGACGCAAGAACTGGACACGGCTGAGTTCTTCCTGGCACCGAGTCTCCCACGGCGGCTGCTGGAACCGGGCCGGAGCTACCGTGCGCGCCAGCTTCGCTTTCGCGGCGTGGGGTTGAGTGTCCGGTACGATGTGTGCCCGGACGATCGTCTCCACGTGACGCTCGCGGTTGCATCACGGCAGCCCATCGGCGTTGCCGTCCTGGACGATGCCGGGCAGCTTCTCGCGGCGGAGGCGGAGACGTCGGAACGTGGAGAGTGCACGTTCGATTGCGAGAATGGTCAGGTGCTCAAGATTCGCCTGGAGATGTGACGGATGTGATTTCGTGGCGCCTCCTGCGCAGGACGGCCGCCCGTGTCCGAACTCAGGGCGGATGGATTGGGCCACCGGCGTTGCTCAGGTGTGCCGTTCTTCCGCTCCCTTGTCGAGGAGCGCACGCACCTTGTCGAGTAGGCTGCGGCGGCCAAACGGTTTCTCGAGCAGCTCGGTGCCTTCCTCCAACATGCCGTGATGGGCGATCACGTTCGATGTGTACCCGGAGATGAAGAGCGTGTGGAGATCGGGCCGCTCGGCAGTGAGCGCCTCGGAAAGCTGCTTGCCGTTGATTCCCGGCATGATGACATCCGTCACCAGGAGGTGAATCGGGCCGATGTGCTGGTTCGCGATGTCGAGGGCGTGCTCGCCTCGCTCAGTGGCCAACACCTTGTATCCGGCGCCTTCCAGAAAGCGGGCGGTCAGGTGCCGAACAGTCTCGTCGTCCTCGCAGACGAGAACGGTTTCCGTGCCTGTCAGCGCGCGGTCGGCCTCGCCTGATCGGCTATGCTCGGTCGCCGGCGCGTCCACGGCGGGCAGGTAGACCCTGAAGGTCGTGCCATGGTCGACTTCGCTGTAGACGACGATGTGGCCACCGGCCTGCTTGATGATTCCGTACACCATGGCCAACCCGAGGCCGGTGCCCTGGCTCGCGTGCTTCGTTGTGAAGAACGGCTCGAAGATCTGGTCGAGTATCTCCTGGCTCATACCGCAGCCGGTGTCGCTGACGGCGATTTGAACGTGCGGTCCGGGGCGAGCCTCCGCGTGCGAGAGGGCATAGGTCTCATCGAGTACGACATCCACCGTTTCCAGCGTGAGCCTGCCGCCTTCCGGCATGGCGTCGCGCGCGTTGACGGCGAGGTTGACGATGACCTGCTCGATCTGTCCGGCATCGCCCCGCACCTTTCCCTGAGTTGCCCCCAGAGACAGCGTGAGCGTAATGTCCTCGCCGATCAGCCTGCGCAACATCTTCTCCAGGTCACTGACAAGGCGGTTGGGATCGAGGATCTCCGGCTGGACGATTTCGCGACGACTGAACATCAGCAGTTGTCGCGTCAGGGACGCGGCCCGCTGGCTGGCGCGATCGATCTGGTCAAGCGATTGGAACAGCGTGTCCTCGGGTGGGGCCTGGCCCCGAAGGTCGTTGCGCAGGGCCTCGGCATTCCCGAGGATGGCTGTGAGGATGTTGTTGAAGTCATGCGCCACGCCGCCGGCCAGTCGCCCGACGGCCTCCATCTTCTGTGCCTGGCGCAACTGCGATTCGAGCTTCTGTTTTTCTTCCTGGGCTTGTCTGCGATCCGTGATGTCGCGGGCGAAGGCGAAGTTGTACTCCCGGCCCTCGAATTCCAGGAAGTTGAGCGTAATCTCGACCGGGAAGACCCGGCCATCCTTGGCGCGGTGACGGGATTCGATGACGAGCGTGCCGTGCCGCTTCAGGTCTTGCCAGTGATTCGCCCAAGTTTCCTCAGGGTAATCGGGATCAACGTCGTGTACGGTCAATGACAGCAGCTCTTCTCGCGTGTAGCCCAGCGAGCGGCAGGCGGTTTCACTGACGTGGATGAAGCGCGCGTCCGGCGTGATCCAGAAGGCGAGATCCGCACTGTGATCCACGGAGAACTGCGTGAGCCGCAATTGCTTCTCGGCCTTCTTCATCTCCGTGATGTCGGGGAAAACAACGACCCCCGCGACAATCTCGCCGTCGGCATCCCGCACGGGGGCAGCGTTGGCCAGGACCCACCGCTCCTCGCCATCAGCGCGGCGAATCACAACCTCGACGTTCTTCGATTCTCGTCCCTCCAGAATCGCGCGAGATAGCGGTAAGTCCTCCGGGCGGAATACGGCGCCGTCCGGATGAAACGTCTGCCATCGCTCCGGATGCAGTTCGGCGGGGATATCGGTCAGAGAATCTGCGGTTCCGCCCCGAATGCCCAGTGCTGCCGAGTTTGCGATTCGGATGCGCACGTCTGGCGCGTCGGCGATGAGGATGCCGGCGGGTGTCTGTTCGACAGAGGCTCGAAGAAGCGATTGCGCCGTCGCCAACTCGGCTTTAGCCTGTTTCTGCGCCGTAACGTCTTGCCCTATCGCGATAATGCCGATGGGCTCGCCATGTGCATCGAGCAGTCGTTCGATGTTCCAGATGAGGACTCGCGATTCGTCGTTCGCACTCTGGACCGTGTTCTCGAGGCTGCGAGTGGACTTGCCGGCCAGAACCTCATGGATATCGGCCTCGATGGCCTCGCGGGAGTCCGATGACAGAAACAAATCGTAGTAACTCTGGCCCAGAACCTCCCCGCGGCGCTTGCCGAAGACTCGCTCGGCTTCCGGGTTGAACTCGAGGATGCGGCCCTCGGGATCCAGAGACAAAATCACGCTGGGTGCCGTCTCGACGAGCGTGCGCAAGCGTTCCTCGCTGGCGCGAACCGCTTCCTCGACCTGCCTGCGTTCCGTGATGTCGCGGGCCGTGCACAGCAGCTTCGCCACGTCACCGCGAGCGTCCTTCAGCGCTCGGCACCACCACGCCAGCAAGCGGTGTACGCCGTCCTTGCGACGCTGCCAGCTCTCCACGTAGAGGGCTTGCTCCTGGCCGTCGAGCAGGGTCTTGAACTGTTCGCTCGTGCCCGTTTCATCCTCTGTGTAGTGATCGATCGCCTTGCCGAGCACGTCCTCACCGAAGAAGTCCAGACCGGCACGATTGGCCCAGGTGTGCTTCAGGTCCCGATCCACCTCCACGACGATGTCCGGGATGGAAGCGAGGATGGCCCAGTAGCGTGAGGACAGGTCTCTCAGCGAGTTCTCGACACGCCTGCGGCGCAGAATGCTCACCGCGAGCACGATGACGAGGAACGTTAGCAGCGCGACGACGCCCGCCGAGGCCCATATGACCGTGCGGTATTCCCGGTAGAGCGAAAACGGCTCGTTGATGATCATGCTGTCGGGGGGCACGTCTGCCGGGTGGATACCCCAGCGAGCCAGTTGCTTGTAATCGAACATGTACGTCTGGGGGTGCGGTTGCTGCACCGGGATGTCCGCCGGACTGCAGCCCTCGGTCAGAATGCGCAGCGCGATTTCGGCCGCCTGCTGACCTTGGGCTGCGCTGCTACTGAGCCGGCCGCCGACGATCCCGAGTCCGAGCCAGAGGTCGTTCAGCCCATACACGGGGGCTCGCGATGCGGCGGCGATGAGCGGGAGGATTTCCGCCGGCTGCTTGTAGTGGCCCTCCCTGTCACGCAGCCAGATGACCATGAGTGTCAGGCTCTGGTCCGGCAAGGCCCGGAGCTTGGCGAGCAGTTCGTCCGTGGTGAGATCCTCGCCGTTCAGGTAGTGGAACGTCAGTTGCGGATAATCTCGCGCGGCTTCAACCACTACTTCTCGCGTACCGTGACCTGTCGGCGTCCCGTCGCTGATTACGTGGATCTGTCGGGTGTCGGGGTGCAATCGCAAGGCCAGATCAATCGTGGACTTCACGTCGAGGGTCTCGACGACACCCGTGAAGGCCGTCTCGCCTTCCAGCATTTCTTCCTTGAAATCGTTGATGCCGGAGAACACCACCGGCGTGTCGCCGAAGAGGTTCTCGTGTTTGGCCAACAGGAAGCGGAGAGCGTTGTCGTCCGCACAGAGAATCGCATCGAGCGGCATGGCAGCGAACTTGTGTCGTAGCAGATTCTCCCATATCGCGAAGCTTTCGTCCGAGTAAAGGCGCTTTGTGTCCATGTACTCGACGTACAGCTCGACGTTCTTCAGGCCCTTCGTGAGCGTGTCTGACGCTCCACGGACGAGGCCGTCGGTCCAGGGAAAGCCCTGGTGATACGAGTTGAGCAGCAGAATGCGTCGTGGCTCTTCGCTCCATGCCGCCGGGACCTGGCTGGACAGCAGCAGGCCACACGCCGCGATCATGAGCGCCACGATCGAAGCGCGTCCGGGACGGCACGGTTTCCATTCCTGCGCGTCTGTCGGCGAGTCGCGCCGTGGTCGTGGGAGACTCGAGTGTACGGTTGTGGCCCGGCAATCGTCCACAGCGTGTTCTCCACAGCAGTTCCGCCCGCGACGGCTGGCGCTCCGGCGGCGCCGACCGCGGGCTAGTCCTCGGTGATTTCGGGGATGCGTTTGATGCGCGGATCCGTGAAGACGTCCGATTCGTCGCGGCTGGTGCTGGAGAACTCCGAGACGATGGCCCCCTCGTCGCCCGCCTGGAACCAGTGGAGCGTATCGGGTTGGATCGTGTACTGTTCCCCGGGCTTCAACTCGATTTCGTGAAAGACCGTGTAGTAGGGCTCACTCCCCGCGGGCACGCGCGCGCTGTTCTCGGGGGTCGGCTCGCCCTCGATATACAGGCGGACACGTCCCCACCGGCAACGGAACGTCTCCATCTTGCCCGGGCCGCCGGCGACGGCCGGGTGACGATGCTCCGGGCATGTCTGCCACGGAAGCAGGATGAGCTCCTTGGCGCAGTAACGATCCGTGTTCACATAGGTGATGAGCTCGAGACCGGTTCGATCGACCTCACCAAGGCCCAACTCGGCTACCTCGATGTTCTCGGCTTCCTGCGGCGTCACGGCGATATGGGCCTTCTTCATCATCTCCAGCGCCCGCGCCTGGAGTTTCGTGACTTCACTGCGTTTGATCATGGGGTACTTCCTCGTGCGTCATTCCGTCGACATCAACAAAGCCCGCCCCCCATCATGATACCCGAATTCCAGCAGACGCAACGAACGCGGGACTGCGCGACCACTCTCCGTGCCCGATGATTCGCGGGGGAGGCGGCCTTCGCCGTTGCGGCAGTCCGGGGCAGAACGTAGGCACAACTGCGTCGCAGCCGCCTACTGCGCTGGCCCCTGCGTATCCCCCGTCCCCCGCTGTTTTTCCCGGAAGGCTGACAACCGGACGCGAAACTCGGCTCCGCCGTCCGGTGGCTCCACGAACTCGATGGCTCCACCGAGCTCGCGCACGATCTTGCGCGCCACGGCCAGCCCCAGGCCTGTACCTCCGTGCCCCTTGGACGAGTGAAACGGGGCGAAGACCTTGTCACGCATGTCTTCGGGGATGCCGGGACCATTGTCTGCCACCGACACAATCACGGCCCGGTGGTCCGCGTCGTAGTGCGTGCGAACGTTGATAATGCCCTTCCCCGGCTCGACGGCGTCAATCGCGTTCGTGACGATGTTGAGGATCACCTGGTGGATCCCGTCGTAGTCGAGCGGAATCGGCGGAGCGTGCTCGTCCAGATCCGTGAGCAGCACCACTTTCTTGACGTCAGCTTGCTTCTGGACCAGCTCGACGGCTTCATCAACCACGCGATTGACTTGCAGCGACTCAACACGCGGCTCCCGTGTCTTGCTGAACGCGAGCATGTTCGTCATCAGGTTGTACGAGCGATCGAGGTTTCGCTCGACGATCCGCCAGCCCTGCGATGTGATCGTGAGGTCTCGCTTCGTCAGCCCTCGCTCAATGACGTCGGCCCCGCTGCGCATGCCTTGCAGGAGGTTCTTGATGTAGTGCGAGAGGTACGCCACAGTTTCGCCGGCAGCGGCCAGACGCTCGCGCTCCATGTGGGACTGCATCAAGCGGGCGTTCTCAACGGCCAGCCCGGCCTGATACCCGATCGCGGTGACGAGTCGCAGTTCGTTGTCGTTGTACGTGTGTCGCGTAACCGGGCAGTCGAGGTGAATCACACCCACGATGTGGTCGCGGGCCAGGATCGGCGCGCAGATGACGGACCGCATTCCAAGGTTCTGCACACTCTTGCCGCTCTGGAAACGCTCGTCCATGATGGCGTTCGAGCACAAGACGCCCTCGTGCGAATCGACCACGTGCTTCATGATCGTGCGAGACGCGATAATCACTTCGCGGTCGCTCTCTTTCTGCTGCGACGGTCGGCGAAACCGGACGACCTCGGGGAGCAGCTCGCCTGCTTCCTCGTCACGCACGAAGATCACACCCCGATCAACCTCGGCCTCCTCGAAGATGATGTCCATTACCCGCGCCAGTAGCTGGTCTGTTGGCAGAAGGCTGCCGATCACGTCGGTCAGTGCGCGTACCACGTTCCACGCCTTCACCGCGTGAGCCGTCTCCGGAGCGGCCATCACGATGCTGTCTTCGTTGGAGGGCACGCTGGCGACCACCGCAGAATCAACGGTCAAGCTGCCAGCATCCAGCGTGACGAGATCATCGGGAATGCTGCTGCCGGAGTACTGGTGCACAGACTCCGTTCCTGTGTAGACCAGCAACGTACTCCCCACGCGAATCTGATCCCCGTGCTTCAATCGCGTCGGTTTCTGGATGCGGACGCCGTTGACGTAAGTGCCGTTGGCGCTGTTCAAATCGCGGATGAGCCAGCCCTCGTCGACGCCCTGGAGTTCGGCGTGTCGCCGGCTGACTGTCTGGTCGGTCAGGGGGACCTGTGAGCTGCCGCGCCCGATGAGCACAAGATCATCGGTGGTCCGCAGCTTGCGGCCTTTGTCGGGCCCTTGCAGTACACTCAGCGTCGCCAAATCCATTTCGCTCCGCTATACGCCTGCGGCAGCACAGCCGCCGGTCTCCTGAGGTTACCGCGGTGCACGACTGGGTATACAAACAGAACGGTGACAGATCAATATGCCACCGGACCGGGCGCCTCGATGCTGGGAGGCCTCAGCGCTGATGCACGCCGGCGCCGGTCAGAGCCATGGCGCTGGCGTGGTCGGCGCTGCGTTAGACCGGGGTCGGTTGACTCCGGACGTGACTCGCGGCGAGACCCTTCGTCGTCTCGACCAAGTCGTATTCGACCACTTCACCCTCTCGAAGAGAGCGGAATCCGTCCCCATCGATGTTCGTGTAGTGGACGAATACGTCCTTTCCCTCCGGCCCGACGATGAACCCGTAACCCTTCTTCGAATCAAACCACTTCACATTACCGTCCGGCATGACACAGACCTCCGGGAGCCGCCGAGACATGAAACCGAGGCGACTCACGTACAAATGTCCGCCTGTCGTCGGACCAAGACTCCGCCAGACACTCGCCGGACGCCCAAATCCGGCTACCTACATCCCCGCCGCAACCAGCAAAAAGACAGGTAAGTGATGTGACTGGTTGGGCCGAGCCCCGTCTGGCACTCCACCGAACTACCCTCAGCAGGCCTTGCCGTGCTGCTATGACTCCTTCGCGCTGGACTTCTCGGTTGCGGCTTTCATGGCCGCCTTACGAGATAATTTTACCCGGCCCTGCTCATCGATTGCAATGACTTTGACCTTCACAATGTCGCCGACATTGACGACATCGGAGACCGTGCGGACGTAGTTGTCATCCAACTCGCTGATGTGGCACAGCCCGTCCTGGCCCGCCTGGAGCTCCACGAAGGCGCCGAAATCCTTGATGCTCAGCACGCGCCCCTCGTAGATCCGACCCAACTCGATGTCCTCGGTCATCTGCTTGACCATGTCCAGGGCCCGTTCCGCTCCGTCCGCATCGAGACACGAGATCACAACCGTCCCATCGTCCTCGATGTCGATCTGGGCACCGGTGTCGGCCTGAATGGCCTTGATCGACTTCCCGCCCGGGCCAATCAGCTTCCCGATCTTGTCCGGGTTGATGCGCAGCGTGAGCAAACGCGGTGCGTAAGGGCTGATGCTCTCACGAGGATTCGCAATCGTCCGGTCCATGGTGTCCAGGATCTGCATCCGGCAGTCCTTCGCCATCGCCAGGGCCTCACGCATGATCTTGTTCGGCAACCCTTTGGACTTGATATCTAACTGCACGCCAGTAATGCCTTTACGCGTGCCCGCCACCTTGAAGTCCATGTCGCCGTAGTGATCTTCCTCGCCAAGGATGTCCGCCAGCAGCTTGTAACGCCCATCATCTTCCGCCACGAGGCCGATCGATATGCCGGCGACGGCGCCGGCGATCGGGACGCCTGCGTCCATCAGGGAGAGCGACCCACCGCAGACCGATGCCATCGAGCTGGATCCGTTGGACTCCAGGATGTCGCTCACCAGCCGGATCGTGTACGGGAAATCCTCGGGGGAGGGCAGAACGGCTTCGAGGCTACGCTCTGCCAACGCTCCGTGACCGATTTCGCGGCGGCCGGGCCCCATGATGCGCCGTGCCTCACCGACGGAGAATGGCGGGAAGTTGTAGTGCAGCATGAACTTCTTGCTGTATTCCTCGATCAGATCGTCGATGATCTGCTCGTCGCGGGACGTCCCCAGCGTGCACGTCACCAGGGCCTGCGTTTCCCCGCGCGTGAACACCGCCGAGCCATGGACGCGCGGCAGATACCCGACGTCGGAGGTTATCTTTCGGATCGCGTTCAGCTTTCGGCCGTCTGATCGCTGGCCTTCGTCGAGGATCATGTCGCGCATCAGGCGCGATTCGACTTCCGCGATCGCGCCGGTGACGCTCTCACGGGTATGCTCGGGCTCGGGCACATCCTCGGGGCAATACTCCTCGACGACGCGTTTGTAGATCGCTTTGACCGCTTCCGTCCGGGCCGCCTTGCCCGGAATGTCCTTCGTGTCACGTAGGTCATCGATAATCTTGGCGCGAATTTCCTCGTGGAAAGCCGCATCCTTCTCCGGGGCCTCCCAGGTGCTTGGCTGCCCGGCTTGGCGATTGAGTTCCTGCAGCATTTCGCAGACGGGTTTCACGCCGTTCTCGTGGCCGAATTGGATGGCGTCGGCGATTTCCTTCTCTGAGAGTTCCCGGCAGCCCACCTCGATCATGGTGACAGCGTCGAGGTGCCCCGCGACGATCATGTCCATATCCGAGTATTCGAGTTGGGCCTGTGTGGGGTTGATGACGAATTTCCCGTCGACGCGCCCGACGCGTGCGCCGGCAATCGGTCCCAGGAAGGGTACCGGGGCGACAGCGATGGCCGCGGCTGCAGCCACCAAGCCGATGACGTCCGGGTTGTTCTGCATGTCTGTGGCCAGAACCATGACCTGGACCTGGACCTCGTTCTTGAAGCCATCGGGAAACAGGGGGCGCATCGGCCGGTCGATGAGCCGGCTCGATAGCACTTCCTTAGTCGTCGGGCGGCCTTCGCGCTTAAAAAAGCCGCCAGGGAACTTGCCGGCGGCGGACATCTTCTCCCGATAGTCGACGGTCAGAGGAAAGAAGTCGATGCCTGGGCGTGGATCTGCCGTGACGACTGTGCCCAGCACAACGGTGTCGCCGTAACGAACAACGGCTGAGCCGGACGCCTGCTTGGCTAGGCGGCCGGTTTCGATCGACAACACGCTTGCGCCGATCTGGCGTTCAACCTTGACGAGTTTCGCGTCAGAGTCGGCTGAAGGGGTTTCACTTTGTGGGCTGGACTTCTTGCGGCTTGAGGACTTTGCCATCTTCAAACGTTCCTAATGGGCACAACGACACCCCCGGCCTTCACGCCGCGCTGTGCAATGACATCCGAGAACGAATCGCCGAGCGATCCGCTTACTTGCGCAAACCAAGCTTCCCAATCGTGGCGAGGTAACGCTCACGGTCCTGGCGGGCGAGAAACTTCAGCAACGACGAGCGCTTGCCCACCATCTTCAACAGTCCTCGCCGGGACGAATGATCCTTCTTGTGGGTCTTCAGGTGCTCGGTGAGTCGCATTATGCGCTGGGTGAGCAAAGCGATTTGCACCTCGGCCGATCCGGTGTCGCTATCGTGCCGCTGGTGCTCCTTGACAACGTCAGATTTCTTCTCAACTGCGAGGGTCATGGCCCATCCTTTTCCAAAACTTGGGCTTGCCTCAGCTTATCTCTTTGGGCCCAGAGGCGCCGGGGCAGCCTGTCTACAAGATACAATACCGCAGTATAGGCGCTCTACCCCGCCCCCGCAACCAGCCCGTTCGAGCTTCCTCCTGGCGTGCCCCACCGATTCCCCCTTGCGGCGTGCCGACATTCTAACCCATTGACTTCAAAATGCTTATGGAAATCCACGCGATCGGCAGCCCAATGGTCAGCCAACCCAGTACGGATCCGCCGATCGCCTTCCCTCGTCCAAACCAGGGACCCACCTCACGCCGCATTCGCCTCCGGGCACCCCGCCCCAACACGATCGCGACGATCCCGAGGATGATCGCGGCGACGAGCGACAGAAACGCCGCCAAGCCGCCCGCCACGAACGGCGCCGGAACCTGCTGCTTGGCTGGGTCGAGCTTGCTCATCGCCTCCATATCGAAATGGGCCTTCATCGCGAGAATGACGGCGACCGCCACCGCGAGCAGCGCCAACCCCAGCAGCCCGCACACGAGGGACGCTCTTGCACCGGGCAGCCGACGCGGCTGCTCAGGCGGAGGAGCCGACGCTTGTGGCTGCTCGCCTCCTTCGACAGGCGTGATCTCGCTAACGGCTCGGGCCATCGGTGCCGCCACGGGGTGCTCCGCGAAAAACTCTGCGGATGGCCCGTCCTTCATGATCTTGCCATCGCGCATCTGAACGATGCGCCGCGCTCGCTGGGCGATGTCCGGCTCATGAGTCACCATCACGATCGTGACGCCCTGTTCGTTGAGCTTGCGGAAGATCTCCATGATCTGTTCGCCGGTGCGGGAGTCCAGGTTCCCAGTCGGTTCGTCAGCGAGCAGCAGGGGGGGATCGCTGACGATGGCGCGGGCGATGGCCACGCGTTGTCGCTCACCGCCCGATAACTCGTTCGGATTGTGGTGTGACCGCTCGGCCAGCCCCACACGCTCCAAGGCACGACGGGCGGCGTTGCGCGTGTTGGTCTTGCGCGCATAGAACAGCGGCACGGCTACGTTTTCCAGCGCGGTCGTGCGGTTGATCAGGTTGAACGTTTGAAACACGAACCCGATCTGCTGATTGCGGGTCGCAGCCAGTTGCCGATCGGATAGCCGGCTGACGTCGCGATCGCCGAGCAGGTAGCTTCCGGCGGTGGGGCGGTCGAGGCAGCCGAGCAGGTGCATGATCGTGCTCTTGCCGCTGCCGGAAGCACCGGTGATGGCGACGAAATCCGCCCGCTCGATCGTTAGATCCACGCCATCGAGGGCCCGGACGACCGAATCGCCCATGCGATAGAGCTTGGTTAGTCCGCGCACCTCGATCAGCGACACGCCTGGCGACTCCCTTGTCTAGCCCTCGTCCTCATCCACATCCTGCGGCATCTTCGTGTAGATCGTGGCACCCACGTTCAGCTTGTCGTTGCCGAGGATCTCTATCACTTGCGTGTGTTCGCCGTCGCTGATCCCGAAGCGACAGGCCACGAAGCGTTTATTGAACTGCTCGTTTGATCCGGGCTCCGGTGGAATCCTGACGTACACGCCGCGCTGTCCGTCACGCGTCTTGACCCCCTCGGCGGGGACAAGCAGCACGTCGACAGCGCTCTCGACGGTGAACTCGACCTGCGCCTGCGCGCCCAGCGGCAACATGTGCCGCTGGGGATCCGTGATCTCGACATGCACGTCAAACTGGATGATGGACGAGCCTGCGTTCAGCCGGCCCTGCGGTTCGACACGCTCGATTCGCCCCTCGAATTCGTCGTCCGGGAACGCGTCCACCGTCAGCCGAACCAGCCCGCCGCGGCTCTGCAGTTGCTCGGCATCCGCCGCGGCTGTCTCACGCAGATCGGGCATTTCCGGCAGCGCGTCGATCGGAGAGACGTTCAGGACGCGGCCATAGTCCGCCTCGTCCAGCCGGGCGATCACCTTCTTCTTGGAGACGTCCGCGAGCATCATGAGCGGTGTGCCTCCGGTCAGGCTTTGTGTACCGGACTGCACAAGCATGCCGCTCTTGACGAAGACCCGGGTGACGATCCCGTCGCGCGACGCGAGGATCGTTGTTTCCGAGAGGCGCTCCTCCGCATCCTCCATGGCTTTTCTCGCGGAGCGGACGGTCGCCTCCTGCGACTGAACCACAGCCTCTGCATCCGCCTTGGTCAATCCGGCGCTGATGATGGCGATTGTCGCCGAATCCTGCTGCGCGTGGTTCATGCGTACGCGTGCGCGGGCGTCGTTGATCTGCTGAGGGTTGTAGTACTCTGACTCGTCGTTCTCGTCGAGCGTCTCCTCGATCTTCGCCAACTCGAAGTCGTAAATCTGCGCCTGTGCCTTCAGTTCCTCGAGCCCGGCTTTGGCGCTGTCGATGTTGACCTGCGCGCGATCGACAGCGACGTGAGCCTGTGTGAGCAAGGCCTGGGCGCGATCATGGTCTGCGAGCCGTTGATCGAGTACGCGCTGCTCGTCCGCCGGGTCGAGCACGACGAGCGTATCGCCCGCGTGTACGTAGGTTCCCTCGACGACGCGCACCTCGGTGATCTCGCCCGACGCTTCCGGCTTGACCTCGATAACCTGGCTGGCGTGAATCAGCCCCGCGGCCGTGATCGGCACCCGGATGTCACCGCGTGTGACATCTCCAAACTTGGGCATGGCCCAGAGCGGGATCATGCGTTGCTGGCGGGCGAACCACCAACCGACTCCCACGAGTATCAGGACGCAGATCAGGATGAGCCATTTCTTCATGGTGTTGCCCTCGGCAAAGCGGCGCCGACCCCCACTGCAGATGACCTGCCAAGCGGGTCCTTTGTATGATTCCAGGCCGGTTGCCGCACTGGCTAGAGCGCAAACGGCTCAAACGGTAGATCGAAAGCTTCGGCCACGGGCTGGTTGGTGATTTTCCCGAGAGCGATGTTCACACCAGCGGCCAAGCCCGGATCCTCGGCACACGCCGACTTATAGCCCATGTTGGCCAGCTTCAACAAGTAAGGAATTGTCGCATTGGTCAGCCCGAAGGTGCTGGTTCTCCCGACCGCACCGGGCATGTTGGCCACGCCGTAGTGCACAACCCCATCCACAACATACGTCGGCTCTTTGTGCGTGGTCGGGCGGGTGGTCTCGCAGCAACCGCCCTGGTCCACTCCGACGTCGACGATGACGGCTCCGGTCTTCATGAGCGACAGGTAATCGCGGCGGATGAGGTTCGGGCACCGGGCTCCGGGGATCAGTACCGCGCCGATGACGAGGTCGGCGCGCTTGAGATGCCGGCGAATCGCCACGTCCGTGCTGAACACCGTCGTCACGTTCGCCGGCATGACCTCGTCGAGATAGCGCAGCCGGTACAGATCGATGTCCATGATGATGACGTTTGCGCCGAGCCCCGCGGCGAGTCGCGCCGCACAGGTGCCCACGATGCCGCCGCCGAGCACGACGACGTTGGCGGGTTCCACCCCGGGGATCCCGCCGAGCAGGATTCCTTGCCCCTCCATGGGCTTTTCGAGGTACTTAGCGCCTTCCTGGATGCTCATTTTGCCGGCGACCTCGCTCATCGGAGCGAGCAGCGGAAGCCGGCCGTGCTTGTCGACGATGGTCTCATATGCGATCGCGATGCAGCCCGAGTCACGGACGCCTTCCGTGAGTTCCCGGCTGGCGGCGAAATGGAAGTAGGTGAAACACACCTGCCCCTTTCGCAGCAGCGGAATCTCCTGTGGCAGCGGCTCCTTGACCTTGCAGATCAGTTCCGCCCGCTCCCAGATGTCGGTGACGGACTGGATCAGCTCGGCACCGTACCCCTCATACTCCTTATCCGATATGCCCGAGCCGGTTCCGGCCCCGCGCTCGATTAACACCGTGTGACCGAGCTGTTTGAGTTGCTCGACGCCAGCTGGCGTGACCGCTACGCGATACTCATCGGACTTAATTTCTTTCGGAACGCCGACGATCATGTGAGGGACTCCTGGAGGGACCGCAACGAGTCGATAACCACTACGACATCGTGAATAAGAACGACGAATATCGGAGCCTAAAGACAGCGGCTTGCGTTTGCAAGCAGTCCGCATTCAGGCGCCAGCCCCGTCGGTGGCGGCAGCTTGTGCCCGTGTGCGGCATCGCCCTGCTGTGCGCCTGCACCGCGACGACCGGCTCCCGTACCGTCACGATGGCCACTCTGGAAGACGCTCCGACATCGCCTCTCGAACGCCCGGAGCAACGCGTCGTGGCCGATCCCCAGGTGCTGCGCGAACTCTGCACGCCGCTTGGCCCCCGGCTGGGGCTGTTGCAGGTCCGCTGCCAGGCCGATTGGCGGCGTCTCGCCAACGCCGCAGGACCCATCGGAGCGTGCCCAGACCTCCGGGAGGGGATCGTGCTGGGATTGGCCTGTTGGGCCGGCACGCCGATCGATGGGCAGTGGCCCGTGCATATCCAGGCGGTCCGGGTTTGCGAAGGGGGCGGGCTGGTGCAGGCGGACTTTGAAACCGGGAGCTACCTGCCGGACGGCACCGCCAGGCTCGAAACCGCTCACGTAAAAGGTCTGGGGACGGTACTCGCTGTCGACGTCAACGGCACGATGTTCTACCCCAAATAGCGACGACATCCCGTATCTCAGGAACACGAGGGGTTTGTGTATACCTGCGGCTTGACTAGCCCGATCTTCTTGAGAGAATGATGCACGAATGCATCACAACTCGTGGGCTGATCTCCCCACGAACGGTTTGCCATGATGACTTCCCGCAACAGGGCTGCAGGGAGATGGTCGTCTTGGCCTATGTTTGATTCTGGGTTGATCAGACGTGGCACTGTCGGCGGAGTAGTGAATGCGTTATCGGCCGTTGATGATCCTCCGGAGCTTGATGCCCCAAACCCGCCAGGATGAACCTTGGAGACCACATGGATACTCGGATGTCGGACCCCGCCCAAGACGGAGAAGCCTCGCCCGGGCCCGATGCTCACCGAAGCGCACGGGTGTTGCTGGTCGATGACGAACGACTTGTGCTCAACGCGTTGACCAACTCCCTCAAGACGGACGGCCACGTCGTGGTCGCCGTCGGCTCGATCAGCGAGGCATTGCTCGAACTCGAGCGATCCAGCTTCGATGTGATGATTGCCGATGTCATTCTCCGCGACGGGAACGGCGTGGACCTGCTTCGGAGGGTGCGCGAACGCTGGCCGGACCTGCTGGTCGTGGCCATGAGCGGCTATGGCACGATCGAGTCGGCCGTCGAAGCGATGAAGGTGGGCGCCTTCGAGTTCCTTTCCAAGCCCGTCCGGGCGGATGAGATCCGCCAGGTCGCTCGGCGAGCCATCGAGCAGCGCGATCTGCTGCGGGTGAATCGGTCCCTGCGCCGCGTTCTCGATACGCCCTTCAGTTTGGACACGGTTATTGGGCGTACACACCAGATGCTACGCGTTTTCGAGCTGATCGAGACTGTGGCCGATTCAAAGACGACCGTGCTGATCCATGGCGAGACAGGCACCGGAAAATCGCTGATCGCTCGTGCTATTCACCGGTGTAGCCAGCGGCGGACGAGGCCGTTTGTCGAGGTCAGTTGCGGGGCTATCCCGGAAACGCTGCTGGAATCAGAGTTATTCGGGCACGTGAGGGGGGCTTTCACGGGCGCACTGGCCGACAAGCACGGTAAGTTTCGCGGCGCGGATGGTGGCACGGTGTTCCTCGATGGGATTGCCTGTGCATCGCCCAGCCTTCAGATGAAGTTGCTGCGGATCCTGCAGGAAAGGCAGTTCGAGCCACTGGGCACCAACCGCACGCAGACGGTGGACGTTCGCGTGATCCTGGCCAGCAACGTCGATCTCCAGGAAGAGGTCGATGAGAAACGTTTCCGTCCGGATCTCTACTATCGCGTCAACGTCGTCAAGATTGATTTGCCGCCGCTGCGCGAACGGTTGACGGACATTCCGCTGTTGGCAGAGCACTTCCTCCGCAAGTACGCACACCAGGCGGGCAAACAGCTGCTGGGGTTCTCGGAGAACGCGCTGCAGTGCATGCAGCGTTACCCGTGGCCGGGCAACGTGCGTGAGCTAGAGAGCTGTGTTGAGCGGGCCGCCGTGCTTACCCGTCACGACCAGATCACCAAGGATGACCTCCCGGCCCCGGTTGTGCAGGCCGCCGAGAGCGACGCCGCCTTGTTCTCGGCAGAATGCGGGCGGACACTCACGCTGAAGGAGGCGTTGGCCGAGCCGGAGCGACGCATCATTCAAGCCGCCCTCGAGGCCAACGGCTGGAACCGGCAGCGGACAGCGTTTGTTCTGAATGTGAACCGCACGACGCTGTACAAGAAGATGAAGCGTTACGGCCTGGAGACACCGCAGGAGGCGGGGCAGCGCTAGTCCTTCAGATCGCGACCTCCCTGCGATTGGGGCAGTGAGAATCAGGCCTTTCGCCGAGTGGCTTGATCACGGATCGAGGATTGACACGGGGTGCGAGACCCGAAAAGACCTGCCCAACACGCCGCTGTCATGGTAAACTGATTTACTTGGCGAAACTTCGGGTGGACGGGTGCAGCACAGCAACCGGCGGTTCGGTCGCTGGCGTGTGTCGACCTGCCTCACTCCGTGGCAGTTCCCGCAGAGGCGGAGCGTGGAATCGAAGATCATCCGGATTACCGGTGCTCGGCAGCACAATCTCCAGGACATCAGCCTGGAGATCCCGCGCGATCGCCTGGTCGTCATCACCGGGCTGAGTGGCTCAGGCAAGAGTAGCCTGGCGTTTGACACCCTCTACGCTGAGGGGCAGCGGAAATACGTCGAGTCGCTGAGCGTCCACGCCCGCCATTTCCTGGAGCAGATCGGCAAGCCGGATGTCGAGCGAATCGAAGGGCTGCCCCCGACGCTGGCGATCGAGCAGCGGGCCGCAGCCGCCAACCCCCGCTCGACCGTTGCGACGACCACCGAGATCTACGATTTCCTCCGGCTGCTGTTTGCCCGCGTGGGCCTGCCACACTGCCCAAAGTGCGGACAACGCATTTACCGCCGCACGATCGACCAGATCGTCGATGTCGTGCTCGGCTATCCGCCACGGTCACGCCTGATGGTGATGGCTCCGCTTGCCCGTCAGCAAGCGGGCCGGCTGCAGCCCATCCTCCGGCGGATCCAGCGAGAAGGTTTCGTGCGGGCGCGCGTGAACGGCAATCTTCGCGATATCAAGGAGCTGGCAGAGCTGGTGGAAGAGCCGGCCGAGACGGCGAGTTCCGGCAAGGGCGAAGCCGGGAACGACGTCGTCGATATCGATGTCGTTGTGGATCGCATCGTGCTTCGCCCCGATGTTCGATCCCGGCTGGCCGACGCCGTCGAGCTCTCGCTGGGGCTCGGTGAGGGCACCGTGATCATCGCGCGGGCCGATGGCGACCTGTCGCCTCCACCCTCCGCCGTGGCCGGCGAGCGCCGTGACGAGTTGGCCTGGATCGACGAAGTGTTCAGCGAGCGGCACACCTGTGTGACCTGCGGCGTGAGCCTGCCCGAGCTGACCCCGCGCGCGTTCAGCTTCAACTCGCCGTATGGGGCGTGCGAGCACTGCGGCGGGCTGGGGACGACGCTCCGATTCGATCCGCAACTCGTGGTTCCCGATGAGAACCTGTCGCTCGCCGGCGGAGCGATCGCACCGTGGGCAGCGGGGAAGAAACGCGTCGGCGCGTCGCACCAGAGGCTGTTGCGGACGCTGTGCCGGGCGCTCGAGATCAAGCCGGAGACGCCCTTCAAGAGCATCCCACCGCACCTGCGAGAGATCCTCCTTCAGGGGACGACGGCAGAGGACACGAAGCGTTACGGCGTTGAGTTTGAGGGGGTGATTCCGAATCTCGACCGTCGGCACCGGGCTGCCGGCGCGAACGGTGGTCGCAGCCGGCTGAGCAGTTACCAGGCGGAGTACGTGTGTGCCGAGTGCCGGGGTGCGCGCCTGCGTCCCACATCGTTGGCGGTGCGCATCGCGGACCGGAACATCCATGAGTACACGCAGCTTTCGATCGCTGAGGCCACGGGGCTGTTCGAGGCGCTGAAGTTCGAGGGAGAGGCCGAGCATATCGCGCACCCGATCCTCCGCGAGATCAGGCAGCGGCTGCGGTTCATGTACGATGTGGGACTCGGGTACCTGACGCTGGACCGCACCAGTGCCACGCTTTCGGGCGGTGAGGCGCAGCGTATCCGGCTGGCCACGCAGTTGGGCAGCGGGCTGGTGGGCGTGTGCTACGTGCTTGATGAGCCGACCATCGGGCTGCACCAGCGCGACAACGAGAGGCTGCTGCGCTCGATGCGCAACCTCGTGGACATCGGCAACACCGTGATTGTCGTGGAGCATGACGAAGACGTCATTCGCGCGGCGGATCACCTGGTCGATATGGGGCCCGGAGCGGGGCTGCACGGGGGCAAGATCATCGCCGAGGGCCCGGCCGAGGACGTGCTGGCGAGCCCGGCGTCGATCACGGCGAAATACCTGCGCGGGGAGTACGGGATCCCCGTGCCCGAGGAGCGTCGCCGACCTCGACGCTCTGATTTCGTACGCGTTCTCGGAGCGAAGG
>Ga0272441_10006513_pt1 | contig 19491 bp, 12 predicted proteins | sample SSMProp6N_FD_193582 | JGI IMG/M metagenome (GOLD analysis project Ga0272441, IMG submission 193582) | Marine sediment archaeal communities from Little Sippewissett salt marsh, Falmouth, MA, United States - SSM-Prop-6N | ecosystem: Environmental > Aquatic > Marine > Wetlands > Sediment ... | reverse complement strand
CACGGTTCGCAGCTACCCGCGGATGACGGTGCTCGAGACCGATAAAGCGGTGGTGAGGGCCACTGAGCACGAGCTTCCCATCGTGGCGCAGACGCATATCCACAGCGCGGACGGCAAGCTGAAGGCGATGATCGAATACCCCGTCAAGACGATGAACTTCCACCCCGAGCGGAGCCGCTTCCAGGTGGACACCGGCCCCGTGCTGCTACCGGACTTCGACTCCTCGGCAGAGCACTGGATCGAGTGGTTTGACATGGCCCACGTGGTCTACAACACCTTTGACCACGCGGAATTCATCATCCGCAGGCCGACGCCGGTCATCGTCGAGGGCGCCGAAGTCTGCGCCGTGGAGCACTACTCACAGATCCGGGAGCACGCCGCGGAGAACGTTCTGCTGTGCGCCGGGGAGTTGTAGCCCCCGGGCACGGATGCGCCCGAGGAGGCATGACCATCAATGACTGACGCCCTGCGGGTACCTCAAGCACGACGCGGCCGCGTTGTCGGCCTGTGGTGTGGCGCGGCAGCGCTTCTGTCGGCTCTGGCCGCACAGTCGCAACCCACGGACACGGCCCAGCTACTGCAAAAGGGGAAATGGGTGCCTACAAGGGTGCAAACGGTGGCCTCCCTGGGCGATTCCTGGCAGCCGGCCGAGGCGCAGCTCAGCCAATACGGTGGCTGGAAAGCGCGTCAGGTGCGAGCCACGGGGTACTTCCGCACCCAGCCGATCGACGGGCGCTGGTGGCTCGTGGACCCTGAAGGCTACCTGTTCATCACCGCAGGGCTCTGCTCGGTGTCCCGGGAGGGGGTGAGCAAGGACCTGTCCATCGCGGATGAAAAGTTCGGCGGTCAGGCTCAGTGGGCGGCGGCCACGGGAGAGATGCTGTCGGGATACGGGTTCAACTCGCTGGGATGCTGGTCGGACTGGCGGCCCTTCCGCGAGGGCCCAAGGCCGATTCCGTACTTCCCGCGCTGGAACTTCATGTCCACGTACAAGAACCAGCGCGATCCGGCCGATGGCCCGCGCGGCTACCCCAACCAATGCATGCCCCTGTTCGATGAGGCCTTCGAAAGCTTCTGCGACCGACATGCGGAGCGTCTTGAGGCCACCCGGGATGATCCGTGGCTGGTGGGGCACTTCTCGGACAATGAGCTGCCCTTCAGGCCGAACCTGCTGGACCTGTACCTGCAACTGCCCGCTTCAGACTCGGGCCACAAGGCAGCGAGGCAATGGCTAACCGGGTCCCGCCGGGCGACGGGCCGAGCGCCCGAGGCCGACATCACCCAGGCCGAGCAGGATGGCTTTCTGGAATACGCGGCGAGACGGTACTACACCGTTGTGGGCGCGGCCATCAAGAGGCATGACCGTAACCATCTGTATGTGGGCAGCCGCATCCACGGCCGCACCATAAGACCTGCGGTCTTTAGGGGAGCCAAGAGTGTGGACGTCGTCAGCGTCAACTACTACCACCGATGGACCGCCGAGCATGAGCGTCTCAATGGCTGGGTGCAGGCCTCGGGAAGGCCCTTCCTTGTGTCCGAATGGTACGCCATGAAGCTGGACAGCGCGGACTTCGAGACCAGGGGCGCGGGCTTCAGGGTGCCCACCCAGCGTGACAGGGGCCTGTTCTACCAGAACATGTGCCTCAGCCTGCTTCAGCATCCCGGGTGCATCGGGTGGCACTGGTTCAAGTACGGCGGCGACTCTCAGGGCAGCTCCAGAGGGCTGGTGAGCCTGGGCTATGAGCCCCACACCGAAGTGCTGGAGTTGATGGGCGAGTTGAACCGCCGGGTCTACCCGTTAGCCGATCACTTCGCCGAGACCCAGTGATTGCGCCGAGCTCGCCGACCGGCCGCACAGTCGCGCAATGATCGACAAGGTTGCTCCGCGCACCAGGGGGAACGCTTGCGTGGTCTACTGCCCGGCACCATCGCCGATACGAAGGTCTATTGAGATGCCCGAGCAGCTTGCCAAGACCATTCGCCAGGCCCACACTGAGGATGCCCAGCGCTGCGGCGACATCGCCGCGCTGGCCTGGCAGCGCGTGTTCGACGCCTGGCTCGAGCTCATCAATCCTGAGCTGTTTGCACAGAACTACGACGGGTGGCGAGAGCCTAAGCGCCAGGAGGTCGTCGGGCACATCGGCCAGAACCCGAACCGGGCGATAGTCACAGAGGCGGAGGGGGCAGTGGCGGGCTTTTTTGCCTTCTGCCTGCCGGGGCCTCAGGGCGTGGGTGAGATCGGCAATAACGCGGTGCACCCCGACTTCCAGGGCCACGGCATCGGCGCGGGCCAGTGCAAGCAAGTGTTGGGCATCTTCCGCGAGATGGGCCTGACCTCCGCCACGTTGTACACGGGCCTTGATGAAGGCCACGCCCCCATGGGGCCATGTACCTGAAGGCGGGCTTTGACTGCTCGACGCCCCACATCCGGTACTTCATGGACCTGTGAGCGGAGGCGCCACGAAGTGCCCTGAGCGTAATCCACGGTCCGCGGCGCCACGGACAAGGAGCCATAGACGGCATGAATCCGGCTTTCAGGCCACAACACGGCAAGTCGCCCATGCGACGCCCTGTCATGAGGCCGTTGCCATTGCTGGTGTTCCTTGGGAGCATGGTTGTGGTGCCACACACGTGTGCCGCGCAGGGCTTCTCCGTGGGTATCGAGCTGCCCAACCAGGCGCCCATCCCGCCGGCGGTCGAGCACGCCCTGGCGGAGATGGGGATTGACTATGTCAACTTCTACCTGAACACCTCGCCGGCAGCCGGAGATGTCCCCTTCGACAGCACACTGCCGGGCCTGATGGACATGTGCAAACGGCTGAAGCTGGACTTCTCCATCGCCGCCCACGCCTTCGAGCCCCCCGAGGAGGCCCTGCGTCAGGCGAGCGGTCTCAATGGAGATGAGGGGTCCAGGTTCGAGGGCGTTCTGTTCGATGAGCTTGCCCATGTGGCCGTGCTGAATCACTTCGGTCTCAAGGGGCTGGTGGACAGCAACAGCTTCCAGACCCTCGATGAGGCGTATGCCGGGACGCTGGAAGCCTACCGCGGCCTTGTGGACAAGTACGGGGCCCTGGGCGCGACCCTCACGGCCACCCACGTCTTCCCTGTGCTACTGCACCTGGCCGCGAGAGCCGGCGCCGTGCCCTGTCCCAAGATATGCAAGGAGTTCTACTCGCCCGTCAGCCTGGCCATAGGTATGGGCGCGGCCAAACAGTATGGCCGCCCCCTGTGGGTGGATTGCGACCTGTGGTACTGGGACCTGATCCCCGGCCACGACGCCGATGAGTTGCGCAGCAATCTGCTACTTGCCTACTGGCTGGGGGCCGATCGTGTGTACCTCGAGGGGGCCGGGTACAACCTGAAGCCCTCTGGACACGCGGGCATTCCCTTCTCGCTGATGACCCAGCCGAATGCGGACACCTACCAGCTTACGGCCCATGGTGAGGTCCTGCGGTGGTTCGCCAAGGAGTATGTGCCCAACCGCCCGCGCCCGTGGAGCTTCCGGGACGTCCGGCCCCGGGTGGCCATCATCCGCTTCGAGGACACGTGCTTCGGGCAGCGGTACACCACCTGGCCCGACTCGCTGTACGGCTCGGGGGCACTGCATAGCGACGCCGACACCGAGGCGTGGTTCGCGCTGTGGAACCTTTTGACGGCGGGACGCACCGGGCGCGACGGGCTTACGTTCTTCAAAGTATGGGTGGCCCCTTCGGGCTATGAGCGGCCCGTACGGCCGGGGGTTGCCGAGAGCTACCTCAGCCGGCCCGTGCAGGCCGATATGCACCGCTTCTTCGTCCCCCTAACCGGGACCGTCGTCTACGACCATACGGTGGGATACGAGCTGCTGGCCGATGTGCCCCTGATTGTGCTCACGGGCAAGCGGCTGAGTGAGGAAACGCTGAGGGCCGTCCGGCGCCGCGTGTCCGAGGGTGCCACATGCCTTGCCTGGGCGCCGCTGGCACGCAGGAATGGCTTCACCGATGCCCCGCAGGGCGTCACCGTCATCGAGGAGGGCGCCGGGAAGTGGGTCCTCACCGACGACTTCGGATTCGGGGCGGTCTTTCAGCACGTGTGGCAGTGGATCGGTCACCCCGATGAGATACGGTACCGCTTCTCAGAGCACGAGGTCGTCTTGCGCCGGGTGACCGACAACCAGGTGGCGGTAGAGGTCGACGGGAAGGCCATGTAGCCGCTCCGGCGGGCTTCGCACGAAGGCGCACGTGGGCTCAAGCGCGCCCGTTCACCCTCTTCCCCACCGCACCCCCAGCACCGCCAGCGGCGGCAGCGTCGCACGCCACTGACCTGCCCCGGTGGGGGTCAACTTCAGCGGGCGCGTGTCCACCACATAGCCGCCCGTCTCGTCATATGCCCAGTTGGTCGCCCCCGGTCCGGAGCCACTCAGCAGACTGGCGGTGGGCTCAGACAGGGCCACTGCACCGGGCGCCTGCCCGATGGTGACCTCACACTCCCGCGAGGGATCACGATGCACCAACACAAGCGCGCAGGCGTCCGCGGAGATACTGGCCCAGGCGCCGATGCAGGGCACCCGACCATCCGGTGTGTCCAGGCTATCCGACCCCTCGATGGTCACCGGGCACAGGCGCTGCAGCAGATGGCCCCGCCACAGGCTGAAGGCCTTCCACACGGGGTGCTGCAGGGGGCGCTTGCCCTTCACCAGTCGGTTCTCGCGCCAGAGCCAGTTGGTCCCCATGGTGAAGAGGCTGTGCAACACGCCGATCTGCACCCGGGGCGAGCGCTGTACAAGCCTGCCGATGGCGTCTGCGGTTGCGACACCGTTGGCCTGAGTGTAGTAGAAGCCCTCCATGCCCGCCGCACCGCCACTGCCCGGGACAGAGGTGCTGAAGTCCGTTGCGTACTCGGTGATCGCCAGGTTGACGTCCGCCTTCCCGGCCTCGTCCAACAGGCGGCAGACGGTGTCTATCGGCTCTCCCAGGCGAGCTCTGAGGCCGCCGGTGAGGCTCAGATATCGCTGGATGGTGTCCTCGCCCTTGCCGGCGGGGTACAGGTGCAGGCTGAGCAGGTCGTAGGTCCCCAAGGGAAGCCGGGCGAGGGCCCCGTTCCAGTCCTGTAGCGTGTTCTGTATCCCCATGCGTTCGCCCCACCACGGGGGGCGCTGGTCCTCGCTGAGCCATTCCAGCGAGAAAGGCCCGGCCTTGGGACCCGACAGGCCCACAGCGATGATCCGCGCAGAAGGGTGCTCGGCCCTGATGGCACTTGAGTAGGTGCTGGTGGCCCGGGCGTACTCGTCAGCCCGGTAGTAGGTCCAGTCCTCATTGCCAATCTGCCACAGCCGGGGCAGCGCCGCTGTCGACTGCTTGATGGCGCGGATCCACGCCACGGCCATGGCCTGCGCCGAGGCCTCGATCTCCTGCTCCGAGCGCGGGTTCAGGTAGTCGTGGGTCGGGATGATGTTCCCCCGCTGCACCCCTTCACGAATCATGGTGTTGATCTGCATCAGAGGCTCGGCGCCGACGTCTGAGCACAGCGCCAGGAAGCTCTCCGTGGTCAGGCGCTCGCCTTCGCTCACATAGGCCGGGGCGTAGCTGGACTTCGGGGCGTGCCACAGGTAGTGGTACGCCGGGGTGCCGCCCGGGAAGCGCAGCACAGCCGGCGCAAGCTCCTGCAGAGCGCCCCATCCGTCGCCCTGCCGTAGAGCCGCCAGATTGCCGCCTGAGGAAAACTCACACTGGGTGCCCAGCAACAGAGGAGATACTGCCGCGCCGGGCCGGCCCGGGTCGAGGCGAACCGTCACCTCGCCTGATGCGCCCGCGTACGCTGACGCCACGACAGGGATGAGCGCAACCAGCGCGCGCCACCAAATGTCTCGCTGCCTGCTGCCTGCCGTCCGCCTGCACGAAAGACGCCCTGCCTGCATTAGCTTCCTCCTGGGTGGCGACCCGGGCACCCCGGTATGCGGGGTGCCAGCATGGCCGTCGGCGCCCTGCTCAGAGCACGAGGGGGCAAGCGCCGATCACTCAATGGTGATGGTGTACTTGTACGCGTCTGCGTGCAGCCAATGGGACTGTCTTTCGCCGAAGCGGGTCATGTATAACTCGAGCCGGCCGGTCTCACGGTCCTCGAGCACGTGGAAGTTCGAGAACTGCACCTGTTCGCTGTCTGATTCGGGGTCCCGGTCATCAATCACCGTCAGGGTGTCCTTCTTTAGAGCGGGGATGGTCTCGTCCACTTGGGCGATGAGCAGCGGGTAGCGCGGCAAGTTGCCCTTCGCCGGCTCCGGGACGATGTTCCCTATCCAGCACAGCTTCCCGGTGCGGCTGTGGCGCAGCAAGACTGAGAAGGCGGAGGGCGAATAGAAGGGCTCCGCCGTGTCGTAGCGCAGGTCACCGACCGGCCCCCAGGTGCGTCCCGCGTCCTGTGACAGGCTCATCCAGGCGTGGCCGCCGTTATCGACGGAGCCCTCCCAGGTGGGCGGAAAGACGATGTTGGACCCGCGTATGACCATGAGCAGGCGGCCGTCGCCAAGCTCAGCGATTGTCGGCTCGATCAATCCGCGCCCCGAGACCCTGTGGGGCACGTATACGGGCTCCGAAGTCACCCACTCATATGTCTGCTGGGCCGGCCGCCACGTGCCGATGAAGCACAGGATGCCGCCCACCGTCTCGGCCTGCCCCTCATGGGTGATCTGCATCGGCACTCCGGCGGAGGGGTAAATGATCGTGCCCTCGCCCGTGGCGATAGCGCCATAGCTGCCGTACATCTGGTTGCTGCGCAGGTACCCGGGGGCGGCCCAGTTGCCCGGGTCGAACTCGGGACCGGCTTCGTAGCGCAGTTGCCCCGCGTCGCCAAAGGTCTGGCCGTCATCATCAGACACGGCCCAGAAGTTGTGGTCAAAGCACGTCTGCTTGCCGGTCTTGAACAGCTCTTCGATGGCCTGCGCGCCGGCCCCCACCAGCAGACGCTGGAACACGAACCGGACCACCTTGTCGCTGACCGGATCATGGCACCAGGCGAAGGGCATCTCCTCTTTGGAGAAGCCATCCTTCATGGGCCACTGTTCATGCAGCAACTCCCAATCCGACCACGTCCTGCCGTTGTCCTGTGAGGTGCGCAGGTGGTGGCCCTCACACCAGTCGCTGGAGCTCTCATAGCTGAGGGTTTCCTCCCTGCGCAGACCGGTGCCCATGTATCGGGCCCGCAGGCAAGCCGCCCCCCTTTCGACGGAATGCCTCACGTAGACCTCGCGACACAGCTCAGTGAAGGGTCCATGCCCTTGCCAGCGACGTGTCTCACTCGATGACAGCGATCTCACTCCAGTCTTTCAGCTTGAGAGTCACGCGCCAACGTGCACCCTCCGCCTCGATGTCACACTTGCCGGTGGCGTCCACCTGTCGGCCATCGACGTCGAACGCCAGCGCCTTTGGCCGCGCGGCACTGTCCCACAGGCGACTTAGGGACCTCGCGGCAAGGATGCGCTCTTTTGCGATGATGAACCCCTCCCCCAACTCGACCGGAGTGATGGGGTACATGTGCTTCACTACGCCGTAGACATCGCGGTTCTCGGCGGTCATGGACGGCTCGGCGGGGCCGTAGTTGTACATAACCATCCCGTGCCGCAGATAGGTGATCAGCGCGCCCATGAGCCAGCGGGCTTTGGGTACTCCCTCAGGCCCCGGCACAGCCCCCAACCCGATGGGGCTGTTGAGATGCGAGAAGAAGCAGTAGTTCAGCGCCGGGGGCTTGGACCCCAACTCCCACGTCAGGCCGGAGAACACCGAGTTCGTCTCAGTAAACCGATTCACCGGCAGCGATTGCTCCTCGCGGCTTGTGCTATAGCGGTTGGCGATGATTGTCTTGCCTCGCGACAGGGCGTAGTCAATCAGGTTCACACGGGCCTGAATGCCCGCCAGGCTGCAGTCCTTGTACTGCCCGAAAAGCTCGCCTGTGCGGAAGTCAATGCTTGCGCTGGCCCCGTCGCCGTCGCCCTCGTAGGTGCGGACGCTCCCCAATTGGCTCATGGGAAACTCGTCATAGTACACGCCGTCCATCCCCAGCTCATCCAGGGCAAGCTGCGTCTGCTGCATCATGTATGCATACCGCGCATTGCCCACCTGGGGGTACACGTTCAGCGGCGGTGTGTTGATGGGGGCGCCGCCGCGGTAGTAATGGTAGATTCGCAGACACCCTTTGGCATCGCGGACCAGGCTGTCGATCCAGTCGGGCTTGGCCTCCTCAATAATCTGGCTCTGCCGGGCTGTCAGTGTCTGTATGACCGAGGGGCCGTACTTGCGGTCCTGCTGCGGCAGGGGTATCTCGTCGCCGTTTGCCATCTTGGCCGGGTCCACGGCGACCCAGTCGGTCTCAATGCAGGCGATGATTCGCAATCCGGGGTCCGCCGCTCGAAACGCCGGCAGGGCCGCTTTCATGAGCTGCCTGTACTCATCCCAACTCACCACATGGTCGATTGCTCCCGGATCGTGGTCCGGCCAAGGCGCCAGGGCAAGGATGCGGCTGCCGCGCCACTGCAGGTACTCGCGCAGCTCCGTCGGGTCCGCCATCACCTGCCCCAGGTAGAACTCCTTGCGCCCGTAGAGCAGGTAGAACTTGATGTCATCGCCCTCGGGCTTCAGATAGCCGAAGCAGAACGGGCCGTGGATGGTGAAGTTCGCGTTCCAGTCTTCCCGGACGCGGTTGATGAAGCTGAAGTAGTCCGCTCCGGGTTCCAGAGGGTAGATCGACCAGTCGAGAGAACGTGTCTCGCGCGGGCCCACCACCACGCGGTTGACCTGGAAGCCCGCGCGATTGCCCCCCTGTGGGATCCACGGCCTCATGCGCAGGCGCGAGAGGTTGTCCTGCATCACGATGCCCAGCCCGTCGACTTGGCCTCGCAGGTAGATGGTGGGGTTGGCGGCCACCTCGAGGTTCACCGAGTAGCGATCGAGGTACTCCTCCCGGGCGGTGATCCTGTGACGAGGCACAATGCCGGTGGGTACGTCTCGCAGACTGGTCAGCTCATCCGAGATGTCAATCCTGCCCGGGTTGACCTTGATGGTGCGCAGGAGTCGGTAGCAGTTCCCTGATGCCTGGACGGTCATGGCGTCCGCGGACGGCGCTTGCACCCGCGGTGTCCACGAGGGTTCGGAGTCCCGCTGTGAGGTGACGTCAGGGTAGTTGTCCTGGCTGAAGCCCTTGGGCAGGCCGTTCCAGCCGATCCCGCCCTCCGGGGGCTTTCCACCTCCCGGGTATGAGAAGCAACTGTCGATGGTGTAGGAATCCGAGCCGGTGTGTATCTGCATCTTGCCGGCGCGGGAGACCTTCACAACCAGCTCCCCGGAGCGGGCCGTGACGGCGGGCTCGACAGGGCTGAAAGGTCCCGCATCCTCCACCGGGGACATGTAACGGCCGTGGTCCACCGAGGGCAGGTCATCGGCCCGGGGGCCCACCGACAGGCCGGCCGCGCACACCATGGCCGCGAGGCCGGCCGCACGACGCATCATCCGTCCGAGGGTTTCCCTCACCGGCTACGCACCTCCGGCGCGTCGTTCCGTAGTCGGGCGCTCCTACTCGTAGACTTCCAGCTCGGCAACAGACATCTGCGAGCCCGGTTGGTCAGGCCCGTCGGGCTTCAGTGAACAGATGCGCACGTAGCGCGCCTGAGTGGCCTCGAAGGTGACTTCATACGGCGTGCCGTCGTGGTCTGTCTTCGCGGCCACGGTCCGCCAGTCCTCTCCGTCGGCAGACAAGCGGAACTCGAAGTGGGTGGCGTAGGCCTTCCCGAAGGTGAGCTTGATGCGCCGCACCTTGAGGGTGTCCACCAGGTCGACCTCGTAGGTCCATGGCCACTCCCCGCCGGCCAGCGCGGTTGTCTGTGGGCGACCGTCGACGCCGAGCTTGGCGAAGTGCACCCCGCCGTTGACCTGAAGGGGGTGCGAGCCATCCAGGCTCAGCAGCTTGGCCTGCTTGCGGTAGGCCCGGTTGCCCGGTGGGATTGCCGGGCGCGTCGCGCCGGTCTCCAGCTCATGCCGAACCGCCTTGAGCACCTCCACCTGAGACCGGTCCAGCGACCCGTCCCGATACAGCAGGACATCAACCGACACGACGCCGCCGCGCTGGTTGACGTCGAACACATACTCGGCCAGATCGCGCTTGGTGTATTGCGCGCCGGGCTGCCCCCAACTGGCGCCCAGGTAGGAAGCGATGTGCCATTGCTCGCCATCGATGAAGCGCTCGACGGGCATGTCAAAAAAGCGGTTCTGCTCCCCGCAGGTGTAGTCCTCATGTCGGCTGTATGAGTTGACCTTCGCCTCGACGCCGGGGTTGAAGGCGACGATGCAGTCCGGGTTGCCGGCCCGGAGCGCCTCGGCCACGATCCCCAGGGTCTCGTCATCGTAGCCGATGAAGGCATAGGATCCGTCGACCCACCAGCCGGCGACCTTCGTGCCGTAGCGCCGCGAGTACTCCCGTACGACGCTGGCCCACTTGGCGACGAACTGTTTGGTGACCGGCACCTCCCAGCCGAAGGCTTCGCTGCCCTGGGGGTCAACCCGCGGCCCATCGCCGGTCCAGTAGAGCATCAGGGGGATGTTGCGGCGGCTCAGGGAGTCATACAGGTCCGCCACGAGGTCCCGGGTGCTGCACGCCTCTCCCGGCTTGTAGCCGGTTATCTCATCATAGGTGGCATTCGGGGCGATCATGTGTCGGGTGACCTGCATCACGGTGAAGATGACGTAGCCGGCGCCCACTTCGGCCATGGCATTGGCGAAGCGCTCGGTATCAAACTCGCGCACACACTCGTCCCAGGAGGTCTGGCGGCCCAGGCTGTGGACCTGCTCGGGGTTGTTCTGCAGTCCTACCAGATAGTGCACAAACACGCCGTAGCCGGCTTTCCGGAACCAGTCGGTATTGGAGTCCATGGGCTCACCTCGCGCAAGAGCAGGTAGGAACAACACCCCGGCAAGCGTGAGCGCAATCCACGCATGGCACGGAGATGGGTGCATGGTGTGAGGTCCTCCTTTTGGGCGGCGGCACTGGTTCGAGACGGCCCGTCCGGGCCCGTCTGCCCAGCCAGGCTTCTCCACCGTCGCCGGTCTTCCCTGCGCCGGCGGGGGAGCCGCCCACGGGTGCAAGGTGCGTCAGGTCGGCTCTCGGGACGCCGGATCAGCGAATGCTGATGCATGCTTCAGGGGACAATCTCGACCACCGGCGGGGCCTGTGTCTGCGCAAGCGCCTCGATGCGGGCCGAATCCATGTCGGCAAGGTAGCGTAGTATGTCCGTCCAGGACTCGTGAAACCCAAATCTGGGCAACTCGCGCACGGCCTCAGCCATCGGCCACCCCTGCTCGATGACTCGGTAGGCCACGACCATCATACCCGTCCGGTCGGCGCCCATCTGGCAATGCACATAGACGGGCTGATTGCTCGGGTCTCTGACAAGCTGGATGAACTGCGCCACAAGTTCGTCAGAGGGCTCTGTGGCGTTGAACCCGAGGCGTACGTACCTCATGCCCAAGCCCGCGAGGCCCTCGCGGTCGCCGTGAAGCTCGCGCAGGCTCACGATGGTCTTGACGCCGATGTGCTTAAGCCAGGCGAAGCCCTCCCGCTCGGGCTGTGCCCCCCGGTAGAGCACATCAGAAACCCTGGCGAAGTTGTCCACGCTGGTGGCGCTGGGGTCGGGCATAGTGAGGGGGCGGCGTCCGGGGGCGTGCAACTGCAGCCCTTCAGGAGACATGTCACGGCCCAGGTAGGTGAGAATGCCGCGACCGGGCCACCAATGGACGGCCGCAGCGGCGATAGCCACCACTAAGGCGACGATGCACCAAGCTAGCGGCCCCCTTGGCAGCCGCCACCGATGGGTTACACGACGTGTCTCATGCGCCATTTGACAAGCCGCACACCTCACAGATGCTGGACGCGCGAGGTGTTGTCTCGAAACATGATTCGACACGAATCGCTCTTCTCCCCCATACCGAATGGCGGGGGCCGATGAGCCGGTGCAGGACACACCGTTTGCACGGTGAGGCGCGCTGGGGTTTAATGGCAACCTTAGCAGACGGCTCAACCCGCCGCTCGCCACCCGATGGCGGGCCGCCCTGGGGGTCTGGCTACCATCGCGTAGCACGAGCATTTATGTGGCTTCTGTTTGCCTTTCTCTCGGCCGTGTTCGCTGCAGTGGGCCGGACGTGCATCAAGAGCGCCGCGGAGGTGGCCGGCGATCCGGCCGTGGTGTTCGCAAGGTTCGCGCTGGCGGCCCCGCTTGCGTGGCTGCTGCTGGCCATCATGGGTATCCCCACAATTGGCCCGGACTTCTGGTACTCAGTGCTGGTGGCCTGCCTGTTCGATCTACCGGCGATTATCTTCATGACCAAGTCGCTGCGCAGCTCCTCGATAGCGATGTCGGTACCGCTGCTGTCTTTCAGCCCGGCCTTCCTGCTGGGGATCGGCTTCTTCATGCTTGGCGAAACGCCCACGGCCGTCGGGATAGCGGGGGTCATGACCATCGTGCTGGGCGCCTATCTGCTGCGACTGCCCGGCCGCGGCGGGTCATGGCTGGCGCCCTTTATCCTGCTGTCCACAGACAAGGGCGCCAGGTACATGCTCGCCACCGCCGTGCTATTTGCCTTCGCGGGCGTCTACTTCAAACGAGCCATCGTGAGCTCCTCGCCGTTCTTCTCTCTGGCTATCAGCCTGTCGGTGAACGCGACGGCCTACGCGCTTCTGCATACACTCCGCCGCAAGTCGGTGCGCGAGCTGCTCCCGAACAGAACCAGCGTCAAGCGCCTTATCACCCTCGGTGTCGCTGTCTTCCTGGTTGCGCTGTGCGCGAACATCGCCTTCAGCACAGGCCTGACGTCTTACGTGGTGGCCATCAAGCGTCTGAGTATCCTGTTCAACATCATCCTGGGCGCGATCGTCTTCAAGGAGCCGGGACTTCGACGCAACCTATCCTCCGCGGGGATCATGGTCGTGGGGGCGGCGCTGGTTGTGCTGGGTTAGTCGAACACCCTCTCGGCCAGTAATCAACTGCCCGAGTCAGCAACACAACTGCGCAGAGGCTCCGCCCCAGACCCCCTTTGCCGGGCGCAACTGGCACGTGCTCGGTGGGTGCAGCGCGCTGGGGCGAGCCCTTGGGGCGGGCCCAGCCACGTCTGCCCAGGGCGCCCGAGACGGGTGTGCTGGCCCCGCATAGCCCCCGTGCCTTACTCGATCACAACGATCGAGTGGATGTGCACCTGTTCGAGCTCGACCGTCAACACCCCATCGCCGAAGGACCACTCGAGGGCCTCGTCGGCGGGGACGAGGTTGACCGCAGTCGGCCTGTCGGGCATCCTCACGCGCAGTGCGACGCCCCTCACCGCGGGGAGGTCTTCGACCACCACGCGCCGCGGCATCAGCATCTCCCCGGCTCCGCGGTTGATCAGATTCGCCACGATGCGGCCTTCCTTGCGCCGGAGGACGAGCTCAACTTGCGGCGGGGCGTCGACCTCGGCCGCCCACTGTATCCCCATCCCGGCCACCAGATCGGCGATGAACTCCCGCAGCCACGGGTAGTGGCCCTGGAAGTAGTTCACAAACAGCGGGCCGTGTACGGCAACGATGCTGCCCGCGCCGACTCTGCGTCGCGTCACAAGGGGCAGCTCTGTCGTGTCCTTAGCGGGCTCCTCATTGATGAGCTTGAAGGCAAGGGCCTCGGTGTCTTGGCCGGGTGTGACGGCCTGCCATGTGCCGGAGACACCGACTGTGCGGCCGCGCACATCAAGATACGTCGGGCTGGTGTCCGGATCGGGCTCGGCGCTCCCGGCGTCCGACACGGGTGTGCATCCCACAAGGCCCGGATAGTCCACGGACAGTTGCTCGCCACTCATCAGCACATGCCCGCCCCGGCTCGCGTAGCCCTCAAGCAGGGAGACGACTTCGTCATCCAGATTGGTCTGCTCGGGCAGCACCAGCAGCGGGTACTCGGCGCCGCGCTCCAGCAGGGCCTCCTGGGTGAGGATGTCCGTCGAGTGGTGTGTCTCGAGCATCGCATGTAGGGCGCCCTCGATGGGCGTGACCGCCTCGCCGTAGTTGAACAGCGGCGCGTTGTGCTTGTAGTAGTGGCTCGCGAGGTGCAGAACCGCGGCCTGGGGCACGGTTTGGGTCTTAAAGGCTGCCTGTTGGCGCTCGCGGCAAAACTCGGCGACCTCGGCAAGCATCTCGTGCCGCCAGCCCACGAGCCAGCCCGACCGCTGCGGCTTCTCATAACACATCACAGCACCGCCGAGGGCCACCACTTCGGCGACCTCCTGCTTCAGGTGCGTAGCTGTCTTCACCGTCCACGGCTGGTCGCTACGCATCTCCCGCGTCTTGGTGAAGTCCCACGCCATGAGGTCCCAGGTCATCCCGCGCCCGTCCAGCACGCGCCCCTCCACGGCGGCCCGGTCGGCCCCCCAGATCCAGTCATAGTCGCCGCTGAGGTAGTCCACCGGCGCTGTGACGGGATCCGGCTGGCGGACCGTGTACATCCAGTTGCTGCACATGCAGCACTCGGGCTTGCGCCCATGCACGGCGTTGGCGTAGCGGGTGACGTGCTCGACGAACAGGTCGCGGTGGAAGGCCAGCCATGCATCCCAGTGGGGCTCGCCGGCTGCCTTCGGTACCGCCGTGATGCCCGTCCGCCTCCCAAACTCCTCGACGCACCGCTCGCAGTAGCACGGCGCGGAGGCCCAGTTCTCGCCGTCTACCCAGAAGCCATCGACATCGTACTTATCCACCAGCTCCACCATCTGGGGGATCAATAGCTCGTCGTCGTAGCCGCTGAGTGTGCACGTGTTGTTGGGGTCACGGGTGCCATCGGCGTTCACTCTCCCCCATTCAGGATGAAGCTCAATGGCCCGCGAATCCCACACTCCGGAGTAGTGCATCCCCAGCTTGATCCCCAACTCCGCCGTGACGTCCCGATGGATGCGCAGAGCGTCCTTCACAACCCCCGGCGAGGTCGAGCCCACTTCCGTGGGCCAACTGGTGAACCCCGCATGGCCCTTGCAGTCACACTGGATCCAGTCGGGCTTGACCATCAACAGCCGCTGTCGTAGATGCTCGTGGGTGAGCTCTCTGCCAAGCTCGGTGTCCGCCGCCCCGGCGTGTAGGTCGTAGTGGATGCCGAAGAATACATCCTCGTGCCAATTCGGTGTGTCCTTGCCCATGACCGTCCTCCTGAGACGCCATCAGTAGCCATTGATTCGAGTCTTGCGTGTCGTTTCGCTGCCATGGCACCGAGACCTCTGCCCGTGGCCTGGTGAAGGAGTACGGTCGTAGACAGGGAATCAGTTGCCATGTCCGGTCACACAGGTGACTTAGCGCGGGGCACGAGCCGACAGACGAGCGTCCGTCCCCGGCACTATTGGGAGGCAGAAGGCCATGTCCGGTCTGTCCACCGGCGATGAGTTGAAGCAAGCAGATAGCTGGCTGCAACGCAACTTCGTGCAGGCCGCCAACGCGGCCGCCCCGACGCGGCTGCCTTTGTCATTCATGTACGATGACGCTCCCGGGGATCAGGTGTCCGAGGGCTGGCAGGCGCAGTGGACTGAGGGCCCGGCCCGGGAGGGTGCCCGCGTCGGACACCTCGTACTGACCCATCCCTCGTCGGGCCTACGGGTACAGATCGAGGTGACCGCGTTCGAGCAGTTCCCCGCCGTCGAGTGGGTCTGCGAGTTCGAGAACACGGGCGGTGAGCCTACACCGATCATCGCCGATATCCTGCCTCTCGATGTGATTTTTGAAGCGCCGGCGGATGCCCCATGCGTCCTGCACCATGCAAAGGGCAGTGACTGCAAGATCGATGACTTCGCTCCCCTGGAGTCAGCTATTGCCCCCGGGGGTGAGGTCGAGCTTGCCCCGGCCCTGGGGCGATCATCCAACGGGACACTGCCCTTCTTCAACCTGCAGATGGGCGATGGCGGGGTCATCGGCGCTATCGGCTGGACCGGCGGCTGGCAGGCCGGCTTCACGCGGAGCCAGGACGGTGGCGTGCGCGTCAAGGCCGGGATGCAGGAAACCCATCTTCGCCTTCTGCCCGGCGAGCGGATCCGCAGCCCCAGAATCATGCTCCTGCTGTGGCAAGGCGACCGCCCCAGAGCCCACAACATGCTCCGCAGGCTGATCCTGGATCACTACACACCCCAACCCCAGGGTCGCCAGCTCCAAGCCCCCATGTGTAATGCCGTCTGGGGGGAGAACCACGCGGCCAATCAGATCAAGAAGGCCCAATGGTGGATCGACAATGACTTGCCCCTGGACATGTTCTGGATTGATGCGGGTTGGCACGGCGATGGCGCGTTCAGGGAGAACTCCACGGTCTTCAACAGCGATTGGTATCAGCATGTGGGCAACTGGTGGCCAAACAAGACGACCTACCCGGAGGGCCTGGGGCCCGTGGGATCGGCGCTGGCGGACATGGGCCTGGGATTCGTGCTGTGGCTCGAGCCCGAGCGAGTCTACAAGGACACCTTCTTCACTCGCGAGCATCCCCAGTGGCTGTTGGGGCCCATTGGCGACAACTGCCTGCTCAACCTGGGCAATCCGCAGGCACGGGAGGCCCTCACCGATCTGCTTTCAGGCCTCATCACCCAGGGGCATATCACGTGCTATCGCCAGGACTTCAACACCGACCCGGCCCCCTTCTGGCAGGCCGCCGACGCCCCGGATCGCGTTGGCATCAGCGAGATACGCCATATCGAGGGGCTGTACGCCTTCTGGGACGAGCTCCTGCGCAGGCACCCGGGCCTCATCATCGACAACTGCTCCAGCGGCGGCAGAAGGATCGACCTCGAGACCATCTCCCGCAGCATCCCGCTATGGCGCAGCGACTACCAGTGCTACCCCGATTTCGACCCCATCGGGATGCAGGCGCAGACCCACGGCCTGTCCGCGTGGGTGCCGCTGAGCACGGGATGCTGTGATCGGCACGACACCTACGCCTTCCGCAGCGCCCTGGGCCCCGGGATCATCATCACGACCAATATCTACGAGCCCGAGCCGTCGACTCACTTCGCGACGGATTGGCTTCGGGACAGGATGCGCGAGCAGCAGGCTCTGAGCAAGTACTTCTACGGGGATTTCTACCCCCTGGTGTCCTTCAGTCTTTCCGATGATGTGTGGGCGGCCTGGCAGTTCGATCGACCGGACCTGGGCGAGGGGATGGTGCTGGCACTGCGCCGGCCGCGGAGCCCCTTTGCCCGCATGGAGGCGCCCCTCCGGGGCCTGGACCCCGAGGCGAGCTATCGCGTAACATCAATGGACGATAGTTCTGTCGTCGAGCTAACCGGCGCGCAGCTTCAGACGCACGGCCTGCCCATCGAGATCCGCCACAAGCCCGGCTCCGCCTTGTTCATCTACCGCCGAACAGGCAACTGAGCTATGGCGTAAGCGCGCAGCGCTCAACGACGGACCGAAGCAACAGGAGGGCCCTATGCGAAATGTGACCTGGCACATGACTGTACTCGCCGTGGCGACATTCCTCATCCCCGCGCTCACATGCTCGGCGGACGTCACGGTGGTGGGGGACAAATGCGTACTGGTGGACGGCAAGCCCTTCTTTCCCATCGGTGTGTACTCCGCCGGGGGAGCCCGCGATTTCCCCATACTGGCTGAAGCGGGCTTCAACACCGTGCATAGCTACGCGTGGGAGGGCAAAAGGCACAACGATACGGGCATGCAGTGGCTCGACGACGCCCACGCCAACGGCTTGATGGCGCTGGTGGGCCTGTACAGGCCCGAGGTCAAGAAGATGGACTGGACTTCATCCATCGAGCGGATCGCCACGTTCAGGGATCATCCCGCGCTGCTGGCCTGGCACACCATGGACGAACCCTCCTGGGACCGCGAGGAGGACAGCGGCAAGGACTACATGCCCGCCGCATACGCACTGCTCAAGGAACACGACCCGGATCACCCGGTGACCGCAGTGGTGTGTCACTTCGGCGACACCACGCTGTTCGAGCCCTCCGTCGATGTCATGCAGGCCGACTACTACCCCATCCCCCCGATTCCCGCCGATTGGTACTCGGGCACCGGCTTCCACGGCATCAAGCTGTTCGTCGACAAGTGGCGCGCGGCCTCAGGAGGCGCCAAGCCCTTCTGGTTCGTTTGCCAGATCTTCGACTTCAGTGTGTCCAAAGAGGAGACCAACGAAATCCCCGACGAGTGGAAGCGCCTGCCTACGGGGCAGGAACTCCGCGCCATGACGTACACGGCGGTGGCGGCCGGGGCCAAAGGCATCCTCTACTGGTCCTTGTCACGACTCATCGGCGACGACTGGGCACGCGGCATCCTGCCAAGAGTCAAGTTCTGGGAGCAGCTCAAGTCCGTCGTCGGCGAGCTCAACGTTCTCATGCCGGTACTCACCGCGGACACCCCGGAGATCATCGCCGACAACAATCGCGTAGCCACCCTCATCAAGAGCGATGGCCGGGACACGTACATCATCGCGGTGAACTACGAGCGCTCAGCCCGAGAGACCCTCATCGAGCTGCCCACTCTGAGGCAGGGATTGGCTCAGGCAGTGTTCGGCCAAGGAGAATTTGACCTGGCGGACGGTAAGCTCGAGATGGAGTTCGAGCCGCTTGAGGTCAAAGTGCTGCGACTGGTCGGCGTCACTCAGCCGTAAGCCGCCGCGGCTACCGCTTCACCACGACCTTATCCGGCAGCTCATGCTCGACGCGCTCGCCGCCTGACTCGATGATAAGGCGACCGCCCACCCGGCCCTCCGTGCGGAAGGACAGCTCGTACACGGCCTGCCCTGTCTTGATGTGCACGACTATGGCGCCATCGGCCCGGGTGCAGGTCGCCTTCGGGCTCTCCTGCGTGGATATCACGTGCAGAAAGTAGCTGCGGGCTGCCCGCTCCGCCGGGCTCACTTCCACCCGCCACGAACCGGACTCGGCATTCGCCTTGCTTGACGGGAAGTTCCTCCCGTTCACCTCGAACTCATGGCCGGGGCCCCCTACCTTATGCACCTGCGCCGCCGAGGGCCACAAGCGTTTGCACCACAGCCGCCCCTCCCCGTTCTGAATCTCGATTACATCATCGGCAAGCGTCGGCTCGTTCACCGAGTGCAGCAACCACGTCTTGCGCAAGTCGTCCCCGGTTGCCTCGACCCGGTCGAACACAACGAACACATCCGGTTGCAGGTGCACGAAGGCCCGCGTGAACTCGCGCAGCTTGCTGTTGCTGTAAGAGCGGGTCGCGTCTCCCACGACGTATGTGTAGCCTGTCCCTGCCTCGTAGGCAATGATGTCGCCACGGTCGTATTCGCTGCCGACAGCCAGATCTCGAGTGCGCCCCGGGCTGGGCGTGTACAACTGCCCGCCGTCATTCTCCGTGCGGTAGTTCGCGCCCGTCTGCTGCCCCCAAACGCCTCCTGCAAAGGTCTCCTCAGGGTCATGCACAAGGACCGTATTGTGGGCGATGGAGCGGGCTGAGTAGTTGGCCCGGTGCGGGCCGGCGTCGTACACGCCGATATCGATGGCCAGTGGT
>Ga0272441_10006512_pt1 | contig 19495 bp, 12 predicted proteins | sample SSMProp6N_FD_193582 | JGI IMG/M metagenome (GOLD analysis project Ga0272441, IMG submission 193582) | Marine sediment archaeal communities from Little Sippewissett salt marsh, Falmouth, MA, United States - SSM-Prop-6N | ecosystem: Environmental > Aquatic > Marine > Wetlands > Sediment ... | reverse complement strand
TAACTTGGTCCAAAGGTAAAAATCCTGCAGCTTTTGGTTTGATTATTCCACCAGACTTTAATCTCGACTTAGAAAATCTGCTAACATTTTCAATTCCTAGCGAGTTTCCTGATATTGAAATGCCGGTAACATATAAGTTTGTTATATACGCAACTTTAACAGGGACGGATAAGTTCATTTCGAACATCGATTCCGAAGGATTTATTGTGTGGTGATCTCGAGTAAAATTTATTTGTAAAAATTATTAATATCTCAGTTTACTTTCAAATTATTTTAAAAAATGCAAGAAGTGGAGGGTATATCTCCTCAGGATAAGACTTTGGGAGAGACATTACATCGACTTCAAATCGGACTCTTCTATTCTCAATTTTCATGAGATGAGATCCTGACAGGGATTTTTTGAACATTGCAGCATGATAAAAGATCGTATCAGGAGGCATTGATTTATTTAAAGGGATTTTATATGGGAATCCTGGGGAGTTTATAGACATGACTACCCTGTACCTATCTGTTTTGCTTGCTTTGGCTTTGACAAGATCTTCAACACTGGGGCTGAAATGATTTCCAAATTTGGTATTAAGAGAATTCTCTTTGAATTGTGGGTTATCATATTCGATTATCACAACCGAACATGGATATGGTGCGAGATAAGCCATCCTTTTTAAAATCATGAGTTTACTAACATCAAAAATTTCAACTAATTCATCACAAACTAAAGGAGTGAAACCTAATTTTTTAATTTCCTTTTGAAAAGGTTCATCTGGCATTAAAAGTTCATATGCCCCAAATTCTGCAAGTTTTTCGACTTTTTTGTAAGTATCTGATTTTGTTTTTCTCATACTTTCTTCGAAAATACTTTTTGCGGGTTTGAAGAAAGTTTTTACTATTTCTAATGCAATATTAAACCTTAAATGATGGTTTCCTTTTTCACTTTTGGATGAGTAGTAAATATTGAAATTGTTTTCAGTAATTGGTTCAAGGAGTGTCATACCTTTTTTAATATCATCCTTTTCGATTGTTAGGGTATTCCTTAACGGTGCGAGTAAATAAGGATCATAAGGTGGAGGATTCCATGAAACTTTCAATTTAATCTCAGCCTGACCTAAAAGATCAGTACATAGCTTTTTTATGATTGTTTCAGGTTGTTCTCCTCCATGATCCTTTTTCAGATTTTCAATTACGAGTTCTGCTAAATTAGTTTTCATTATTCATGGTTTCTCAATTTTTGTTATGGACTTTGCACATTTATATTTTTTTTAGTGTCTGAAGTCTTATCGAGTTTTTTAATGTCATCAAATTTATTGTCGTTCCGCTCCACGGAACAGCTATTTGCCATTCAGGTGTTTATACCGAAATGGGGTAGAATCCATTTCTGCAGTATAATCCAGGCTGACAAAATAGCTAAAATTATCAAAAATTCTTTCATTTTAAAACCTTCTCTCCAAAGTTAAATTTAAGCGATATACTATCGCTTAATCAAGTCCCTCAAGAAAAACCTGTACTTGAGGTTGTACATGAGGTTGATGAAGATGCAGTTGAAAAACTGGATATAATTCTTTCTGCTCCTTCATGTTTGCAATTTATGCATGTAACATTAGAATCTGATTCATTGACAGACTTAAGCAGGGAAAATTTTTCCCCGCAATTTTTGCATATGTACTCATATATTGGCATAAGTTAATCTCCTTTGTTCAGTCTTTACAACATTGTTTGACACCCAGTTTTTTCAGGATATCTTCCATCAGACACCATTTTGTGATTCCGGATTGGAAAAGATTTACTCCCACCAAAAGGGTGAAAGCAAGCCACCACTCTGAGTGAAAAAATGAAAGGATCACGCTTATCAAAACGAAAGATCCTGCGACTATTCTTAGGATTCTTTCTGTATTCATTTCATTACCCTCCTTGATTTAAATTTCACTTTCAATAGGATCAACTGTCCATTCTTTCATCTTTTTATCCCAATCCTTGGAATAAACCATATAAAATATCAATGGTACAACAATTAGGGTAAATAATGTAGATGCGAAAATCCCGAAAATGAATGACCAGGCAAGTCCTGAAAATATGGGATCCAATGTTATGACCAATGATCCAAACATTGCCGCTCCAGCTGTAAGAAGTATTGGTCTGAATCTTATTGCTCCTGCTTCGATTATTGCTTCCTCTAAATCTATTTTATGTTTTATGCATTGTAATTGAATAAAATCAATCAATATAATAGAATTTCTGACGACAATACCTGCTAAAGCGATCATTCCAATCATTCCTGTAGCTGTGAAAAATATCGGATTCGGGTATTCACCGACATTCGATGCGAAAAAGAGGTTCAAAAAGTAAAAACCGGGCATGATACCAATTGCTGTCAGAGGTATTGCTGTCATTATTATAAGGGGCATGAGCATCGAACCTACATGGTACATTAGAAGGATGTATATGCCTATAAGAGCAACTCCAAAGGCAATACCTAGATCACGGAATACATCGACCGTAATATTCCACTCGCCTTCTCCAGCCCATTTTATTTCATAACCGACTGGTAGTGGATTATTTTTAAAGTGTTTCTGCATAGATAAAATGGCTTCAACCGGACTTTGTCCAGCTGAATCACCTGTGACAAAACATACCCTTTTCAGGTCTTTCCTATAAATAGTTTTGGCTCTTGAACTCTTATCCACCTTGACTAGTTCCCTGACAGGAACAAGATTTCCATTACTATTTTGAACATAAATATCAATAAGTTCCGGTATGCTGGAACTTTCATTTTTTGGTAATTTCATAAAAATTTCCAACGGTTCTCTTTCTCTTGACACATGAGCATATGATACAGGTATTCCACTCAATGCTATTGCAAGTGTTTTCGAAATCTGTTCCGTCGAAATGCCATGTAAACCTGCTTTTTCTTTATCGACTTCGATCCTGTATTCGACTTGATCATCTTCTGAGTAATCATCGACATCAACGACGAAAGGTGTGTTTTCAAAAACTTCTCTGACATCCTTGGATACATTTATCAATTCATTATATGGTGCATCCAAAGGACCATATATCTCTGCAACTATCGTTGCTAAAACTGGAGGTCCGGGTGGTGATTCGACTATCTTGATATTTGCACCTTGTTCTTTGCTTATCTTTTCAATTTCAGGTCTTATTCTAAGTGCGATAGCATGACTTTTTTGCTTCCTGTAATGTTTATCAGCAAGGTTAATCCTGATATCAGCAACATTTGATCCCTGCCGGAGAAAATAATGCCGAACCATACCATTAAAATCGAAGGGTGAAGCTAATCCGACATAACTTTCATAATCGGTAACCTCTTCGACTGTTGCTAGGTAATTCCCAAGTTCTTTGACAACCTGATTTGTTCGCTCTAAGGTTATTCCTTCAGGCATGTCAACAACAAGCTGTAATTCGTTTTTATTGTCGAAGGGCAACATCTTTAAAGGTACAAGTCTGGTAATGGCAAGTAAACCTGAAATAATCAGTCCGATGAATAAAATCAGTAGAAATAGATAGCCTTTTTTCCTGCTTTCTAAAAGAGGAGTAATGATCTTTCTGTAAACTTTTTTGATCCCTGCTGACTCGTCTAATTCTTCATTTTCGGTTTTGTGTTTATGTTTATATTCGCCTTTAAGCATATGATATGTTGCCCACGGAGTTACCGTAAATGCAATAAATAATGATAGAAGCATTGCAATTGGCACATTAAAGGGCATTGGACCCATATAAGGTCCCATCATACCCGATATGAATAAAAGGGGCAGGAAAGATACGATAACGGTAAAAGTAGCTAATATAGTCGGTGGTCTTACTTCCATGACAGCATGCAATGTTGCTTTCATGGGTGGCTCTTTTCTAAGCTTGAAATGCCTGTGAATATTTTCCACATCGACAATTGGATCATCAACAAGTAAACCAAGAGATAAAATCAGGGCGAAGAGTGTAACACGGTTAATTGTATATCCGAAAACGAGGTCGCAGAATAGTGTTACCGCTAGCGTAAGAGGTACGGCTAAAGCTACGATTATCGATTCTTTCCATCCTAAAAAGAATGCAAGTAAAACGATAATACTTGCTATAGCTATGAAGAGATGTTTGACAAGTTCGTTAACCTTCTCATTTGCGGTCTCACCATAATTTCTGGTAACAAGAACTTCAACATCTGAAGGTATTATCGTCTTTTTTAACTCTTCGACTTTTTTGATTATTTCATCAGCAGTCCATACAGCATTAGTTCCCTTCTTTTTGGCTATTGCAATTGTAACACTTGGATATTCTTCTCCTGGATTGTAATCTTTTTCTATCCCTTTTAACCTTAATGCAGGTCCGAATCCAATCCAGGTATAAGAATTCGATTCTTCGTAACCGTCTTCAACATGAGCAATATCATTGAGATAGATAGGCTTATTTTCAGATACCCCTACAACAAGGTTTTTAACGTCACCTGCACTTTTCAAAAAATCTCCAGTTTGAACAAAATATTCTTTATCATATCTGTCAAAGGTTCCTGAAGTTAGATTAATATTCGCACTTTTAAGCTTTTGAACAATTCCCAGCATCGATAAATTTCGCGCTTTTAATAATTCCTTGTCTATTTCGACCTTGATCTGTCTTTTTCTACCTCCGATTATTTTAGATTTTGAAGTACTCGTTATTTCCTGAAGATTATTCAGGATCTCGTCTGATACTCTTCGTAATGTATAATCATCATATCTTTTACTATAAAGTGTAAGATTTACAATACTTACATCTTCAATCTCGATAGGTTTGATAATCCAGCCTTTGACAATATCAGGGACATCATCGACATTCGACCATAATTTGTTATACATCTTGACAAGGCTGTCCTCTCTGTCTTCGCCCACAAAAAAACGCATGGTTACGATGGCAGAATCCTTTTTGGCCATACTGTATATGTGTTTGACACCATCGATTTCCCAGAGTTTCTTCTCCAGACGGAATATAACCTGTCTTTCAATCTCTTCCGGTGATGCACCTGGACAATTTATAATTACATCGGCAAATGGGACAACTATCTGGGGATCTTCTTCTCTAGGTGTTACCAATAAAGCAACTGCACCCGCAAATAGGGAGGCAATCATAACTACAATTGACATACGGGTTGTTAAGAACTGCTTGACAATTTTGCCTGAAAAACCTAGTTTATAATCCACTTTTATTCCTTGAGCTCTTTAATTATTTCTGGATTTAAAACTATCTCTTCGCCGTCTGAAAGACCACTCAAAATTTCGATTTTGTTGTCATATTCTTTTCCAATAACAATATTTCTCATATTTAGCTTACCATTAAACAGAACATAAACCGAGTCGAGCTGTCCGATTTTTTTAACAGCTTTTTGGGGTATTAAAACAGTCTTCAATTCACCTGCTGATATTTCGAAACTTCCATACATACCGCATTTAAGCCTTTCGTCTTTAGGTATCTCAATTCTCACGGTCATAGTCCTGCTAGCCTGATCAACTGCTGGGACGACTTCAACGATTTTTCCTTTATATTTCTCTTTGAATGCATCCACGAAAACATAGACCTCTAGACCTATTGCAACAAGGTTTGATCGGGATTCCGGTACCTGAGATTCAAACCATATATCATTAGGATCGTAGATGAAAAGCAAGGATTTTCCTGGTGATGCCATATCTCCTTCTTCTGCTTTTTTCTCGACAACAAGGGAATCAAATGGTGCGTTGATTTGGGAATAATCTAAGAATGCTTCTGCTTCTTCTTTTGCATTTTCAGCTTGTTCCATCTGAGCTTTTGCACCTTTTAGGGCTGTTTCAGCTCTTTCGAATTCCTGACGTGTAATTGTTCTATCGGCAAATAGCTTGTCATATCTTTCAAAATCAGCTTTAGCCTGATTCAAGCGTGAATATGCAGCGTCAAGAGCCGCCTTAGCCTGATTGAGTTTGGCTTTTATATCTTTGTCCTCGAGCTTGATTAACTTAGCACCTTTTTTTACCAGGTCTCCTGATTTGACATATATTTTTTCGATTCTTGCGACAATCTTGCTGGATATAGTTGATTTAGTTTTAGAGCAGATATTTCCTACATGTTTGATATTCTCACCTATTGTAGTACTGTTTATTAACATGGTTTCAAGGTTTTGAGGAAGTTCTATAACAACTGGTTTTTCTGTTTCAATTTTACCACCGCCAATGATACCCTGCATATAAAGAAGCATTAGTACCAAAATTATAATGGATAACCCACCCAGTATCCATTTGACATTTTTATTTTTCATATATTCACTCCACACTTAAATATCAGTTATGATTTAATATTAATAATCATTATTATATGCTTAAGAAAGATTGTTTTCAAATTGAGTGAATTTAAAAAAATAATTGTTATTCATTCATTTAACAGCTTTTTCACTGAAGAGATGCTTTACTACAGAAAAATTGAGATCTTCCTTAAGATTTCATAAATCTTGATAAATTTGAGCTTTTCTTAGCTAATAATTTAATACTATTTCTGGTTTTAGATACTTATAAAGATAGAATTAATTTTTTAAAAAGATCCTCCTGAGGAATTTTAAATATATCTAAATTAGCATCACCTCTTTATTCTGGTTTAGAGATCTTACCCAGAATGACTCTTTTTCTGGCTCCGGTTGCAATTTTTAAATTGCTCTTCAAACTTTTTAAGGTTAAATAACCAATTACTGCAAAAGATATTGCTTCCCGGCTTTCAATTGTCATACCGAAATCTTCAATTTCATTGATATTTGTCGACCGTGGTAATTTCTCTTTCAGTTTATCTATAATGAATCTATTGAGGGCACCACCCCCTGTGAAAATTATTTCATCTATCACGTTGCCTTTTGATAATATGAAATCATTATATGCTCTGGCTATGGTTTCTACCGTTAACATTGAAACCGAAGTGATTATGTCATTATCCATCAGAAATAGTTCTTTACCCTTGTCGATTACATCCAAACAGTATTTTTTGCCGAATTTCAAACGTCCACAGCTTTTTGGAGGTTTCTTTTGGAAATATTTATCTTTTAAAAGTAGATTTAAAAGTTCTTCACTGTATTTTCCTTCAGATGCCAGCATACCATCTTTATCGAAGTTTATTCGATTATTTGTAAGAATTGAACATACATGATCGATTACCATATTACCCGGTCCCGAATCGAAAGCAATCATTTCTTCAGGATCGCAATTTTTAGGGATAAATGCCAGGTTTGCTATCCCACCGATATTCTGAATCAACCTTGATTTATCTTTTGATGAAAAGAGGAGATAATCTACATATGGAAGCAATGGTGCTCCTTCACCTCCTGCTGCCACATCGTCTGCTCTGAAGTCGGCAATTGTTGTGATTCCCGTTCTTTTTGCAATAACCGCAGGCTCTCCGATTTGCATTGTTCCTTTAATTTGTTTCCCATAGAACAGATCCGCTTCGGGAATGTGACAAATAGTCTGTCCATGTGATGCTATAAAATCGATATTTTCAGCATTTATTCTGGACTGTTCAATCACTTTCAATGCTGCTTCAGCAAATAAATCACCTAATAGATAATTCATGCGGACGATTTCAGATGTTGTTGTTAAGCTTCCCGATGCTAAATCCTTTATACGGGAAGAAAGTTCCCTTGAATAATTTATTTTTTGGAATCCGAGAAGTTTGATGAATATTGTGTCGTTTTGCTCAATGATATCGACTATAACCGCATCGATACCGTCTGCTGAAGTTCCTGAAGAGAGACCTATTCCGATCATAATATCATTATTGATTTTGGGATATTAATTAACTTCTTGATTATCTTTATTACTGGATATGAAAAACTGGTAATCTTCAAGCAGGGTACCTTCCAGATTTTTCAATGATACAATAGAAATCTGATAATCGATTTTTGCTTTAACCTCAGCGTTTTCTGCAATTGCTAAATCTTCTTGATAATCGAGTACAGTAAAGTTAGTAGCTAAACCTAGTTTATATTTTTCCTGCTCTACTTCCAGCTTTTTTTTGGTCAATTCAATTGATTTAGATGTAACCTCGATCCTTTTCCAGTTTGTTTCGATGCTTCTGACAAGATTTTTGACTCCAAGAATTACTTCGTTTTCAAGTTGTTTTATCATTATTATCTGTTTACGTTTTCCAATATTGTTTTTAGCATGAGAACTTCTTGCACTCCTGTTCAAAAGTGGAAAGGAAAGTTCGACAGATATGCTGTAGTTATAATAATCCCCATGCATGAGAGTGTCATATGCATCAAAATAATCCCCTTCGTAAGGATAATCATAACCCTCGTAACTCGATTTACCTGAAAGTCCATTGAATGTCATACTTCCTGAAAGGTCGACTTCTGGCAACATCTGATTTTTGGTATATTTTATCTGTTTATCCCAATTGTCAAGATATATTTTTGATTTTTTAAGGTCATGATTGTTACTCAATGCATTGCTGACACATTCTTGAAGGTCGATTTCATAATCTCTTTTTGGTTGTATTTCTTCAAGCAATATTTCCTGATCTTCTAAAATGTACTTACCATCTTTCAGATTGATATTATTAAGAAGATTATCCTTTGCTTCCTTGACCGCATTTTCAGCTACAATCAGAGCTTCTTCACGAGTAACGACTGCTGATTCTGCCTGGTAAATCTCGACAGGAGCTAATGTCCCTACTTCAATTTGTATTTTGTTTAACTCCAATAATTCTCGCGCAAGATTCAAAGATTTTGTTTTCACATCAAGATCTTCTATTCTGTAAACAAGATACCAATAAGCATTGATTACTGTATAAATAATTTCACTAATCTTTTGTTTAAGCTCAATAATGCTGATTTTTTTGTTATTCAATGCTAATGATACATAAACTTTGTTGACATCAAGACCAAAGTTTTTAAGGAGAGGTTGTTTCAGCGAAAAATTCAGTTGGGTATTATAGGTGGGATTCAATCCCTGTAAGCTAGCATTATATTTCCTTCTGCTTGAGGATAAAGATACATCATATGTAGTACCTGACGATAGTTTTTGTGAAATACCAATCGACTTGCCAAGTGATCTTGTCTTTAAGTTTGTAACTTCCTCAAGGACATATGTATTGGGTGATTCAGAATTTGATAGATAAAAATTTGACTGAAAATAGGGATCAAAAGTCGATTTTTGAGCATTAATATCCTCATCTGAAATATCCACATTCAGAGTTTCAATTTGTAAATCGAGGTTGTTTTTTAATGCTGTATTGATACACTCTTCAAGTGTAAGTTTGATACTTTCAGAAAAGCTATCTTTCGAGCTTTGGAAGAAAAAGAAAATAATTAAAGTTGATAAAAGTATAAACTTCCATCCCTTATCCTGAGAAAATCTTTTCATTGAGCAAAACTCCTTAAAATTTTGATTTTTATTTGGGAAATCAAATTAACAAAAAATTTTTATTGATCAATAATAGATGATATAATTTATATTAATTGATGACAAGGGATTTTATGAATTGACAAACCACTTATATTCCTTTGTTTCTTATCAAAATATTCTAAATATGATGAAAAAATTGGATATTCTATGGTATCGTATTATAATAAAAAAATTATTCATTGAAGGTCAATATGGAAAATAACAAATATTTAGAATTTTTTACCGATCTTAAAGTAAAGATGGACATCCTGCTTTCTGAAATAAAAAAAGGTATCGATCAGGATATACATTCTTCTTACCTGTCATTTCTCGATAATTTTCTCGTCCTTGTCGATCAAATCATCACTGAGTTCGACGAAGGGAAAAAAGATGATGAAGGATTGGCATTAATGATGACAGAAAGACAAAACAATCTAATGTCCACGTTAAGCAAGATAATTTCCAACCAAAAGGAAGGAAATTGGGAAGGTGTCTCTACAATAATTAAAACGGAACTCGATAAAGATCTTATAGAATGGAAAGAATCAGTAATTTCCTATTTTCACGAGTAAAAGGTTCGATTTCATTTCATGATTACATTCATTATCAGTAAGATAAGTATTATGGTTAGTCCAAGATAAATTAATGCAAGCTTGGTAATAAGCTCTATTTTTCGCTTCCAAACACTTTTTTTTATTACTTTGACCAATTAATTATCGCTTGTTAAGTTAATATTCAATAAATGTTATCGGAGAAGGATTCAGAATCCTTGATTATATTTCTTTTATCCAGCGGGAGAACATAAATAGCTTTTTTCCCGTAAACAGGACATTTGAATTCACATATTCCACAACCGATGCATTTTGAATAATCGATTTTTGGTAGCATTACCTCTTTTAAATTTCCTTCTCGAGTATATTTTTGTACCTTTTCAAAATAAATTGCTTTCGGTGATGTCGGGCAAAATTCTTCACAAACTATACAGTTTTTTGAATCCCTGTAAGGTATACATCTAGCAGGATCAATATAAGCTAAACCGATAACTTTTTTTGTTTTTTCGGACATGGAAAGTTTTTCTATAGCATTGGAAGGACATACCTGAGTGCAGAGTGTACAATAATATTCGCAGTATGCTGAATCAAAATCCATCATCGGTGTCCAGAGACCTTCGATACCGGTTTCCAGAAAAGCTGGTTGCAACACATTTGTCAGGCATACCCTCATGCATTCCCCACATTTCACACACCTTCTCTTGAATTCAGGTTCCTCAACACTTCCCGGGGGGCGGATTCTTTTTGATATCAATCTGTTCTCATCTGGATTCAAACGAATACCACCGACAAGTAAAAGTCCGAACACACTATTAACCAGCACCTTTCGTCTTTGGAGATCTATACCTTGATCTTTTTTCGAAGGTAATGATAATGTAAATTCAATACTTTTAGACGGACATGCTTCCCTGCATCTTAAACAAACAAGACATTCTGATCTTGCCCATTTTGTTTCGTCTTCGATTGTCATCTTGCAGTTATCAAGGCATTTGCCACATGAATTGCAGGTTTCAAGCAAGTTTCTCCGTAAGAAACTATATCTGGAAAAACAACCTAGAAGAGCTCCAAGAGGACATAAATTTTTGCAGAAAAAACGGTTGGATATTTTATTAAGGAACAACAAGACGATAAACATTAGTAAAATGAATCCTGAATTTATAAAGTGTTGTTGATTGAAATTGAGAAAAATTTTCTTCATGAAGCTAAATGAATAATCCACTATCTTTTGGATGAACTCGACTTCAGTTGCATATAATGAGTCAGCAAAAAAGTTTGTAAAAAAATCCAGCATGGGAGATATACAAATGGACATTGATCTGATCAAAATGGAAATTGGATCGAGAATTCCTGAAAGATTTAATGCAAAAATAGAACAGATGAGAAGCAGGATCAGGATGTAATATTTCCATTTATATCTATTGTTCGGGGGATCTTTCCGCCTTTTCACCAGTTTCGATGTTATATCGTGAATTGTACCGAATGGGCATACCCAACCGCAAAAGATCCTGCCGAGAATTATAGAGATAAATACTATGATCAGGGATAAGGACACTAATGCTGAAAGATCTCTTTCAGATAGAAAGGTTGAAAAGCTGATAAGTGGATCGAGCTGAAGAAAGATTGCGACTTTCAAAGGTAGTTCATCGAGTCCGGTATATTTCGTGTTAAAGAAGAAAAATAAGAAAATGAATAAAAATATAAGCTGAGATGTTTTTCGTAATTTCATGTCAATTTACATTCTATACCTTTGAAAAACTTTCAAATCTGAGTTTGGGAATGTAATTTTAAAAAAAAACAGAACTTTAAATAAAGAGAGTCCAAAAGTTCAGGGATTAACGAATCCAAAAATTTGGACATCCTTGGGTTCTATTCGATTTTCCTTAGGTATTTTAAACCTTATATTTCTGATATTACCATAAATATTCCAGAATAGAGAGTTACCGACGTCAAACGATAAGTTAAAGATTCCATTTTCATTTTTTTTAGCATCGATAAGTTGGACTGAAATACTCTTTTCTCGATCATATCCTGTTGATTTCTCAGATATCCATTCAATAATAATATTGGTTTCATTTGAGCTCAGAATCGGGAAAAAGTTCAAATCAATTCTTTCAATTTGCAAAGGATTCAAATCTAAAAAAATTTCAAAACATGAAAAATCACCTGTTTGAACTCGTTTAATTATATTTCGAGTTATTCCATTAATTGCTGACACCTTCCCCTTACTCTCAATTATACTTCTTCTTTTTATCAACTCGGTTATATCGTTTCTCGGTGTGCAATTCCAGTTTTCAACCTCGAAAAAATACGCGTCATAATCTTTTATAGGTCCAAATTGATTCCTGTTTTGATAATAATCCCAGAAATAATAATTTTGCCTTTTGGTGTGTTTGACGAAATAGACAGGTGGTAAGGTCAGGGTATGAAGACTCTGCTGCAGACTATGGAATGTGAGATAAAGTTCGGTATCGCTGGTTAAATTATCTTTTAATGTGGATTTTATACAGTCATGTATGTTTTTATAATTCTTGGATGACTGGACCACATCATATTCCTTGAACCATAATGTAACCAAATTGCATATTATGAATATTAAAATAAAAGATGTGACTGCAAAAGCTTTTGAGTTACCTTTGAAAATAGCGAATTTTTCATGATTCCGATTTTTAAATTTTCGATGATAGAAATATATCCCACCTAAAAGTAATATTATCAAAATGGGTAAAACCTTATGATCGTGGGGCAATATATTTTTAATGCTCTTTAATGTTCCAAAATAACCCATGAACAGAAATGCAATTGAAAATAATGATGCATTAAAATAACTTATCGATTTAGAGCTTTCAATACTTTCTTTGTCTTCAAAATAAAACAGGTTAAAAAAAAGGTCTGCTAAAAAATAAACATATCCTAATGAGGCTAAATAAAGAAACCTTTCACCTTTGAAAGGGAATACCGGCATAAGTGCAATAATAGTCCAGCAAAATGCAAACGGTAAGATCCTTTTTTTCAGAATATTACTGTGAAAGAAAAGAATCAAAATTACCAACATAGTCAGAATGGGAAATGGCTGCGAAAGCTTATGAATATACCAGTTATAATTGGTCAGGATGTGCTTTCCGAAAGTATATGGACTGGGTCCCCGTCCTTCACTACCATAAGAACCAAGTGAGCCAAAAAGATAGAATCGATATAGAATATATAATCCACCTAAGAAAAAGAAGGGTAAATGCCTTTTGAATAGTGTCTTAATATCTCTCTTTTCATCGAAGAAAAGGTTATAACAAAGAAGTAAGAAAGGAAGCATTATTGTGCTTTCTTTGGAAAGGATACCTAAAATGAAAAACAAGAATGATAGAATGTAAAATGAGATCTTTTTATCAAATTTTATGTATTTGATGAAATAAAATAAACTCAACAAAGAAAAGAGAGTGTAAAAGAGATCCTGTCTGTGGTTCAGCGCAACCACTGTCTCAAGGTGAACAGGTAATATTGAAAAGAATATTGATGCAAAAAATGCAATTTCTTTTCTGGATGTATAAAGCAGAACCTTATAAATCAGTAGAGCACAGCAAACATGAAGGAAGTAATTAACCATCCTGTAAGGTATAGGGTTGTCGGGGAAAATATGATATTCGATTGTATACAAGGTCATTGGTAAGGGGATATAATGAAAAAAGTTCCCGCCCTTGTACCAGGTTTTAAGTTCGCTGAAAGGTCGATACATGAGAAGTTCAAAGTCTTCTGCATCGAAAAACATGTTGAAGTACATTGAGTAAACCGGTAGCGAAAAAAGTAGAATTATGAACAATCGGAACCAGAAATTATTTATTGATCTCATCCTGTTATCTTACATAATGCTGGCGAGTTTGAAAAGTTTTAATCAATCCGGTAAAAACTCCATTGATATATCCACGGAAGGTGCAGAATGAGTGATCTTTCCGACAGAGATATAATCCGGCTTTAATGCAATGAGACAATCAAGTCTGTCTAGGTTTACATTTCCGGATATTTCGACCTTTGCCCTTTCTCCAATAAAAGCGATTGCTTTACCCATCTCCCTGATACTCATATTATCCAGCATAATTATGTCTGCATTTGCTTCAATAGCCTGCTTGACTTGAATCATGTTCTCGACTTCGACTTCGATCTTTACAGTGCCGTTAGTTTTTGATTTTGCAAGAAAAACCGCTTTTTCGATACTACCAGCTGCTGTTATATGGTTATCCTTGATCAATATCATGTCGAAAAGCCCTATTCGATGATTTTCACCACCACCGGATTTGACAGCTCTTTTCTCCAGCAGCCTCATACCAGGTGTTGTTTTTCTGGTGTCGAGTATTTTTGTTTTTGTTCCAACTGTTTTTATTGAATACTTCGATGTTAGTGTTGCTACACCTGAAAGATGCTGTAAAAAGTTTAGTGCCACCCTTTCTCCCGAAAGAATTGATGCTGTTCTTCCATTTAGTCTTGCAATAACCTCACCAGTTCCTATATTATCTCCTTCATCTTTCTCAGAAGCAAAATTCAGATCAGGATCGAGCTTATAAAAAACTCTTCGAGCAACATCGATACCCGACAATATCAAATTCTCTTTGGCAAGAATTATTGCATTTGAAGTAGCATTTTCATCAATGAGCGAACTGGTTGTTATGTCACCGCTGCCAATATCCTCATCCAGAGCGATTTCTACGAGTCTGTCTATGGTCTTTTTCAAATCCATGGCATTTAATTATACGATCTCAGGATGAAACTTTCCATATCCCTGGAATATGACATTAAAAAAAATTAATAATCCTTTAATTACAACGTCTTATAATATCTTGGGTTTGACAAAATGATAAGTTGTTCTTAATATTTATTAACAACATTATTAAGTGGAGGTTTTTTCATGAAAGATGCGTTGTTTAGTTTCATCGCTCTTTTCACAATTTTTTCAGTGATTCCTGCTTTTGGTCAGCTTGCAGAATCCCCCTGGCCCATGTATCAGCAGAATGCTCAGCATACCGGGCAGAGTCCTTATAATGGACCGGATTATCCCAAACTCTTATGGAAATTTGCAGGAACATATGAACAGATGACTTCTGATCCCGCTATTGGTTATGATAGTACTATCAGTTTTGGGACAGAGGATAATTGCTTATACTCATTTTATTCAAATGGAATCGAGAAATGGCATTTCCAGGCTGAAGATGAGATTGAAAATAGACCTGTAATAGACACAAACGAGGTAATCTATTTCAATTCCAAAGATGGTTATCTTTACGCATTAAACTCAAATGGATCTGAAAAATGGAAATTTGACACTGGAATGGAACCTAAAGTCTCTCCTACGATTGGGGAAGATGGTACTGTCTACTCTCTCATATGCAAAGTTAATGAAGCTGATAGCTCAGAATATTATTACCTAGCTGCATTTAATTTTGTTGGCACCGAGAAGTGGCTTTTCAAGACAGGTAATGTAAGTTTGTCTGTTCCTCCTGTTATTGGAACAGATGGTGTTATATATTTTCACTTATTTAATTATGACAAAGAAAATGACGAATCTTCTTACTTTTTTGTTGCAATCAATCCTGATGGCTCCGAGAAATGGCGTTTTCAAGCAGAGAAAGGTTTTTATTGTTCTCCATTAATTGCTGAAGATGGAACAATTTACGTAGTGACAAATGATAAAATCCTCAGAGCAATAAATCCTGAAGGTAATGAACGATGGAATCATACTTTTGAAAATTATTCACATCTTTTAAAGATTAGCGAAGATGGTTCAATCATTACAAGAACCAAGGAAACGATAACTACTTTTGATACAAAAGGCACAGTAAAATATGAATTTACATTGCCCTTTAATCCAGATTCTCTTGCAGTCGGTTCAGATGGAACCATATATTTTTGTGATGAAAAGTCAAGAAACACTTACCTTTATGCAAATCAGCTTGATGGAACAATTAAATGGGAATTAGATTTTGGTAATCAATATATTCGCAATTACGTTGAAGTCAATATCTTGTTCAATCCCGATGGAACAATTTATACTTTTTTCGATTCTAAGGTTTTTGCAGTCAATCCCGATGGAACAATTAAATGGGAATATGATGTTGTTCATTTATATACGCTAACATATGGTGTAGATGGGTTCTTATATTTACGCTGTGATACTGATTTTTTCGTCTTGACTCCGTATGGTACTGTCAAATGGAATTTGAAAATAGGTACGGGTGATTTTAATGGTTCACCTGTCTTAGGAAAAGACGGAACGATCTATCTTGTTTCTATGGATCACCATCTTTATGCAGTAAATCCAGATGGATCAAAAAAATGGTTGTTCGATGCTGGTGAACGAATTTATTCTACTCCAGCAATTGATGCTGATGGAGTTATATATTTCCCCTCTCATGATAGTAACCTATATGCTATCAATCCTGATGGAACGGAAAAATGGAAGTATGATATTGATGATAAAATAAAAAATTTTCCGGTTATTGGAAATGATGGAACGATCTATTTAATCGTTTCATCTCGACTTTATGCATTTAATCCCGATGGTTCGCTGAAGTGGCGTGATGATAATTTATTCTTGAATTCATCTTTTGCAATTGGATTAGATGGAACGATCTATGGTGGTACATCTTTTTCAAAATCACTACTTGCTATCAATTCATCAGGAAACAAAATTTGGGAATATAAGGTAGAGGACAGAATTACAGAACCACCGACCATATGTCCAAATAATACAATATTAGTTGTTGCAGATACAGGTAGTTATACTGATAAAAAACTTTATAACATAAATCCGGATGGAACTTTGAATTGGTCTCGAGTATTGCAAAATTGCAACTATTCTTCACCGGCAGTTGATTATGATGGAAATATATACATCTATACAAATTTTAAGCATTATACATTTCTAATAAATGAAAATTATATATATTCACTAAATTCAGATGGCAGCGAACGCTGGCAATACTATTTTGGCGATCTTCATTTATACGCACCACCTACAATTGGAAAGGATGGTACGATCTATATAACTCCTGAACGGGAATTACATGCAATCAATCCCGATGGGACGCTAAAATGGAAGAAGGATCTCGAGAGTAGGGAATCATCGCCTGTTGTCATTAGTAATGATGGTGTTTTGTACATAACCGGAGATAATGAATTATGTGCTTTTGGGTCCGGACTCGCGCCGTCACCAACACCATCAGGATCTCCAACGCCGACACAGACACCCAGAACTGATTACAAATCACCAGAGGTTACAATTATCTCTCCCAATAATGGAGAAGTAGTAACTGGAGTAGTAACTATCAAGGTAGAAGCCGAAGATGAGAGTGGTATAGCTACGGTTAGGATAAGGATAGGTGATGATACGTGGTTTACATGCATCGAATCGGGTGAATATTGGACTTACGATTTGGATACGTCTGTCTATCCTGAAAACACAATAGTCTTTGTTAAAGCAAGAGCAGAGGACAATTCTGCCTGGAAAAATGCAGGTTATTCTGAAACAATTTACGTAACAGTCAAGAATGAACTTTCAATTGAATTTAATCTGCATATTGATGGTAAAACCAATTTTTCGTCAGGCGACATGCTGAAACTGCTTTTGGATATAAAAGTGATAGCCAACACACCTCCTGTGGATGTATATTTTATTATGGTGAACCCTTTCAACCAGTATTTTTCTTATCCGGACTGGGAGTGGGGTATAAATCCAATGATTACGAATGAGGCATATCCTGATGATATTGAGGTTAAAGATGTGGAATTGTTGAGGGTCAAACTACCTGAAAATTTTCCACCAGTGAATTATCCCGGAAATTATATTTTTGCAATAGCTGCATTCATGCATGACACGACAACGATCGAATCTAATATTGGAAATGTGAGTATCGTTTATTATTGATATTAAGCAAAATTAATCCAAAATAATGATACCAATTCAGTAAATATTGTTTTTTGGATTTATAAGATGTAAAATGTTAAAATTTTTAAAATTTTAAGGGGTGTATTATGAGATTAATGTTTTCAAAAATTATTTTAATTAGCCTGTTTCTATTAATTTCGTTTATTCATCTTGAATCTTCTGAATTTCGAGTTAATGAATATTGCGAAGGTGTTCAAACTCATTCTGCAACTGCAATGGATGATGATGGAAATTTTATTATTGCCTGGAATAGTGTTGAGCAGGATGGATCAGGACTGGGGATTTTTGCAAGAAGGTTTGATAAATCCGGTAATCCTATCGTGGATGAATTTCAAGTAAATACAACCACCGGGGGTGATCAGCGAGATCCTTCAATTGGTATGAATGGAAATGGTAGATTCGTTATTACATGGATGAGTGGGGATAGTTCGAACTATGATATATATGCTCAATTATATGATGAGAACGGTATAGCACTAGGGAAAGAGTTTAAAGTCAATTCTTATACTGATTCAATCCAGTCTGGAAATTCCGCTGCCATGGATGGTTCCGGTAATTTTTTAATTGCATGGTTTGGATTTGGTCAAAATGAAGGTTACAGTTATGATATTTACGCTCAAAAATATGATAGGGATGGAAATCCAATTGGTGATAATTTCAAGGTAAATACTATTGATTATGGAATTCAGAGCGAAGTAACAGTTTCTACAAATAATTCCGGAAATTATTTGATTTCATGGTCGAGTTGTGAGGATAATTCGGCAATTAGCACCGTTATCTATGCCCGTAGATACGATAAAAATGGGGAACCTTTAGGTGATCAATTCAGGGTAAACCAGAATACACAAATTTTTCAATTAGGGTCTTTTTCAACAATCGATAGAGAAGGCAACTTTGCAATTATATGGTTGCGTGATAAAAGCGGTAACTCGGGAAAAGATATTTGCTGTCGTAGATATGACAAGTATGGCACACCTTTGTGTGAAGAGTTTATTGTTAATTTTTACACTGTCTTTAATCATTATCTGAATATTGCATCGGATGATTTGGGAAATTTTATTGTAACCTGGGAAAATGGCAAAAACTCTCATGGTTGGGATTTATATGCCAGAAAGTTTAACAGAGAAGGGGAACCGGAGGGTACAGAATTCAAGGTCAATTCGAATGTATTTCAATACAACAGAAGACCCAACATTGCAATGAGAACTCCTGAAAATTTTGTTATCACCTGGTATTGTTTTAATCAGGAAGGTTCAGAGGATATATATGCAAAACTTTATGGAGATTCATTTCCCTTATCATCCCCATGGCCCATGTTCTTGCATGATGCAAAACATACAGGGAGAAGTCCGTTTAAAGGACCGGATACTCCGGAATTAAAATGGATGTATTACGTAGATACACAATTTCCAAATTTTTGCCAGCCAATTATTGGCAATGATGGTTCAATATATTGGGGCTCTTCAGATGAAGTCTTTTACGCTTTCAATCATGATGGTACTTTAAAATGGACCTTTACTAACTGGGAAAGAATATTTTACAGTTCTCCGTCAATAGGATTAGATGGAACAATATATACCGGTATAAATGAATATTTCTATGCTTTCAATCCTGAAGGAATATCATTATGGTCAAAAGATTATGGTAAA
>Ga0272441_10006511_pt1 | contig 19495 bp, 6 predicted proteins | sample SSMProp6N_FD_193582 | JGI IMG/M metagenome (GOLD analysis project Ga0272441, IMG submission 193582) | Marine sediment archaeal communities from Little Sippewissett salt marsh, Falmouth, MA, United States - SSM-Prop-6N | ecosystem: Environmental > Aquatic > Marine > Wetlands > Sediment ... | reverse complement strand
CTCTCCGACGGCGTGCTGTTCGTGCTGATCGGCCCGGGGTCGATCGGCGACGGCGGGCGCCTTCAGCGTCCGGCCGAGAAGCGGACCGTCGTTGCGCTGCAAGCCGCGTCGGGCAGGCGGTTGTGGCAGGCGTCGGACGTCGTCGCCGCGCTGACGATGGCCGCCGACGCCGAGCGCCTGTGCTACTTCAATTTCGCCAGCGGGAGCGTCGTCTGCCTGGACCGCAAGACGGGCAAGAGCCGGTGGGCCTCCGACGCCCTGCCCGCGCCCGCCAAGCAGACGAGCTTCTTCGCCTCCAAGCTCGTGCTGGCCGACGGCGTGGTCCTGCTGGCCAGCGGGGAGCTCTCGGGCATGACCAAGTCGGGCGGCGGGGAGACTCGCTCCGACACGTTGACGGCACTGGACGCGGCGACGGGCAAGACGATCTGGACGGCGAAGCACCCGCCCTCGGGCTACAGCTCGCCGGAGAACCTGTTCGTGATCGGCCAGACGGTATGGTGCGACAACAGCTCGAACGGCCGGTCCGACGGCACGGTGGTGGGCCTGGACCTGAAGACCGGGCGCGAGACCCGCCGCTTCGCCTGCGACCAAAAGAACTACTGGTTCCACCATCGCTGCTATGCCGGCCGGGCGTCCAGCAACTACATTATGACCTCGCGGACGGGGATCGAGTTCATCGACCTCCGCACGCAGCGATGGGACCTGAACCACTGGACCCGCGGGGCCTGCGTGTACGGGATCATGCCCGCCAACGGCCTGGTCTACACCCCGCCCGCCCCGTGCATCTGCTACGCCGAGACTTATCTACACAGCTTCAACGCCTTCGCCCCCGCCGGCGCGACCGCCCCCGCCAGACCGACGGGGCCTCGTCTGGAGAGGGGACCGGCGTACTCCGGGATCCCGAATGCCAAGCCTCAAAACGCAGAGGGCACTGCGGACTGGCCGACGTACCGGGGCGGCAATGCCCGGAACGGCCTGGCCGCCTGCTCCGTGCCGGCCCGGCTGAAGCCCGGGTGGCGGACGGCGATCGGCGGGCGACTGAGCAGCGTGACCGTGGCGGACGGCAAGCTCTTCGTCGCGGCGGTGGACCGGCATGCCGTCCACGCCCTGTCGGCGGCGACGGGCCGGCGGGTGTGGCAATACACGGCCGGGGGGCGCGTGGACTCGCCCCCGACGGTCTGGCGCGGGCGCGTGCTGTTCGGCTCGGCCGACGGCTGGGTCTACTGCCTCCGCGCCGCCGACGGCGAGTTGGCCTGGCGGTTCCGCGCCGCCCCGGCGGACCGCCGCATCCTCTCCTACGAGCAGGTCGAGTCGCTCTGGCCGGTGCACGGCAACGTGATGGTCGAGGACGGGATTGCCCACTTCGTGGCCGGGCGGTCCATCTTCGTCGACGGCGGGATGCGCTACTGCCGGCTCGACGCGGCCACCGGCAAGCTGCTGAGCGAGACCGTCCTCGACGAGCGCGACCCCCAGACCGGCCGAAACGTCCAGGAACGGATCAAGTGGCTCAACATGCCCGTAGGCCGGCCGGATATCCTGAGCTGCGACGGCGATCGCGTGTACATGCGGTCGCAGGCGTTCGACTTGAAGGGCAAGCGGCTGGCGATGGGCCCGACGGACTCCGGCCCCACCGAGGGCCGGAACCAGGGCGGCGCGGGCACGCACCTGTTCTGCCCCACGGGTTTCCTCGACGATACCTGGTTCCACCGCACGTACTGGCTGTACGGACGGACGTGGGGCAGCGGGTGGTCCGGCTACTACGTGGCGGGCAAGTTCGCCCCGGCGGGCAGGATCATGTGCGTGGGGCCCGAGCGGGTGTACGCCTTCGGGCGCCGGCCCCAGTACTACCGCTGGACGTTGCCCATGGAATTCCGCCTGTTCGCCGCGAGCAAGGAGTGGAAGGCCTCCGCGACGGCCGCCCCCGCCGCCCGGCGCGGCGCGGCGAAGGCCAAGACAGCCAAGAAGAAGAAGCGGAAGAACGCCCCGGGCCCCGTATCGAACCAGGCCAACTACGCGTGGACGACCACCATGCCGATCCTCGTCCGGGCGATGACGCTCGCGCCGTCGTCCCGGGCCGGTGCGCCGAAGACGCTGTTCCTCGCCGGCCCGCGAGACGTGCTGGACGAGAGCGCCCGGGGCCGGAGCCTCGCCGGGGGCGAGAAGCTCTACCTCAAGCAAGAGGCCGCCATGCTGGGCAAGGACGGGGCGGTCTTGTGGGCCGTCTCCGCCGGGGACGGCATGAAGCTGGCCGAGTACAAGCTCCCCGCGCCGCCGGTCTTTGACGGCATGGCCGCCGCGGCCGGGCGACTGTACCTCGCCACGATCGACGGCGCCGTCCAGTGTTGGTCCGGCAGGTAGGCAGACGGCCTCATTGTCCGCTCTGGCGGTGAAGGAGAAAGGAGCATCCCATGGGCCACAATCTTGCGTGCGTGTCTCTGACTTCGCTGTTGCTGACCCCCTGCGTTCTTTCCGCTGCCGCGACGCCGGAGCCCACCGCCGCCGCGCGGCGCGCAGCGGAGGTCATTCGGCGCGAGGCCCTGCTGCCGCCCAACGGGCCCGCCGGCCGGCCCCTGCCGCTGGCGAGTCACTGGAACGTCGGGTCGGTCAAGGGTACGTTCGAGCCCACGCACCAGATCGAGCTGATCCAACGCGGCAGCCACGTCCTGCCGTGGTGCGCCTGGCCGAACTCCCAACTCCGCGACGACAAGCAGCGGGAGCGTTTCCTGGCCTATTACGGCGGGCTTCTCGGCCTGTGCCGCGCCCTGAAGCTGCCGCTGAGCATGCGCGGCACGCAGTGGGAGGCCATGCTGGTCAAGAAAGACTACCGTGCCGGCCCGGTCGAGCGATGGGCCGGCGTGCTGACGCCCGAGGGCGAGCGCATGCCCAAGCTCAGCCCGTTCGGCGCGGTCGAGCCGTGGAAAGACCCCGCCAAGGCCTACGTCGACACGCCCGGCATGAGGAAGCTCCAGGAGCTCTACCCCGACCCGCCGCTGGTGCTGTGGGTCTCCAACAACGAGGCGCCCGACCTGCGGTGGCACCAGATGCGGTATTCCAAGCGCTACCAGGACAAGTACGGCCCCGGGCGGAGCGACGAGTTCAAGCGGAAGGTCGTCTCCCGGGGCTGGATGGAGCGCTACCCCGTGATGTTCCGCGCCATGCGGGCCGCCCTCGTCAGCGAGACGTGGAAGAAGAACCTGCGGTTCGTCGGCTACGGCGCGTTCGGGCCGTCGCACTTCGGGCGGTGGGGGGCCTGGAAGCAGTACTCGCTGATCACCGAGGAATGGACCTCGCCGAACTGGCACATCTGGGACGGCGGCAGCCCCTCGTACTACACCCACAACTGGTGCGACAACCGCGACCACTGGGTGTGGTCCACCCAGGTCCAGTCGATGAACTGGATCTTCCAGCTCCAGGAGGCATGGCGGGTCAACCCCAACTTCTGGTTCGAGGTCTCCACCTGGGACGGCAACGAGGTCAAGGCGTGGCTCGCCGGGCGCCAGGCCGCCGATCCCAAGAAGATCGACAAGGAGCTGCTCAAAAAGTCTAAGGCCCTCCAGTACCTCCGGGACGGCCAGGACTATCCGCCCGAACGGGCGCTGGGCTGGGTGCAGTTCGGCCTGTGGCTGTTGCGGCCGCGGGCGCTGCGCGAGTTCCGCGGGCACGCCACGCCGCTCGCGCCGGTCAAGGCGTACTGGCTCCAGACGGTCAAGGCCGTGGACCGCGTCCACGCGAGTGAGACGCTGACCGAGTTCTGGCGCCGCGGCCGCCTCGTGTCCAACACCGCCCACCGCCACCCGTACCAGGAAGCGGTCCCGGCCAAGTACAGGGACGTTCACCGCTGGTATCTGCTGGACACGAGCCTGGACCCGCCGCGCCCCTGGACGCACAAGACGAACCTGCCCGTGTTCAGCCTGGCGTTGGCGCTGGGCGAGAAGGGCGCCCGCCGCTGGCTGCTCTACGCCCACTCCCCGCTGGCGGACCGCAAGGCCGTCGAGATCACCATCCCCGGCGGCCGGAAGATCACCGTGGACGTGCCGCGCGCCGGGGCGTTCTATGTCGTAGACGAAGCCGGCAAGGCGCCCGCGCCCGTGGATGTTGGCGCGTAGCGGGCCGGTGTTGCCGAATGGGAGAAGCTGATGAGTGCGAGAAGCATCTGCGCAGGGTGTGCCGTTCTGTTTCTGGCCACCGCCGGCGCGGCGGCGGACGAGGCCGCCCGGCAGGCCCGGGAAATCCTCGATGCGACCGGCGTGAGGGGCGGGCTGGTCGTTCACGTCGGCTGCGGCGATGGCAAGCTGACCGCCGCGCTGCGGGCCAACGACCGCTTCCTCGTTCACGGCCTGAACGGCGACGCCGCGAACCTGGCCGCGGCCCGGCAGCACATCCGCACGCTGGGCGTGTACGGCAAGGTGTCGGTGGCGCGATGGGCGGGCAAGTCCCTGCCGTACGCCGACGACATGGTCAACCTCCTCGTGGCCGGCGATCCCAAGGCCGTGGCGAAGGCGGAGGCCCTCCGCGTGCTCGTGCCGGGCGGCGTGGCGTGGCTGGGGGGCGAGAGGATCGTCAAGCCCCGGCCGGCGGACATCGACGAATGGACGCACTACCTGCACGACGCCTCGAACAACGCCGTCGCCCGCGACACGCGCGTGGCCGCGCCGCGGCGGATGAAGTGGGTCTGCGGGCCGCTGTGGACGCGCAGCCACGAGTTCACGTCCAGCCTGATCGCGATGGTCTCGGGGGGCGGGCGGCTGTTCTACTTGTTCGACGAGGGGCTGACGGGCGTGACCCCGGCGTTCCTGCCCCAGCGGTGGACGCTGATCGCGCGGGACGCGTTCAACGGCGTCCTGCTGTGGCGGCGGCCGATCGAGGACTGGCGGGCCGGCGTGTGGAAGGGCTCGTCCCTGCGCGGCATCCCGCCGTCCGTGCCGCGCCTGCTGGTTGCCGAGAACGACCGGGTCTTCTTCCCGCTGAAGCTCGGTGCGGCGATCTCGATCCTCGACGCGGCGACGGGTAAGGTCCTGGCCGAGTGCGAGGGTACGGAAGGCGCCCAGGAGCTGCGCTGCCTCGACGGCGTGTTGCTCGTCCGCGTGGGCTCCGGCGAGCTGGCGGCGTTCGACACGCAGAGCGGGAAGCGGATGTGGGCGGTCGAGGACAAGCCCCGGCCGCAGACACTCGCAGCCGCGGGGGCGAAGGTCGTCTACCTGTCCGGTGCGGAGCTGGTCTGCCTGGCGATGAAGACGGGCGCGCCGCAGTGGCGGGTGGCGGCCGATCCGTCGGCGAAGGCGGGGGGCAAGGCTTCGGGCAAGGCGCGCAGGAGACCCCGGGCGTCCGCTTCGCTGCTGCTGGTGCACGGCGAGCGCATCCTGCTGGCGGCGCGGGGCAGTTTGCGGGCGGTATCGGTGGCGAGCGGCAAGGCGCTCTGGTCCGCGCCGGGGAGGCTCGGCGGGCGCGGCGAGCTGTTCGTCGCCCAGGGCAAGGCGTGGCGGTGGGAGGAGCACCACTTCGTCGGCCACGACCTCGCCACGGGCAAGATCGCCGCGTCGGTGAACGCCGACGACGTCTTCACGCCCGGCCACCACCTGCGCTGCTACCAGGGCAAGGCCACGGAAAACTACATCATCGCGCCGTGGCGGGGGGTGGAGTTCGTCAGCCTCACCGGCGGCGAACACACGCAGAACGACTGGCTCCGCGGCCCGTGCGGCTACGGCGTGATGCCCTGCAACGGCCTGCTGTACGCCCCGCCCAACCCTTGCTTCTGCTACCCCGGCGTGAAGGTCATCGGCTTCAACGTTCTCGCCCCCGCCGCGAAGGCCTCGAAGAAGACCCCCGCCGGCCCGCGGCTGGAGAAGGGCCCGGCCTTCTCTGGAATCTCAGATGCCGAATCCCGAATTTCAGACGCAGAGAAGGGCGACTGGCCGACGTATCGCCACGATGCACTCCGCACGGGCAGGGCGGGCTGCGACGTCCCCGCGGACGCGGCCCCCCGGTGGACGGTGCGCCTGCCCGGCCCGCTGTCGCCGCCGGTGGCCGCGGGCGGGCGCCTCTTCGTGACCGCCAAGGACGAGCACACGGTCTATGCCCTCGACGTGCGAGACGGCAAGGAGGCGTGGCACTTCACGGCGGACGGGCGGATCGACTCGCCGCCGACCGTCCACGCCGGCCGGGTCCTCTTCGGCTGCGCCGACGGGCGCGTGTACTGCCTTCGCGCCGCCGACGGGGCGCTGGCCTGGCGGTTCCTCGCCGCCCCCGCCGAGGAGCTGATCTTCGCCTTCGGTCAGCTCGAGTCCCGCTGGCGAGTCCACGGCAGCGTGCTCGTCGACGGGAACGCCGTTTACTGCACGGCCGGGCGGTCCACGATGCTGGACGGCGGCATTCGCGTGTTCGCCCTCGACGTGCGGACCGGCAAGCCCCTTCACGAGAAGACCCTCCACACGTGGTCCCGCACGCGGGAGGACGCTGCGGGCAAGCCGTTCGTCCCGGCCTACCACATGGAGGGGAGCAACTCGGACGTGCTGGTCCGGGGCGGGGACGGCTGCCTCTACATGGGTCAGTACCGGCTCAACACCAGGCTCGAGGAGCAGAGCGCCCCGTACGTGTTGCCCGGCGAGGGCGAGAAGGTCGAAACGATGGACCTGACGGGCAAGCCGTTCGTCGACAAGGACGTCGCCAAGACCCAGCCGCTGGAGGTCCACCAGCGGAAGTGGCTGGAGAACGCGGCCCGGCCTCTGGTGGCGGCCCTGCGCGAGAAGCACGGGGCGTTCAACATCGGGCATCGCCGCATGGGCCTGCGGGTGTTCGCCACCAGCGGGTTCCTCGACGACTCGTGGTACAACCGCACGTACTGGATGTACTCCGAGTCCTGGCCGGGGTACTACCTCGCCCACCGCGGCGCGAAGACGGGCCAGCTCCTGGTCGTCGGCCCGGAGCGGACCTATGTCGTGCAGGCCTACCCGCACCGCAACATGCAGAGCCCCCTGTTCACGCCGGGCGAGACGGGCTACCTGCTGTTCGCCGACGACAACGGCAACGAGCCCGTGCTCAGCGACCAGACGCGGGAGACCACCAAGGGGTGGGGCTTCACGCGCAAGGCCCCGCCGGTCTGGCACGCCTGGGTCCCCGTTCGCATCCGAGCGATGACGCTGGCAGGCAAGGCGCTCTTCGTCGCCGGGCCGCCGGACGCGGTCAAGGACGGCGACCCGATGGCTGCCTTTGACGGGCGCATGGGCTCGGTGCTGTGCGTCCATTCCACCGAGACCGGCAAGAAGCTCTCCGAGCGGAAGCTGGACGCGCCGCCGGTTTTTGACGGCCTGATCGCCGCCGCCGGCCGGCTGTTCCTTTGCACCACCGACGGCCGCGTCGTGTGCTTCGGCAAGTAGGAAGGGCGGTCGGTCGACACGCCGGGATCGGGCGCCCCCGCTCAGTCCGGGCGCGTGCCGGGCGCGGAGGAGAGCATCGGCAGGTAGCGGTAGTAGACCTCCAGCGTGAGGGCGGCCAGGGCGGTGGCGTAGATGCGCCCGCCGCGCTCGGCGCCCCAGGCGCTGCCGGCGGGGTCCCAACTGCCGTCGAGCGCGTCCCGGCTGGCGATCTGGCTGGCCGTCAGGCGGTCGCGCACCACGGGGTTCCACTTCGCCCACGCGGGGGATTGAAGCTGCATCAGCGCCAACGAGCCGTAGTACCACTCGTACAGGTTCGACAGGGAGATCGGGCCCGGGGGGCGGAGATAGTCGGTCGCCTCGGCGAGTTGGGCCTTCGTCAATCGCTGGTCCAGCAGGATGCGGACGAAGAGGCCCTCGGCCGTCATCGCTCGGGTGGGCTTGGCCGTCTGGTAGCCGGTGAGCATGCCGTGGCGTCCCCGGCCGACGCTCGCCAGCCATCGGAACACCCCCGCGCGCGTCTCTCGCGGGATCGCGAAGTCCCGCAGGCGTGCGACGCTGTGCAGGGCCATCACCTGCCAGCCGAGAACGCTCGTGTCGCCGACGTCCTCGGGCTCGTACCGCCACCCGCCGGACTGGGGGTTCTGGGCGCGGACGATGAACTTCGCGGCGAGGATGGCGGCCCGGCCGTAGAGGGCGTTTCCCGTCATCGCGGCCGACTCCCCCAGCGCCAGCGTGGCGATGCCGTGGCTGTACATGTCGCCGTCTCCCCGAAGGTCGCCGTCGGGCCCCTGTCGGCGGAGCAGGTATCCCAGGCCGGCGGCGACGGTACGCTGGTACGTGCCGCGGCGGTCGGGGCGGTCGCCGTCGGCGAGGAAGGCCAGCAGGACCAGCCCGGTCAGGCCGGTGTCGTCCTTGTTGCGCGGGCGTTGGCCGGGGGCGTCGGCCTCCTCGTTGATCAGCGTCCATCGCCCGTCGGGCTCCTGGTTCCGCGCGAGGTAGGCCAGGGCCCGCTGGACGGCCTGTTCGGAGATCTTCGTCCCGCCTCTTGGCGGCGGGGGCGGGCGGTCGCCGCTGCGACGCGCGCGGACGATCGGCTCGTCGATCTCGATCTTGGCGATGGCCAGCCCGGCGGGCAGGGCCGCCCGCATCGCCGGATGGAACCGTTCCAGTTGCCACCCGCGAGCGACCCTCGCGCCCGGACGAGCGGCGAGGTGGCCGGTCAGCGCCCCGCCGCGCGGGTCGGCCGGCGGAATGCGGGCCGGGGAGGGCAGGGACGCCGTGCTGCTGCGCGCCGCCGGCGGGCCGGTCGGCTTCCGGGTCAGCGGGGCGGCCGAGTCCCTCGCCGCGGAGACCGGGAGCTCATCGACCTGGAACCGTTCGGCCGCGTTGGGGGCCGGACGCAGGTCCGGGTCGATGCGAGGGGCGTGGCGCGGCCGGTCGACGGCCTCGGCCCGCGCCGGCTGCGTCGCCATGCGCGGGGCGGCGAGCGCGAGGGTCTCGACGTGCATCTCGGCCGGACGGGGGGGGCTCGGCGTCGCGGGCGTGGCGCGGTCGGCGGCGGGGTCCACCGGTCGTCGCTCGACGGACGTCTCCGGCGCCGCCGTCACCGGGACGGGGCGGTCCTCGACGGACTGCACCGCGGCGGCGGCGTGTGGGATCTCCACGTCCGGCTGGGCGGCCTGGTGGCGGAGCAGGACGTTCTCTTCGGCGTCGCGCGGCAGCGCGGACTGTGTGCGTGCGGCGGCCTCAACGACCGACTCGGCCAGGACACGGGCTTTCGGCGCGGCCGGTTCGGATGCCTTCCACGTGGTTTCCGGCTGCGGCCGGGGCGTGGGGCGAGGCGGGACCTGTACGGCCTGCTCGGCGTCGGCGCGGGGCCGGCCCTCGGCGGCGGCCACCGGGCGATGCGGCGGTGCGAGGGTGTCGATCCGCGGCGCTTCGCTGCCGGGAGGTCGGAGGCGAAGCCGCTCGGCGGGGGCCGGGGGGGCGAGCGGTACTGCCTCGGGCGCGTCCGCCATGTCCTGCCGCTGCGGCTCGCTGAGCGGGGCAGGCAGCTCGGTCCGCTCGTAGTCGGGCGTGCGGATGGCCTCGGGCGCCGCCCGCATGAGCACGGCCAGGGACGGGTCGGCCACGGGCAGTTCCGTGACCTGGGTGCGCACCTGCGTGCGGAGCTGGGCCTCGTGGCCCACCACGAGGTTCACCGACGCCTCCCTGGGGTCGGCCCGCGTCAGAAGGCTGAGAACCGGCTGGGTGACGACGACGAGGCTCAGCCCGGCCGTCAGCGCGACGTGGGCCAACACCGATGCCGCCACACATTGCCACAGCCGGCTCAGTCGCCGATAGCCCACGGATCGGAGGATCAAGAACACGATGAGGAAGGCAGCCAACGAGCCGAGCAGCGCCCACCATGCCCAGAGTTCCGGCCCCAGCCACGCCGAGCGACCCGCGGCGAGCGCCCTGGGCGCCGTCAGGCCGAGCGTTCCGGCGGCGGCCAACCACCGCCGCCCGCGGCATATGCCGGTCTGTCTGGGACGGCAAGGCATCGCTCTGCTGGTATTATCGCCTGGATCGCCTCGGAAGCCCAGTTATCAGCACACCACCCCCCGCCGGCGTGGGACCGGGCCCTTCCCCAAAGCGGCGATGGGCATCGCGGCGACGAACGTAGCCGCGTTGCGTGGGGGCCGGATGTGGGCAGTGATTTCTTAGAATTAAAGTATCTATTGGAAATCCGCTTTTTTGTGTTTTTTGCTGTGTACAGGGCCTCCATGGGGCCGATACGATAGGGGACAGGATGAAGCGTGTGTCATGTGAATAGTGACCGCACCCATGCCCCGACCCCATGATGCACGCCTTCCAGGCCGGTAGGTTTCCTGCCGGCCGCTTTTTTTGCGCTCGCGGAAAACCTGGGGCGGTTGGCATGGTACCTGCCCGACATCGGCCCGGGATGCGGCTGGTTATTACCAGTATTGGGGATTCTGTGACAAGAGCCTCCCGCAGCAGTCTCTTGCCTCTGACCTTGCGCGCCAAGCCGTCACGAGCCTGTCGGCGGGCTATCGTCCGGCGACGGCCGGCTTGGGGGCGGATTCGCCCCGGGCTGCGGCCTCTTCGGCTTCGTGCACCAGGCGAATCCAGCAGCAGCCGCAATTGCAGCGATTGCCCCCCCCGCACGTGCCGGCGATGTCCTGTCGCTGGTGCGGGCGGATCGTGGCGGCAACCTCCTGGGCCATTTCGCGATAGCCGGCGTCGGACGTATCGGCCCATCCGCCGCGCTCGACCTGCCCCCATCCGCCGGCCTTCGTCGCCAGGGGGGCCTTGAGGATGCGGCTCTCGGAGGGCATGGCGAGGTTCACGAGGGCCTCGAAGGGCTGCTCGGCGAGCTTCGCGCCAAACCGCAGGCGAACCAGCTCGCGCAGGTTCTTCTCCGCGGCCCCGTCCGGGCGCGTGTCCTCGATGCGGTTGAACGAGTAGTCCCCGTAGAACTGGGCGTTGAGGTCCAGCCAGTTGACGATCCGTTCGAAGCTGGCGGCGTCCAGCGTGACGCGCGGTTTCCCGGCGCGGTCCTTGTGGCCGTCGAGGAGCATCCGGGCCAGCTTGCCGGCATGGGCGAAGTAGTCTTTCGGCTTGCTGTAGGCGGTCTCTCGGTTGCGCTGGGCGATGACGACCATTCTCCGCCGAAAGAACGACTCGTAGGACGCCGAGAAACGGTCCTCCCGCGTGCCCAGCAGATTGACGCCGCCCTCGCGCTTCTCGAGGCCGTGACAGCGGATGCAATAGCGGTCCAGGACCGGCTGGACCGTGCGAACGTAGCTGAACCCCCCGTCGTAGCGGGGCCCGGCGGGGGGCTGGACCTGGTGGAACTTGCCCGGCCCGGCGTACGTGTCGAAGTGGTCGGCGGTCGCGTGGCGGGGCTCGTGGCAGCCGACGCAGCCGGCCATCTCGCCGGGGCGCACCCACACGGTGCTCCGCATGGTCATCACGGCCATGCCGTGCTCGTCGAGGAGCTGGAACTGGAGCGGCAGGTCGGCCGGGACCTCGAAGGCCGTCGATCCGTCCTCGTTGACCGGGACGGTGCCCAGGATCCGCTTGATGATCTCGTTGTTGACGTGGCTGAGCCTGGGCTTGGACCGCGTCGGCTGGGGGATGATCTGCGAGATGCGCATCCGCTTGATCGTGCCGCGCTCGATCGGCTGGGTGCTCTGATAGACGTCCTGGATGTAGAACCGGCCGCGCCGCGTGCCCCGCCCGCGGACGTGGTCCGGCAGGGCGGGCGGCTCGGCAACGGGCCGGATCGGGATCGGGGCGAAGGACGAGATCGCCGGGTCGTGGTAGATCATCTCCCGCCCGCCGAGCGTGTCGATCAGGTAGATCGCCATCCTCCCGTCGTGCGGGTAGGCGACCAGGAAGAGGTCCTCGGTGATCGGGAACGGCGTGGCCGCCCGGTTCCGGCCCCGGCCTCGACGGTCCTCGCCGAAGCGCGTGCGGATCGGGCGGGGGGCGAAGGTCGTGCCCTTCGGCGCGCCGCGCTCCGGGAAGCCGATCTCGGGCGTGACGGCCAGCAGGGGCTCGCCGCCGTCCTCGCCGTTGTAGGGGTCGATGACGAGGATCGACCCGGCCGTATACCCGTGATGGTCCGTCGCCGTCGCGACGATCTTGTGCGAGCCGGGAATCGGCCTCCCCTCGGCGATCATGCACGGCCCGACGGAGTAGTTGCCGTAGAAGTGCGCGGTGGCCGTGCCGTCCGGCCGGGTGACCCAGAGGCTCTGGAAGTTGGTGTCGTGGCGGTTGATGTAGTCCCAGCGGCAGTAGATCAGCCGCCCGTCGTTCAGCACGGCGGGGTCCCACTCGTTGGCCTCGTTCTGGGAGAGCTGCTCGATGTGCGAGCCGTCGGCGTCGCAGCGGTACAGCACGTACGAGGGGACGTACCGGCTGCCGTGGCAGCGGCCGAATTGCTGGCTTCGCGTGGAGATGAACACGAAGCCCCCGCCGGGCAGGTAGCAGGGGTCGAAGTCCTCGATCCAGACGGTTCTCCGGCCGTCGTGGCCCTCCCGCGGGTCGGAGGGCGTCCCGGTGATCTGGCGGACCTTGCCCGTGGCCAGCTCGACCTCGTAGAGGAAGTAGCCGAGCTGCTTGCGGTCCCGAGTGTTGGAGTGGTCACAGAAGGCGAACACGGCCCGCTTGGCGTCGAAGGACAGGTCCGGGTGCATCGTCGCGCCGGGCGGGAGCTTGTCGGCGACGAGGAGCGTGACCTTCGGATCGGTCTTCCAGTCGGACAGAACGGCCAGGCCCGGCCCCGGGCGGCTGTGGCGGCCGAGGTACTGGTCGCACATGTGTCCCGGGATGCTCTGCGTTCGCTTGTTGATCAGGATGCGATCGAAGTCGAGCGAGGGATGGGAGAACAGGATGCGCCGGCGGAGTTGGGCGAGCTGCTCGTAGAGGGCCTTCTTCTGGACGTCGTCCAGGAGGCGGGCACCCGCGGCGCGGCGCTCCAGCCGGGCCAACTCGGCGGCCAGCTTCGGGCGCGGCTCGATGCGCTCCACCAGGCTCAACGTCTTCTGCGCGAGATCGACGATCTCGCGGTACTCGCCCGGCAACTTCGGGCGGGCGTCGTCTCCGGCCCATGCCGCCGCCGACAGCAGCAACGCACCCAACACCGCGCCGCCCGGGACACCGCCTGTCCGCCTGGTCCGTCTGCCCATCGCTGCACTCCTCACGTCGCCAGACTACGTTCCGCCGGGAACGGGGCCGCGAGCGTGCGATCGCCTCCTTCCCGACGGGGTCCACATCTTCCTATCTAACGCCCGGCGACACGAGGCGAGCCGCGAAGGTTCGCCCTTTCTTTGCCCGGCCGCGGAAACCCGGACGGGTGAGCGGTCTAGGGCTTGGCGGCTGCCTTCGCCACGTGGTAGGCCTCCAGCTCGAAGATGCGGGCGGTGTCCTGGTAGCCGGCGGTAACGTAGAGGCGGAGGCGTCGGGTGGTCACCGGCGGGAAGCGGACGTGCCAATGGGGCTTCGTGTTCCCCTTCGTCCGCGTGGCGGGGATGTCTTGCCACGCGCTGCCGTCGTGGGCCTGGAGGACGAAGTCGTGCAGCGGCCAGACCAGCCGCGCCCCTTGCTTGTACCCGCTGAGAAGCCGCACGGCGTCGATCGTCCGGGGCGTGTCCCACGCCAGCTCGACCCAGGTGGGGACGGTCCGGGCGCTGACCCACCGCGCGTCGCTGTCCACACCCGGCTTGCCGTCGTTGACGAACCGGGCGGGGTACTTCTTCTCGTCGTAGTGGCTGGCGACGGTGACCTTCGCGGCGCGGGCGAGGTTTGCCCCGGCCGCCTTCAGCCACACCGGCGGGGTGATCTTGACCGGCCCGCCGGCGGCGCGCGTGCTCCCGTGGGGCCCCGTCCACGGCTTCTTGCCCACGCCCTTGGCCAGCAGGGCCTGGAGCTGGGCGAGCTGGTCCCTGTAGACCCCCCGCGGCGTCGTGTTGTACTGCTTGCAGATCGACGCGGCCATGCCGACGACCTCGCCCATCAAGCCGCACGTTCGCATCACGCGGATCGTGCCGAGCGCCTCGTGCGTGACGCTGATGTCCCGCCCGGCCATGAAGAGGTTGGGCACGTTGCGCGAGTACAGGCAGCGGTAGGGCACCCAGTAGGGCTTGGGGAAGTGGGTGAAGTGCGCGCGGGAGATGAACGGGTCGTCCTCGAAGCCCTTGTTGTAGCGCGGGTCCGGCAGGTGCAGGTCGATGGACCAGTCGGTGGGGAAGCACGCGTCGGGGAACTCGCGGCGGGTGAGGACGTCCTTGTCGGTGAGGACCACGTCGCCCGTCAGCCGGCGGCTTTCCCGCGGGCCGGCGATGTACGCCGCCCAGACCAGCTTGTGGTTGGGATACTTGCCCTGGACGTTCTTCAGCGCGTCCCACGCCCCGTACATACCGCGGAAGTTGTTGTCGCGAATCCGCTCGCCCTCGGCGAACGGGTCGCGGTTGAACCCGCTTTCCCAGAACCACGTGCCCAGCCGGGAGGGGATCGGCTTGTTGCTCATGTCCCATGCCCACGGGCAGCGGGGGAACGAGACGGGCGCCCCCGTGTCGGCGATGTTCCAGAGGTTCGTCCGGCCCATGTGGCCCTTCTGGGTCAGGTCGTAGTCCGCCCCGGCCAGCGCGCCGATCACGCCGTGGCCGGTGCAGTCGGCTACGAGCTTCGCCTCGAACCGCAGCCGGTCGGCCGTGCGAATGTGCTGGGCGAGGACGGCGGTGATGCGTCCGGCCTGCTTCTCCACCGCGTTGCCGCGCCAGCCGAGGAACAGCGAGACGTTCTTCTCCGCCTGGACCAGGGCGATGCGATTCTCGTCCTCGTAGAGCGCCGCGACATTGCCCGTCGAGCCATGCGAGCGGCGCGCGGGCTCCAGCTCGCGGACGAGGTCGCCGAGGCGCGGGTACGGCTCGTAGTTCGTCCCCCCGTGGAGCCACACGCGGACCTCGCTGCTGTTGTTGCCTCCCAGCACGGGGCGGTCCTGGATCAGCGCGACCTTCAGCCCCAGCCGCGCCGCCGACAGCGACGCGCACGTGCCCGCGATGCCCCCGCCGACGACCACGAGGTCGTACGAGCCGGCCTCTTTGGGCTTCTCCGACAGCACGCCGAGCTTGCGGCGCAGCGCGGTCAGGGCCTTCACGTCGTCCGGCGGCCTCTCCCCCCCGGCCGGGACGAAGCAGATCGCGTCGCACCGGCCCTCGAAGCCGGCCAGGTCGTGCAGCTCGACGAGCACGGGGCCCTCGGAGACCTCCACCGTCCCGCCGTCCTGCCAGTGCCACCCGGCCCCCTCCGTGCCGAAGGTCTTCCCCAGCACCTTGCCGCCGACCCGCACCTCGAACCGCCCCGGAGCGCCCGGGGCCTTCCACGGCGCAACCCAGTCCCGCGTCCGCACCCACACGCGGTACGTCCCCCCCGCGGGGAACCGGACGGTGGTGTTCGCGTCGGCCACCGGCACGCCCAGCCCGTGGGCCAGGACGAACGGCGAGCCCATCTCGTCCATGAACTGCTGATCGACCACCCACCCGCCGAGCCGCGCAAACGCCTCGGCCTCGACGAAGACCATGCCCCCTGCACCGGCTCCGACGGCAATCGCCGGGCACAGGAGGGCCAAGCTCAACAGGACCATTGCACGCTCTCGTCTCATGGCTTCTTCGCTCCGGACGTTGGGTGTTTCTTTGATTTCGTGTCTTGAGGCGGCTCGTCTTGCCGCACCCCCGTCGGACGGGTCGTCGCCGGCTTGGGGCGCAAGGCCTCCAGGATACTCGCCGCGACCTTCCGGGCGAGGTAGCGATAGCCCTCGGGCGTCAGGTGGACGTTCCCGGGGGCGGCCGCGAATTGCTTGAACTTGCCCCGCACGTGGGCGTGGAGGTCGTCGATCGCCACGCCGTGGGCGAGCATGATCTTCTTCGCGACGGCGTTGTACTTCACCTCGTCGCCCTGGAACCGCCCGGCCTCGTTCTCGGGCACGGGCGTCGTCGACGCCCAGATGAGCTTCGCCTTCGTGGCCTTCAGGCGCTTGACCAGCGCCCGGAGGTTCTTCTCGTACTGCTCGATCGTCAGCGTGATCGTGCCGTTGACCTTGTCCCGCCGGCCCTGGACCTTCGAGTCCGGGTGGCGGTAGCACAGGTCCCACAGCCCCCAGTTGAAGTGGATCGCGTCCCACTTCTTCGGGCCCAGCCAGGCGTCGAGCTTCTTGAGCCCCGTGCCCGTGTGCTGGGCATTGCCCGGAATGCGGTGCACGTTGATCTTGCCCTTTAGCGCCTCCTGCACCGCCCGGGTGTAGCCGATCGAGATCGAGTCCCCGATGATCAGCACCCGCGGCAGGCCCGGTACGTCCACCACCTTGGGTCGCGCGGGCTTGGCGCGGGCGGGTTTCGGGGTGGCCTTCTTCGTGCCGGCCGCAGCCGAATTGCCCGCGAGCAGGCCCAGCACCAGGCTCGCCGCGATCGCCACCATCGATGATGTCCGTCCCATGGCCACGGTCCATCCTCTCTCGTTATGCCCGCCGGCAGCCGGGACACACGCCCCGGGCGGCGGCGTTGCGTTGCTGGCAGTACCGTACCCCCCATGGTGGATGGCTTCAAGTCGGGCCCACGGCCTCGCAAGCGCCCGCCGGCCCGGGTCCTCGATGGGGAGGGCAGGCCCACTGCGCAATGCCCCGTCCTGCCGATCCATCGACAGGACGGGGCAAGCGGAACGGATGGAAGCCACAGGCGCGTGGGGGCTCAGTCCTCGATCCGCAGCTTGATCTCGTCGGAGTTGGCCTTCAGCTCGGGGGCGTACATCGCGCTGGCCCGGGTCGGCAGGGCGGAGAACTTGCCCGGGATCTCCGCCCGCAGGCGGTAGGCGATCGAGTGCTTGCCCCGCGCCAGCTGGCGGACGAAGAACGTCACCTTCTCGTCCCGCAGCTCCATGTACGCGCCGAGGCCGTCCCGGCTGTAGCCGCTGCGGACGTTTACGGCCTCGAACCCGGCCGCCTTCATGTCCTCGAAGACGATGTACTCGTAGTCGTTCTTGCTCTCGATGGTCAGCTCGACCTCCACGAGGTCGCCGCTCTTCAATAGCGAGAGGTCCTTCAGCTCCCGCCGCTCGTACTTCTCGACCTTCTGGTCCACCGCCTGCCCGCGGGAGCCCTCGACCTTGATCGTCTTGTCCACGCGGACGAGCTTGTAGACCTTCCGGTTGACCTTGATCTCCAGCCCGGCCCGCGTGATGTGGTCCTCCAGCGTGAAGTTGGTCAGGTAGCCGTTGAAGTACACCGGCCCCGTTCCGGCCTTGCGCAGCTCGACGGTGTGCTTCCCGGCCGTGACCTTCGGGCCGATCAGCACGAGCTTGTTGTCGAAGCTGAACAGGTTGGACTTGTCGATCTTGACGCGCTTGTGGCGCTTGCCGTCGACGAGGACCTCCACGGTCATGTCGGGCTTGTCCTCGCCGCTGGCCTTGATGTAGTCGGCGAAGGCCTCGATCACGTAGGCCGTGTCCCGCGTCGAGTTCCAGTACGTCGCGTGCCGGCGGTTGTTGATGAGGTACTTGACCAGCCGGGAGGCCTTGCGGCTCTTGGGCTCGGTGACGCAGAGCAGCTTGAGGTAGAAGGCGTGGGCCTCCATCTCGCTGCCGTACCACCGCCACCACCACCGCTGGTTGGGCAGCTTCAGCCAGGCGGACTGGTTCTCGTCGTCCTCGTGGAGGTACTGCTCGACGTTGCGCTTCAGCATGTCGCGCTTCTCGCGGTCGCCCACGGCGTGGCAGGCCAGGCCGAACATCGCCTTGGCGTACACCGCCAGGTGGGTGCGGTCGCGGTAGAGGCGCTTGCGCATCTCGGGGTTGTCGGCCTTCTCGTCGGCCAGGACCATGTAGACCAGCGCGTCGAGGTTGTCGGCGAACTGCTTTCTGCGGACGTTCTTCTTGCCCTGCTCGAAGTGGATCAGGTACTGGAGCTGGGTGGCCTGGTAGCGCTTCAGCCACGCCACGCCGCGCTGGATCACGCCGGGCACGACGGCTACGTCGTTGGCGCGGGCGATCTGGAGCCCGTGGACGACCACCGCGGTGGTGTGCGGGTACGACCGCTCGCCCCATCCGCTGAACCAGCCCCAGCCGCCGTCGGAGAGCTGCATGTTCGTCAGCCGCTCCAGGCCGCTCTTGACCATCCGGGTGACCTCGCCGCGGTCGAAGACCGGGTTACGCGGCACCCACTTCGTGCCGTCCCAGCGCTTCTTGCCGGCCAGGCGCTTCCAGTCGGCGGCCCGCTTGACGTCGTCGCCGATCTCCTGGGCGTTGAGGTTGGTCCGCTTGGCCTGGATGTCGTCGAGGTCCAGGCCCATGTTGATCAGCACCTTCTGCGTGATCACCGTGGGCAGGAAGCGGTTGAGGGTCTGCTCGGTGCAGCCGTAGGGGTACTCGGCCATGTAGGGCAGGGCGTCGACCATGGCCCCCGCCAGCGTGGGCGAGTAGCGGATCTCGAGGCGGCTCTGGGCGGGCCGGCGCTCGGCGGGGACGGTGATCTGGAACTTGGCGGCCTTCTCGTCCGGGCGGATCACGCCGGAGTAGCTGTCGGTCTTGAGCATGCCGTGGACGAAGGCGGGGAAGTCCATCGACATGGCGTCGGACTCCTCGTCGGTGATCGCCTTCATGGTGACCTTGGCCGTGCCCTCCTCAACGACCTTGACGCGCCAATCGACGCGTTTCTCGCCGTTGGCGGGGACGGTGACGGTCCGGCTGGCCTTGTGGCCGGGCAGGAGCTCCAGGCACCCGCCGCCGAGTTGGAGGACGGCCTCGACCTTCTTGTCTGTCTTCAGGTAGTTGTGGACGTTGGCCGAGAGGACGACCTCGTCCTTCTGGACGAAGAACCGCGGCGCCTGGAGGCGGACGATGAGGTTCTTGGTGGTAATCACCTCGACCTCGCCCTCGCCGACGCGCGTGCCGAAGCCCATCGCCCAGACCTTCGTCTTCCAGGTGGAGAGGTTCTCGGGCAGGGTCAGGTCGATCTCGGCGAAGCCGTCCTTGCCCGTCGTCAGCGCCGCCGCCCAGAAGGCCGTGTCCGCGAACTTCGTCCGCACGGTCGGCTGGACCTGGGGCTGCTGCGCCGCACCGGCCTGCTTCTCGACCATGCCGTTGGCCATCTTGGCGGTCGCCCGCCGGGCCATGCCTTTGGCCGCCATGGGCGCCCCGGGCGCGAGGGGTGCGCCGGCGCCTTCGGCGTCGGCAGCGACGGCGCCGAGCAGGGCCCGATTCCTCTCCACGCCGCCGGAATCCCCGCCCCCGCCCCGGCCGTTACGGCGGGCGCCGAACTTCGCCTTGTCGTCCGGGCCGGGCTCGTCGGCGACGCTGTAGCCGAAGATCCCCAGGAAGCTCATGCCGATCTCGCCGCGCTTGAGCAGGTTGCTGCCGCCGCGGGCCAGCGAGGTCTCGTGGCGGGCGTGGTGGCTGCGCTTCCACTTCCAGAAGAACTCCTTGATCTTCGCGACGTTCGACCCGCCGGAGATGTACTCGACTGCCTTGTCGTACATCGTCACGACGGTCGAGCCGACGAACGGCTCGCCGTTGGCCTCGACGAGCTGGATCTTCACCTTCGCCTTCTCGCCGGGCTTGTACTTCTC
>Ga0272441_10006510_pt1 | contig 19497 bp, 13 predicted proteins | sample SSMProp6N_FD_193582 | JGI IMG/M metagenome (GOLD analysis project Ga0272441, IMG submission 193582) | Marine sediment archaeal communities from Little Sippewissett salt marsh, Falmouth, MA, United States - SSM-Prop-6N | ecosystem: Environmental > Aquatic > Marine > Wetlands > Sediment ... | reverse complement strand
GACGGCTTCCTCGTCGAAACAGAAGCGGGCATCGTAACCGGCCGTCCAGAGGCGGCCGCGGGCGAGGGCCTGGCGCATGCGCGTCTTCATGCGGCCGACCATCACCTTGACATCATCGAAGGCGTGATCGATGAGCCAGTGCGCGTGCCAGGATTCGATGCTCGCGGCGAACAGGGTGTAATCGAACTCGCGCGCGGCGCGCTGGAGCGCTTCGAAGAGTGTGTCCTGTTCGCCCGAGGTGAGATAAACCGGGTCGGTCTTCAGGAGGCGGCGTGCGCGCTGGAGGCGGTCGGGGTCGGGGGGGAGGATGACGCCGCGATCGACGTAGCCGCGGAGATCGCCCGGGAGCCACGTGCCGTAGGTCGTCGTGGTCACCATCGTCGCCAGCAGACGTTGGGTTGTGCCCGGCATGGGGGGATGGTAACGGATCGGTGGAGGTCGATGGGCGGCGGGGACGTGGATTCCGGGGTGGAATGTGGCGGCGAACGTTCAACCCCCCGGCAGAGCCGGGGGCTAACGGCCCCGGGACGACCGCCGATTGCACGACCGTTAGCCCCGGGCTCTGCCCGGGGGAACATCGGCGGGGGTGGCGGTGACACCCGCCGCGGAGCGGCGGGCCACCCGACACACCCGCCGCGGAGCGGCGAGCCACCGGACGACTCCCCTCGCGGAGCGAGGGGCCACCCACGCCTCGCCGTGCTATCCTTCCCCGATTCCCGGTCCCTTTGTGTGCGTGTGAAGGAATCCCAATCCCCATGAAGATTCACGAATACCAGGCCCGCCAGCTCCTTGCCGATGCGGGCGTTCCCGTTCCGTCCGGCCAGATGGTCCAGTCGGTCGATGAGGCCTTCGCAGCCGCGAAGAAGATCTTCGACGGCGGCGCGAAGCTGGTCGTCATCAAGGCCCAGGTTCACGCGGGCGGCCGGGGCAAGGCCGGGTTCGTCAAGCTCATCAAGTCCGCCGAGGAGGTTCGCGCTGCCGCCGAGTTCATGCTCACCAACCGCATGGTCTCCCCCCAGACGGGGCCGGAGGGGCTCGATGTGAAACGGCTCCTGGTGGCGGAGGCGGTGGACATCGCCCACGAGTACTACCTGGCCATCACCGTCGATCGGGCCCACAACACCAGCACGCTCATCGCATCGGCCGAGGGCGGGGTGGAGATCGAGGCGGTGGCGGCGAAGACGCCCGAGGCGATCCATAAGGTCGCCATGCATCCCATCCGCGGGCTCGAGCCATACCAGGCGCGCGCCCTGGCATTCAAGCTCGGCTTCACGGGCAAGCAGGTGAACCAGGCGGTCAACGTCATGCTGCGCCTGGCCCGGCTGTTTCTCGATAGCGACGCCTCGCTGGCGGAGATCAACCCGCTCGTCCTGACGCCGCCCGATGAAGCGCATCCGGACGGGCAGGTGATGGCGATCGATGCGAAGTTCAACTTCGATGACAACGCGCTGTTTCGCCGCAAGAGCATCGCTTCGATGTTCGACCCGGCCGAGGAGAACCCGGCGGAGCTTCGGGCCAAGGAGCACGGCCTGAGCTATGTCGCGCTGGATGGCAACATCGGCTGCCTCGTCAACGGGGCGGGCCTGGCGATGTCGACGATGGACATCATCAAGCTGCACGGCGGGGAGCCGGCCAACTTCCTCGATGTTGGCGGAAGCGCGACCGAGGAGGCCGTCACCGAGGCCTTCCGCATCATTCTCTTCGACGAGAAGGTGCAGGGCGTGCTGGTGAACATCTTCGGCGGGATCGTGCAGTGCGACAACATCGCGCGGGCGATCATCAACGCCGCCAAGGAGGTGGGGTTCCAGGTCCCGCTGGTGGTGCGGCTGGAAGGCACGAACGTCGGCGAAGCCAGGCGTCTGCTGGAAGAAGCGAAAGCGGACATTCCGACGATGATCGCGGCCGGCGACTTCACCGACGCGGCGAAGAAGGTCTGTGCAGCGGTCGCCGTGCCGGCGTAGGCGCAACGCCGGCGCGCCCGCTCACGCCGGCGGTGCTCTGTCCATCTCAACTTCCGAATCGCTGAGATCGCCCACGCGCCAATGAACGGCGAAGGGCAGCGGCGGGTACCGCTCAAGCTCATCGCGCGTGAACGGCCGACCACATTCGGGACAACGATCCTCGATGCCGCGGAGGTCGTAGCCGCATCCGGGGCACTCGCCGGGCCGCGGCGCCGCCCTGCTGCGCCGCCACATCCACGGCACGCCGACCAGAAGGATGAGCACCCCCGGCCAGAGGATCGCGCAGAACAGGAGTGCGATGGCATAGACCGCCCGGCGAACCCGCGATTCCCAGCGCGGGAACCACAGACGCGTCCACAGGCGATCGAAGAGGCAGCAGGTGAACGGGATGTTGACGAACGGGATGTACGGCGTGAGTTGACCGACGGCGGTGCCACATCGATGGCAGTAGTGGTGAAGCGGATCGACGGGCGTCAGACAGCCGGGGCAGAGGGGCGTGCCGTCCTCTTCCGGATCCGGCGTGAGCGGCGAGCGCCAGGCACGCGGAGGTGTTTTCCGCCACAACCTCATGACGGCAGCATAACGGTCCGGCGCCTGCTGCGAGCCAGATGAGACCGTGCTGCAATCATGATTTGCCTTGGTGGGCTCCGAATGCGCGATAGGATGATCTGTGGAGTCGACTGCGGCGAGCGGCGAGCGCTCGAAGGGGGATGCGCGGCCAGGAGGTGAACGATGACGGCCAGTTCCAAAGACGGCGAGAACGCCGGTCGCGACATGCCCAGGCGAGCATTCTGCAGGGGAGCGGCGCTCGGGGTTGGTGGCCTCATCGCCGGCAAGAGTCTCGGAAGCGAGCATCGCAGCCGGGGGCGGATGGCGGGGCCGCTGCCGCCGCCGATCGACACCGGTTTCTCGACCGCACTCTGCTTCAACAGCAGGGTGTCCATGCACTCCAGTCTGTACGGGACGGCGACCGAGCAGCAGATCTCCAACGTCCTCTGGGCCGCGGGCCGCGCTCCGGTCACCGGCGCCTACCGGACGATTCGACTCAGCACGGGAGACGGCACGTACATCTATCACCCGGAAGACCACTCGCTGGAGTATTACTCCGGTGAGACCGTCTCGAATGCGTTCCGGATCAACTACGACCGTGAGCTTGATTTCGATGCCGGCGTCTCCTACGCCACGGCGCTGGCGGCCTCGGTGTCGCTGTGGACGGGAACGCAGTCACAACTGGCGAGCTGCCCGCAGATGTCGGATCTCAATTTCGGGATTCGCAGCGTGCCCGGCCTGACCGATGAGCTGGTGGCGATCTCCTCCGACGCCACGCTGCCCGATCCCGTGACCGATGGCGATGACAGCTTCAACATCGTTGTCTCTCATCTCGACCTGGCCACTCAGTTCCTGCCCGGTGACCTGACGGACGAACAGATGTCCCAGATCCTGTGGGCGGGCTACGGCTGCACGCCACACTGGACGGCCAACAACCGCGGTGGGCTCACCCAGCCGTCCTGGGTAGCGCAGTATTTCCTCACGGGCAGGATCTACATCGTGCGCGACACGGTTCTGCGCTACTGCAACCGGGTGGGATCGAACCTCGCCACGCGGGATCACCGGCTCGAACTCGTGCAGGAAGCCGATGTGCGGGAAGAGGTGAGGCAGGCGCTGGGAGACATCGCCACCGCGCCGTGCTATATCCTGCTCTGCCTGACCGAGGCGGGGCTGGGGACGTGGTATCAGAGGCTGGAGACCGGCTTCGTCGCGGGCGGCATCCTTGCGCAGGGCGCCGCCATCGGCCTGGGCTGCGACTTCCGCGCAGCCCTTTCGCCCGGCGAGCAGGAGGCCCTCCGGCAGATCACGCAAGTACCCGCCGGTGACTATCCCCATGCGGTCGTGGCCGTCGGGAAAGTGCCTTCGCTTGGAAGGGCCCCTCGTCAGCCGGTAACCCCCTGAGTGCCCGCGGGACGGTGGATCCAGTCACCTGGCGGGCAGTCCGGTGGCACCGGCGAACGGTCGTTCTGCCGGCGCTTGCAGATGGCGTGGCTGCCGGAGGGCGCTATGATCTCCGCCCATGCTGCACCCGGCCGACCCCAATCTGCGAAACGTGGCGATCATCGCCCACGTGGATCACGGCAAGACCACGCTGGTGGATGCGCTGCTCGCCTGCTGCGGTTCGCTGGCGCGCGGACAGGAAGCGGCCGACTGCGTGCTCGACTCGGACCCGCTGGAGCGCGAGCGCGGCATCACGATCTTCTCGAAGAACTGCACCATCACCTATCACCCGGCGATCGGCAGACACGTCGGCGAGACGTTCCGCATCAACCTGATCGACACGCCGGGCCATGCCGATTTCGGCGGCGAGGTCGAGCGCGTGCTCAAGATGGCCGACGGCGTGCTGCTGCTGGTGGATGCGTTCGAAGGGCCGATGCCGCAGACGCGCTTTGTTCTCGGCAAGGCGCTGGAGCTGGACCATCCGCTCATCCTGGTGGTGAACAAGTGTGATCGTCCCAACGCGCGGCCGGACGATGTGCTCGATGAGGTGTTCGATCTGCTGCTCGCGTTGAATGCCAGCGACGAGCGACTTGACTTCCCGGCGATCTACGCCTCGGGGCGGGAGGGCTGGGCATCCGAGGACCCGGCCGCGGCCGGCGGCGACATGACGCCCCTGCTCGACGCCATCATCGACCGGCTCCCGGCCCCGGTGGGATACGCCGACGTGCCTCTGCAGATGCTCATTACCAGCCAGGAGTATTCGGACTACGTGGGGCGCATCGCGATCGGGCGCGTGTTTGCCGGGGCGATCAGCTCCGGGCAGGCGGTCACGATCTGCCAGGCCGGCGGGGTTCGGAGGCGGGCGCGTGCGCAGAAGGTATTCCGCTTCGAAGATCTGGGACGAAAGCCGGCCGAGATTGTCTCGGTGGGCGACCTGTGCGCCGTGGAGGGGATCGGCGAATTCGAGATCGGCGACACGATTGCCTGCCCGGACGTGCCGCACCCGATCGCGCGGGTGGCGGTGGACGAGCCCACGCTGAACATGCTGTTCCGCATCAATGACTCACCGTTTGCCGGGCGGGATGGCAAGTACGTCACCTCGCGCCAACTCGCCGAGCGCCTGGAGCGCGAACTGCGATCGAATCTCGCCCTGCGGGTGGAGCGCGGGGAAACGGCCGAGGAGTTCCGGGTCTCCGGGCGCGGCCTGCTGCACCTGGGGATTCTCCTGGAGAACATGCGGCGGGAAGGGTATGAGCTGGCGGTCGGCCGGCCCGAAGTGATCGAGAAGGACATCGACGGCCTGCGCTGCGAGCCGATCGAGCTTTTGACGGTCGATGTCGACCGGGGGAGGCTCGGCGCGGTGCTGGAGATGCTCGGCGGAAGAGGGGGCGAGGTCCAGACGCTCGACCAGCGCGGCGATCGGATGCACGTGGAATGCGAGATTCCGGCCCGCGGCCTGATCGGCCTCCGCAACCACATGCTCACGGCGACGGCGGGGCAGGCCATCATGTACCACAGCTTCCAGCGCTACGGGCCGCTGCGGGCGACGGATCTGCGGCGGTCCAGCGGCGTCATGATCGCCACGGAGACCGGGCCGGCCAAGACCTACGCCCTGCTGAATCTCTCGGAGCGAGGCGTGATGTTCGTCAAGCCGCAGGAGATGGTCTATGTCGGGCAGATCGTCGGCGAGCACAGCCGGGAAAACGATCTCGGCGTCAACGTCGTCAAGGGCAAGGCGTTCTCGAACGTGCGCGAGTCGACGAAGGAGGCGACCGAGGTGCTCAAGGCGCCGCGGATCTACTCGCTGGAGGCGGCGCTGGAATACATCGAGGTCGACGAGCTGGTGGAGATCACCCCGCACTCGGTCCGTCTGCGCAAGAAGCTGCTCAGCGAGGGGGACCGCAAGCGGGCGGATCGGCACCGGCGATCCGCTTCCGCAGGTCGGATCGGCTGAGCGGGCCGGCGCGGGGATCAAAGAGAAACGCCACGCGGTAGAGGTTCGCGCGGCGAGTGGTGGGAACAGGGGGTGTGACAAGGAGGAAGAAGGAGGAGGAACAGTGCGGTCAGTCGGTCACGGTCAGGACTCTTCGTTTTCTCCCACCGAAAAGCGTCGGTCTTATCGAACGTGACGGGTCTGCTGAATCGTGGTCTTGAAGGAAGAAAGGACCTTGTGTGTCGTGTTCATTGACGCTTACGCTCTCTGCGGCCGTGTGGTTCGCGGCCCGGGGAAGAAAATTGGGCGTTGAACACGACGGCCCGGCGGGGCGGCGGGCGGCTATCATCCCGGCATGTTGATCCTCTTCGATGTCGATGGCACACTGTTGCTGTCCCAGGGGGCGGGGATGAAGGCCATGATCGAGGCCGGGCGGGAGCTGTTCGGTGGTTCCTTCAGCTTCGAGGGCGTGGAGTTCGCCGGTCGGCTCGACCCGCTCATCTGGTCCGCGGCGGCGCAACTCAACGGCGTGGCCGACACATCGGAGAATCACGATCGGTTCCGCCGGGCCTACGGCGCGTGTCTGCGCCGGCACTTCGAGGCCGACCCGACGGCCCGCCTTCTGCCGGGCGTGCGCCGACTGATCGATGCCCTGCGCGCGACGGACCACCTCACGCTGGGCCTGCTCACGGGCAACTATCCCGAGACGGGACAGCTCAAGATCCGCACCGCGGGCCTGGACCCGGCGATCTTCACCGTCGCCGCGTGGGGCCACGAGGCGGCGACGCGGCGGGAGCTTCCCGCTGTTGCGATGGACCGCTACAAACAACGGATGGGGCGGGTGATCGAGCCCCGCGAGGTGGTCGTGATCGGCGATACGCCTCACGACATCGATTGCGCCCACGTCAACGGCTGCCGGGCGATCGGCGTGGCGACGGGGCCGGTCCATTCCCTGGAGGATCTGCGAGCCCACGAGCCGGAGCTGGCCGTGGCGGACCTCACGGACACCCGGGCCGTGCTCGCGTGGCTGCTTGAAATCCAGGCCGCGGCCCCGTAATAAGTTCACCAAAGAAGCTGTGCGATCGGTTCTTCCGGGGCTGGAGTCGGATCATCATGGCTGAATCTGAGGAAGGATCGGGCCCGCCGTCGATCGGTGATGCCACCGAGCCCCAGCCGGCGGCATACGCGGCCGCCGTCGAGCCGCTGGGGCCGATCCGGGAGGGCGAGCGTCTCATCACCCTGGACGTGCTGCGCGGCGTGGCGATGCTGGGCATCCTGTTCGTCAATATTCAGCTCTTCTCGCTTCCCTTTGCCGTGGGTTTCGGCATGGTGGGGATGGCCGATGCGCCCCTTGCCGACGAGCTGTCATGGGCGTTCGTCAAGATCTTCTTTGAGTACAAGTTCATCTCACTGTTCTCGCTCCTGTTCGGTGCGGGCATGGTGGTTCAGATGACGCGGGCGGAGGCGAAGGGCCGCCCCTTCGTGGGGCTTTACCTGAGGCGTCTGGCCGTGCTGGCGGCGTTCGGGATGGCCCACGCCCTGCTGTTGTGGTATGGGGACATCCTCTTCGTCTATGCGCTGATCGGCGTGTTTCTGCTACTGGTGCGGAATCTGTCGGGGCGGACGATGATCATCGTCGCCGCCGCCTTCGTCCTTGTCAGCGCCGTGCTGTCGTTCGGGTGCGGCTCACTGCAGGCGCTCATGCTGCAGCGGCAGGCTGCGGGGCAGTCGCAGGTGGAAGCGGACGCGCCGGCTGCGGACGAGGTCGACCTGGCGACCGCCGAGGATGGTCCTGCGGCGGACGAGGCGGAAGACACGGCCCCGCCGGAGGTAGGTGAAGTAGTCGGCGCGACGGAAGATGACCGGATGCCGCGATCCTTGCGGACAATGATCGATGCGCAGTTCCAGCCGACAAATCCGAAGTGGATCGCCGGCGAGCTGGAGGCGTACAAGCACGGGCCGTTCGCTGATGCGTTCATCTTCCGGGCGGCGAACTGGAGCTTCGCCCTGATGGGCGCGGTCTTCAGTTACGGCTGGCGGGTGGCGGGGATGTTCCTGCTGGGGGCGGCATTGATGAAACTGGGATTCTTTCTGCCCACGAGCAGACGCTGGCATGCGATTCTGTGCGTGGCCGGGTTCGCGGTCGGCCTGCCCATGGAGATGGCGGCGGCCGGCATCATCGTCGCCAATGAGCACGCGTTGAATTTCACGGCAGTGCTTGCGGCGGTCATCCACGAGGTGGGAAGTTTCGCCCTGTGCCTGGGGTACACCGGCGCGGTGAGCCTGCTGGCGTCCTCGCGAAGGCTGGGCGGGCTCTGCCGGCCGTTCGCGCGCGTGGGGCGGGTGGCTCTGACCGTTTACCTGGCGGAGACGATCGCCGCGACGGCGGTCATGTACTGGTGGGGCCTGGGATGGTTCGGCGACCTCTCGAGGCCGCAGTTGCTGGTGATGGTCTTCGCCATCTACGTTCCGCTGATGGTGCTGAGCGTCCTCTGGCTTCGGTTCTTCACCATCGGGCCGTTCGAGTGGCTCTGGCGGACGCTGACCTACGGCCGGGCCCAGCCCCTGCTGCGGCGCGCCGGCGGGGCTTCTTCGTTATCCACAACCTGAGATGGACGGCTGTCAATTGGCTGTCCGCCGGCCGGCCGGTTGGTAGAGTATGTTGTGCTTCCACCGGCTCGGGAGGATCGGCCTTGACCAGTATCCGCGCGCTGTGCTCGGACTTCTACGTGAACCAGAAGCTCGCGCTGAAGATGGATCTGCCCACGGCGCGCGAGACCGTCCTGGACATGTTCGATCGCGTCCGAAGGGAATTGCCGAGCATGGATCGGTTCCGGCGCTACGAGGGCGAGCTGGCCCTGGAGTCGCCGGAGATGGATTCCCAGTACAACTGGCTGGCGCTGAACCGCACATCAATCCGCAGCGGGTGGGTGAACCCCGAGTCCGTAGAGCGAGCCTACAAGCTGCACCGGCTCATCCTCGACATCGCCCCGTACTTCCTGTCCATCAGCCCGCTGGATGTGGAGTACATCGAGCTGGTCTTCGGCTTCGATATCGAGGCCGAGACGAACCGCAACGAGGTGGTCTTCGACGCCCTGCTGGCCGATTCGCCGCTGACGGCCCTGGTGGACACGGAGCGGGAAGTGGTCCTGGACGCCCAGCCGTTCGTGGGGTTCTCCCTTTCCCATCACTGCGACCTGCAGGCATTCATCGAGGTGAAGACCCGCAGCCAGTCCCGCGAGGTGGCCACGGGTCAATACACCAACGAGCCGATCAGCGTCTATCTGACCGTGCGCCGCTACGGGCCGTTCCAGACGATTCAGGACTTCACCGACTCCTTCGGCACGCTGGCCGGCCATGCCGAGCGTCTGGCCGAGGACAGGGTGATCCCCTCGGTGGTGATGCCGATCCGCCAGACGCTGATGTCCCACCCGGGTTGAGCCGGAAAAAAGGTGTCAGGAACCTTTACTGGAAAAGGTTCCTGACACCTTTTCGCCCCTCACCTTTTCGCCCCCACCTTTTCGCCCCGTTAGGGCCGACGCGGGGCATGCCAACAGCCGGCTCACGGCTTGCTGAGCATCTCCAGGAGCCTGGCCGGCGTCTCACCCTGACCGGTGCGGCAGCTCAGCCGGGCCGCCTCGCACAGGGCCAGGAGCCGGGCGGTGTTGGGCGGAGGGGCCGTCGCCGGCGCGTCGCGATTCTCCAGGAGGCGCGTGATGTCCATCCCCACCAGCATGCCCGGCGTGAGCGACCGCTCGTCGTTGTGGGCGTTGAGCAACCGGCCGTCGGCGCCGATCGACTCATCGCCGGTGTCGGTGATGCGCAGGCGGCCCTTTCCGCCGAGCAAGGTGACCTGCCGGTGCCAGGAGCCGGCGCAGTCGCTGACGGACACGCCGGCGCAGCAGTTGTCGACAAAGCGCACGTTGATGGTCATGTGGCCGTGCAGGTCCTCGAGTGATTCGGGGACAGCGGCGAGCGGCCCGGCCAGCGCCGCATCGATCCCTTCGACCTCCCCGCAGAGCGCCTCGAGCATATCCATTGCATCGAAGAGGCGGGCGAAGAGCGTGCCTTCGCCCGCGCCGCAGGCGAAAGAGACGACCACGCACTGCGGCGGCGCAAACTCCTCCACGGCATCCATCGCGCTGCGGTAGCCGGGACTGCGTCGAAAGAGCGGCACGAAGTGAGCAGTGTCGGCCTCCCGGGGGTTCATCAGCAGATCGGCAATGGCGACCGGCCGCGGTTCGCTGCTGATGGTGGTCTTACCGACCTCGCGGATGAGCCGCCGCTCGTCGGCTGCGAGGCGCTCCGGGGCGGCCAGCCAGAGCAGGTCAACCTCCTCCTGCTGGATTGCCTGTCGCAGATCATCCACTCGGGCCACGTTGAAGGACTTGCTCATCGCGTCGGCCGTGGATGAGGAAGGGGAGCCGATGGCGGTGAGGGTCAGCCTCGCCTCCTTCATCGCGTCGGTCAGCAGCTTCTCCTGCCCCCGTTCCACCCAGGCGATCAGACGCGGTCGATCCGGCATGGCGGGGAGTGTAACCGAGGGATGAACGCCGGGCCATGCTTCGGCGAGCGGGGCGGCCCCACCCGATGTCGGGGTGTCCGGGGACCGGCGGCGGCCGATCGATCGCTATAATGAAGTTGTGGACAGATGGTCGCCTGCGAGCTCGCTCGCCGGAGGAAAGTCCGAACACCACAGGACACGGTGGTGGGTAACGCCCACCGGTCCCGGCCGCGGGATCAGGGAAAGTGCCACAGAAAACACACGGCCGATGGGTCGCTGAGGCGGCCACAGGCAAAGGTGAAATGGTGCGGTAAGAGCGCACCGCCCGGCTGGTGACAGTCGGGGCAGGGCAAACCCCACCGGGTGCAAGCGCAAGCAGTCCTCGTCCCCGGGTTTCGATCCGGGGCAACCGTGGTCCGCGGCATGAGGACGGGTCGCGTGCTTGAGGTCGTCGGCAACGGCGGCCGGAGATGAATGACCGTCGCCCGCCGTTTCCGCTGAGGAGCCGAAGCGGCGGGAACAGAATTCGGCTTATGTCCACGCGCGGCCGATTCAAACGGGCGGGTCGCCGCGGCCCGCCCGTTTGTTTGATTTCCGCATGGGCCGGGGCGGGGGCCCCGGGGGGCCGCCCTCAACCGGTCGGCCGACCCCCACCCTCGCTCGCCTTGAGCTTCACCTCCAGGTCCAGTTGCTCCTCGCCGCGCTGGATGGTGATGATGACCACATCGCCCGGCTCGTGCTCCTGCAGGTGGTTGAAGAGGTCCCGCATGCTCTGAAGCGGCTCGCCGTTCCAGGCCAGCATGATGTCGCCGCCCTTGATGCCCGCCTCGAAGGCGCTGGTGTCCACGGATACCCCCTCGACCAGGATCCCGGTTTCCAGGTCGTCGGCCATGCCCGGTCGAATGCCCAGGCGCACCCGGGCGTAGCCGCGATCCCGGCCCCGATCGGATTCCGGTTCGACGTAACGGACTTTCTGCGGACGGGTGACGAGATCCAGCGAGATGTCATAGAGCAGATCGAGCACCTTCATCGCACCGACGGGGTTGACGGTGTAGGCCTGGTCGGCCGGCGAGGTGTACTCCGGGTGCACGCCGGTGAAGAAGTGCATGGCCGGCACGCCGACATGTCGGAAGCTGGCATCATCGGCCTGCCCGCTGCCGGCGGCGGAGACCGCCACCGTCAGGCCGCTGTTCTCGAAGTGCGGTCTGACGATTTCCGCCAGACCTTCGCCGGTCCCCGCGCCGAAGACGGACAGTTCTTCCGATCGCAGCCGACCGATCATGTCCATGTTGAGCATGGCGGTCATCTGCTCCGGCGGGATCGGCGAGTGTTGGCAGAAGAACCGCGAGCCGTGCAGGCCGCGCTCTTCAGCATCAAAGCCGAGGAAAAGCACGGAGCGCGAGGGCCGGTTCTCATCGGCCTCGGCGTACGCCTCCGCGAGCATCCTGGCCAGGATGAGCACGCCTGCCGTGCCGGAGGCGTTGTCATCGGCGCCGGGCATGAGGGGACCGGCCTCGGGCGTGGTGCCGAAGAAGCCGTAGCCGTTGTGATCGAAGTGGGCGCCGATGACGAGCCATTCATCAGCCAGCTCGCCCCGGCCGCGAAGGACGGCGCCCACGTTGGCGCCCGGGATCATGTTGTCGGTTCGCCGGCGCTGCACCGTCGCCCCGAAGCTGACGTGCACCGAATCGTCCAGATCGACGGTCGTCACTTCACCGCGATCGGCCAGGCGCCGCCAGGTCATCAGGTCCCGCCCGGCCGGGTCGGCCGCCTTCAGCAGCCGTTCGGCCGTCTCCATCGCCATCTGTATAGTCGGCAGGTCCGTGGACCGGCCGAAATTCATGCTGTCGCTGAGCGGCTCCAGGTCCGTCTTCCCCTCCCGGCAACCCGGGGGGTTGACGAGGATGATGCCGGCGGCGCCGCGCTGCCGCACGGCCCGCATCTTGCGCATCATGCCCGCCTGGGGGCTGAAGCGCGAATCCGCCCACTGGCTTTCGCCGTCTTCGTCCAGCGGCTCGTAGCGCAGAAGCAGGGCGATCCTTCCCGCGAGGTCGCTGTCCTCATCGAAGCTGCTGTATCCGCCCGTGCCGCGGTTGATCCCGTAGCCGACGAACGTGATCGGGCCGGCCGCATCGCCGGGGCCGGAATTGCCGAGCACCGTGAATTCCTCGTCCTCCACCAGGGCCTGATCGTTGATCGCCGCATGGGCGTCTTCGACGGTGACCTGCAATCTCCGGCCGGCGCCGAACTCAAACGGCTGGCGGTAGCTTACCCAGGCCTCGGACGGGGAGTCCGTGTCCGGAAAGGCAGGCTCCAGCCCGTAGAGGCGAAAATAGAACTCGAGGTAGTCGCGGGCCCGCTCGATGCCTGCGCTGCCGTCGGCTCGCCCCTCGAAGTACGGGTTGGCCAGGGTCTGCACATGCTGATACCAGAGCGTCGCGTCCTCGCCGATGGTCTCGAAGACGTACCTGAGGTTCAACGCGTCGACATCGACCTCCGCGCTGGCCGCCTCCTTCGGATGGAAGCGCATGGGACTGGAGGCGCCGGCGACGACCCTCCCGCCGGCCGCGGTGCCTTCCTGATGGCGACTGGCGGTGGCGGCCCGCGCCTCGGCGGCGCAGCCGGAGGCGGCGGCCACGGCGAGGAGCAGTCCAAGTACCAGCAGGGGGCGCATTCGAACCGTCTGAAACATGGTCATACCTTTCCGGACAGGAGGGGCAATCACCGCTCGCGCCAACCGTTCTCGCCGCCGGATCCCTCCCCCGATGTGGCGGCAACGCATGGGGCCAGGTGAAAGAGTGTACCGTCCCGGCGCGGTCGCGTTGCTCGCCACGGGGGCGGTGAATATAGTCCGGTTCCGGGATTCAGGGCAGGCTTGTGGAGCGTCACCCGCCGTTGGGGCGGGCGGCATGCGCGTGCCCCGGCGCCGGCCTGCCTCCGGTCCTTTTCCCTCCACGCGATATCTGCAATGAGCCACACGCAGACCACCGGCAACGAACCGCCCGCCGCGGGCGAGGCGACGACGGGCGCCTCTCAGTCGAGTCAGAGCGGCTCGATCCTCGATCCATCCGACACGTTCATCCACCGTCACATCGGTCCCGATCCGGCGGACATTACCGAGATGCTCGCCGTCGTCGGCTACGACTCGCTGGAGGCGCTGATGGACGCGGCCATTCCGCCGAGCATCCGCACCCCGCGCCCGCTGGCCCTGGAGGGGCCGCGCGGCGAGTTCGAGCTGCTCGGCGAACTCCAGACCATTGCCCACCGCAACAAGGTGTTCCGCTCCTGCATCGGCATGGGCTACCACGACACCATCACGCCGCCGGTCATCCAGCGCAACATCCTCGAGAACCCCGGTTGGTACACGCAGTACACGCCCTACCAGGCCGAGATCGCCCAGGGCCGTCTGGAGGCGCTGCTCACGTTCCAGACCATGGTGGCCGACCTCACCGGCCTTCCCCTGGCCAACTCCTCGCTGCTGGACGAAGCCACCGCCGCCGCCGAGGCCATGGTCATGTGCCGCAACATAACCGGCGCGGAAAAGGGCGGCTTCTTCGTCGCCGCCGACTGCCATCCGCAGACCATCGATGTCGTCCGGTCCCGCGCGTGGTCCAACCACATCGACCTGCACGTCGGCGACGCGGGCACGATCGACTTCAACACGCAGGATCTGTTCGGCATTCTCGTTCAGTACCCGAACACGGACGGGGTCATCATCGATTACTTGGATCTCATTCGGCGCGCCCATGAAGCCGGGGTGCTGGTCGTGATGGCCGCGGACATCCTGGCCCTGACACTCCTCAAGCCGCCGGGCGAGTTCGGGGCGGACATCGCCGTCGGCTCCACCCAGCGCTTCGGCGTGCCCATGGGCTTTGGCGGCCCGCACGCCGGGTACATGGCCACGCACGAGAAGTATGTGCGCAAGATGCCCGGCCGCATTGTGGGCGTGTCGCGCGATGCCACCGGGCGCAACGCCTGCCGCCTGGCCGTTCAGACCCGCGAGCAGCACATCCGCCGCGATCGCGCCACGAGCAACATCTGCACCGCCCAGGTGCTGCTGGCGATCATGGCCGGAATGTACGCCGTCTATCACGGCCCGGAGGGTCTGCGGCGCATCGCGCGGCGCGTGCATGCGTATACCGCCGCCCTCGCCGCGGGCCTGAAGCGGCTGGGCCACGATGTCGGCGGTGAGCCGTTCTTCGACACGCTTCGCGTGCGCCTCGGCTCGGGCAGCGTCGATGAGGTCGTCGGGCATGCCCTGGAACGGCGGATGAACCTGCGGCGCTATGACGATCAGCAGAGCGTCGGCGTGGCTCTCGACGAAACCACGACCCGCGAGGATGTCATTCGCCTGCTGGAGGTCTTCAACGGCCGCGAGTCCGTCTCGTTGAGCGTCGATGACCTGGCGGGCGGCGCCGATACCGACTATCCGGCGACGCTGGCCCGCCGCAGCGGTTATCTCACGCACGGGGTATTCAACTCGTATCACTCCGAGACGGAGATGCTGCGCTACCTGACGCGGCTTCAGAACCGCGACTTGTCGCTGGCGCAGTCGATGATCCCGCTCGGCTCGTGCACGATGAAGCTCAACGGCACCTCGGAGATGCTGCCGATCACGTGGCCTCAGTTCGCCCGGATGCATCCCTTCGCGCCGAGTGAACAGACGGAGGGCTATCGGGGATTGTGCTCCCAGCTCGAGGCATGGCTGGCGGAGATCACCGGCTACGCGGCCGTCACGCTTCAGCCCAACGCCGGCTCGCAGGGCGAGTACACGGGCCTGCTGGTCATCCGGGCCTATCACGAGAGCCGTGGCGACGACCAGCGGGACATCTGCATCGTGCCCGTCTCCGCGCATGGCACCAACCCGGCCAGCAGCGTTTCCGCCGGCTTTCGCGTCGTGACCGTGACCTGCGATGAGAAGGGCAACATTGACCTGGATGATCTGCGGGCCAGGGCGAAAGAGCACGCCGAGACGCTCGGGGCGCTGATGATCACCTATCCGTCCACGCACGGCGTGTTCGAGGAGACGGTCGGCGCCGCCTGCGACATCATCCATGAATATGGCGGGCAGGTGTATCTCGATGGCGCGAACATGAACGCGCTGGTCGGCCTCTGCCGGCCGGGCGAGTTCGGGGCCGATGTCTGCCATCTCAATCTGCACAAGACGTTCGCCATCCCGCACGGCGGGGGAGGGCCCGGTGTGGGCCCGATCGGAGTCGCCGAGCATCTTCAGCCGTTCCTGCCCGGCCACCCTGTGGCGCCGCCGGCCAATTCCGGCCGCCAGTCCATCGGCGCCATCGCCGCCGCGCCCTACGGCAGCGCCTCCATCCTGCCCATTTCCTGGATGTATCTTGCCCTGATGGGCGCCGAGGGCCTGACGCGTGCCACGCAGGTCGCCGTGCTCAACGCCAACTACATGGCCAGGCGACTCGAGCAGGAGTACGAGATCGTTTATACGGGGCCCAACGGTCTCTGCGCGCACGAGTTCATCCTGGACTTCCGCCCCTTCGACCACAGCGCGCACATCAAGATCGACGACATCGCCAAGCGGCTGATGGATTTCGGCTTCCATGCGCCCACGATGTCCTGGCCCGTGCCCGGCACGCTCATGATCGAGCCGACCGAGAGCGAATCCAAAGCCGAGCTGGACCGGATGTGCGAATCGCTGCTGACGATCCGCCGGGAGATCCGCGAGATCGAGGAAGGGCGGGCGGACAAGGATGACAACGTCCTGAAGAACGCGCCGCACACGATCGAGATGCTCACCGCCGATGACTGGTCGCATCCGTATCCGCGCGAGAAGGCGGCCTACCCGGCGCCGTGGCTGCGGAAGTTCAAGTTCTGGCCGCCCGTGGCGAGGATCGACAACCCCTACGGCGACCGGCATCTGGTCTGCTCCTGCCCGCCGGTGGAGGCGTATTCAAGCGGGGAATGAGCGATCTGCTTCAGCGCCGTCTGACGTCTCGCCCTGACGTTGCCGGGCTCCTTCGGTTTGCGCGGAATGGCGCGGTATATTGCCGGCATGAAGCGCCGGCTCGGCCGTATCGTGGTGTGTGTTTTCCTCGGCGTTTTCAGTACGATTGGTCTGGCGTGGCTGCTTTCCTACGCGAACTGGCGGCCCCCTCATTCTTGGATCGTTGCGCCGACGCTCTTCGTGGAGGACAGTCACGCCATCTGGCAAGTGAGAGCCAAACGAATGGCCGGTGCCGGACGGGCGAACTCGGTGCTGATCTGGACGAAGGAGGATCCGCGCGAGACGGTCCGAATCATCGACCCCGACGGCGATGACCGCGGCGAAGTGTGGATTCTGAAAGATGAGCGTCCGACCGTCTTTCTCGGCGAGATGCCGTATGCCAAGGGGATCCTCTCGGGCTGGCGGCGGGTGCCGCCGTGGAGCGCAGCCCGGCGAAGCGAATGGCCGCTCATCAGCCCGTACGACGGCCGCCGTGCCGTCGTGCTTGATTATGCGTGGGGGTGGCCGTTCCTCGCCATGCGATACACGGTCCATGGGGTCGATGTGTCGGACTCGACGCCGACTTGGTACGTCACCCGGGGCGATCTCGTAGCGCCGAAGTACCGGCCCTGGCGACCGGACCGCAGGGTGCCCCTGCTGCCGATCCCGTTCGGATTCGCGCTTGACACGGTGGTGTACGGCCTGTTGTGGCTGGGCATCGTTGAGAGTGTCCTCGGGTGGCTGGCGCGCGGACGTCGAGCGAAGCGGACTCGTCGCGGCCTCTGCCCGTCATGCGGCTATGACCTTCGGGCTGCCAGGCACGAGCGCTGTCCGGAGTGCGGGGAGCGAATCCCGGCGGGCGACGGGCAGTAGCCCAGGAAGGCGAGCCACCTGCAGGGTGGTGACCGCCTCTTCAGACGGGTCCGCCCATTGGCGGATCGTCCGCTTTGCCGTAGACTCCGGGGCGTACATCCAGCAAGGAGATGACGGACGATGGCCAAGTCGCTGCGTATCGGGCTCATCGGCTCGGAGTTCATGGGCCGGGCGCATTCCAACGCGTGGATGAGCGTCAACAGCTTCTTCGATCTGCCGCTCAAGCCGGTGATGCACACCGTCGCCGATCTGCCGCAGCAGGAGAAGCATCTCAAGGCGTTCGCCCCTCAATGGGGATGGGCCAACATCTCCACCGACTGGAAGAAGATGGTCGCCGGCGATGAGATCGATCTGGTGGACATCGTCACACCCAACTTCGTGCACGCGGAGAACGCGATCGCGGCTCTGGCCGCAGGCAAACACGTGGCGTGCGAGAAGCCGCTGGCGGGGACGCTCGATGATGGGCGGGAGATGGTGAAGGCGGCGAAGAAGGCCCCCGGAAGCCGGACCTTCGTCTGGTACAACTATCGCCGCTGCCCTGCGGTGGCCCTGGCCCATCAGCTCGTCAAGGCCGGACGGCTGGGGCGGATCTTCCATGTTCGCGCCGCCTACCTCCAGGACTGGGGCGGGCCGGAAACGCCGCTGCTGTGGCGCTTCCAGGGCAAGCTCGCCGGCTCCGGCGCGCACGGCGACCTGAACGCCCACATCATCGACATGGCCCGCTTCATCACCGGCGATGAGATCATCGAGGTCACCGGCGCCATCGAGGAGACCTTCATCAAGGAGCGAGAATTGGTCGAGGATTCCGGGGGCGAGATCTCCGGAAAGGGCGCCACACGCAGCGCGAAGAAGCGCAAAGGCCGCTCGACCGTCGATGACTGCGTCCTGTTCCTGGCCCGCTTCAAGGGCGGCGCGGTCGCATCGTTCGAGTCCACCCGCCTCGCCACGGGCAACCAGAACCGCAACCAGATCGAGATCAACGGCGACAAGGGCTCGATCAAGTTCGATTTCGAGCGAATGAACGAGCTGCAGTGGTGGGACAACACGCTGGAATCGCGCCTGCGGGGCTGGAGCCGCATCATGTGCACGACGGGGGGCGACCATCCCTACGCGGACGCCTACTGGCCGCCGGCCCATCTCATCGGTTACGAGCATTGCTTCGTCAGCCAGGCGGCGGACATGATGCGCGTCCTCGCCGGCCGCAAGCCCGTCGTCCCCCTGGCCGATTTCGAGGATGCCTTTCAGACGCAGCGGGTGCTGCACGCGGCGATCGTCGCCGCCCGCGAGAAGCGCGCGGTGAAGATGAGCGACATCAAGTAGGAGCCCGACGGCTTTCCAAGGCGAAGGAGCGCGGTCCATGAATCAAACGCGTCACAGCGGCCTGCTCGCCGGCCCCTTCATCATGTTCATCAGCGCCGCCGTCTTCGGTTATTTTGGCTTCTTCATGGGCCTCACCTCGACCACCGCCGGCGGCACGTTCATCTTCTTCTTCGCGCTGCTCGTCTGGACGCTGAAGATCGGCGCGGTCGGTTTCCTTCTGTCGGCGCTGCTGACGTTCGGCACGCCGCTCGCCGGCAATCTTCTCTACTCGGTAATCGGCCTCCTGACGGCGGCGGGGCTTATCATCGTCGGTGTCATGGACATCGCGGACTCCCAGAACGCTGCGGCGCTTCCGCCGGCGCTGGCTTTTCTTTTCGCCGCCTGGAACGGCTGGGGTTCCTGGTCGGGTCTCCGCGCGGTCATGTCCCTCACACGCACGGGGCCTCGAGGCGATGACCGTCTCCAGCGGCCATGACGCCCATTCCGACCTTCAGGCCGCATTGAAGGAAGCGAGGAGAAAGTGAAGCGAATTATCATCATCATCGCAGGCCTGCTGCTTCTCGCCGTCGCGGGCTTTGTCTGGTACGCCGGTCGCCGCGGTTCCACGTCGGTTGAGCAATGGGTCGGTCGGCAGCTTCTGGCCATCGCCAACGACGCCCTGCGCCCGGAATTGTCCTATCAGACTCTGGACTACGCCTATCCCGCCACGGTGACCCTGCACGATGTTCGGCTCACCGATGACGATCAGGCGTTCGTCACCGCGACGTCGTTGCGCATCGTCTTCACCGAGCGCCCTCGCGTCGGCCAACCGGTGGTGATCGAGACGGTCCAACTCGTCGAACCCGTCATCGAACTCCGAGAGCAGGAGGATGGGACATTTCTCGGGTTCAGCAACTTCATCGAGTCGACGGAGGGCCGCGCGCGTGAGGACGGCGGCTCGACGCGCCCCAGTGATGTGTTCGCC
>Ga0272441_10006509_pt1 | contig 19500 bp, 17 predicted proteins | sample SSMProp6N_FD_193582 | JGI IMG/M metagenome (GOLD analysis project Ga0272441, IMG submission 193582) | Marine sediment archaeal communities from Little Sippewissett salt marsh, Falmouth, MA, United States - SSM-Prop-6N | ecosystem: Environmental > Aquatic > Marine > Wetlands > Sediment ... | reverse complement strand
TGGGAGACTCCGGCGCCCACTACGTGGCGGTGTGCGTGCCCGCCTTCGCCCTGGACCGGGCGCACCGCGAGCCGCCCGCCTGATCCCCGGACCCCACGTGATCACGCCGAGTGGGCTGCGTCGGGCGTGGCTTGGCTACGTAGCCTCGCCTACCCCCACGGAACCCACTCGGCGTGATCACGTGGTAGGTGGAGCTCCCGCGCCAGAGGCCACCAGTCGCATCGACTCCCGGGCGATCTCGAGCTCCTCGTTCGTGGGGACGACGAGGACGGTGACCTGGGAGTCCGGCGACGACACGACCGGTCCGGTGCTGCGTGGTGCTGCGTTGCGCGCCGGGTCCAGCGTGATGCCGAGGCCGTCCAACCCGGCCAGGACCTTCGCCCGCATGCGCTCGTCGTTCTCGCCGACACCGGCGGTGAACACCACGGCGTCCAAGGCCCCCAAAGCCAGCGCGTAGGCCCCGATGTACTTGCGGATGCGGTAGGCGTAGGTGTCGAGCGCGTTCGCGGCGTCGGCGTCGCCGGCGTCGGCCATCGCCCACACCTCTCGCAGGTCGTTGGCGCCGCACAACCCGAGCAGCCCGCTGCGCTTGTTGAGCAGCGTGTCGATCTCGTCCCACGTCATGTCGCCCACCCGGCGCAGGTGGAAGGTGACCGCCGGGTCGATGTCGCCCGAACGGGTACCCATGACCAGCCCTTCCAGCGGGGTGAGGCCCATCGACGTGTCGATGCAGCGTCCACCGGACACCGCCGAGGCCGAGGCACCGTTGCCGAGGTGCAGCACCACCATGCGCAGGTCGGCCGGGTCCTTCTGGAGAAGCCGCGCGGCCTGGCGCGAGACGAAGGCGTGCGAGGTGCCGTGGAACCCGTAGCGGCGGATACCCAGCTCTGCGGCCACCTCCCGGTCGATCGCGTAGGTGTAGGCGTACCGGGGCAGGGTCTGGTGGAAGGCCGTGTCGAACACGGCCACCTGCGGCACGTCGGGAAAGACGCGCATGGCCACGGTGATGCCCTCCAGGTTGGCCGGGTTGTGAAGGGGAGCCAGCGGCACCAGCCTCTCGATCGCCACCAGCACCTCGTCGTCCACCAGGGCGGGGTCGGAGAACGTGTCACCGCCATGGACCACGCGATGCCCTACGGCGGTGAGACCCGAGGCGGCCAGGTCGGGGCCCGCCTCGTCGAACGCGGCGAGCACCGCCCGCAGCCCTGCCTCGTGGTCGGCCAGCCGCAGCGTGCGTTCCACGGACTCCGACGGCCCGGAGTGCCTCACGACGGCGTCGTCCGCGCCGATGCGCTCCACCAGGCCCTTGGCCAGCGGTTGCTCGGAGTCGGCGTCGATGAGCTGGTACTTGATCGACGACGACCCGCAGTTGACGACCAGGACGCTGCGGCTCATCAGTGCTCCCCCTGGGCCTGGACGGCGGTGATCGCGATGGTGTTGACGATGTCGTCGACCAGCGCTCCGCGTGACAGGTCGTTCACCGGCTTGTTCAGGCCCTGCAGCACCGGGCCGATGGCCAGCGCGCCGGCACTGCGCTGCACTGCCTTGTAGGTGTTGTTGCCCGTGTTGAGGTCCGGGAAGATGAATACGGTCGCCTTCCCGGCCACCGAGGAGTCAGGCAGCTTCGTCTTCGCCACGCTCACGTCGACAGCGGCGTCGTACTGGATCGGACCCTCGACCGACAGGTCGGGCCGGCGTTCGGTGACCAGGTCGGTGGCCGCGCGCACCCGCTCGACGTCGGCGCCCGAGCCGGAGGCGCCGGTGCTGTACGACAGCATCGCCACGCGGGGAACCACCCCGAACTGGGCGGCGGTGTCCGCCGACGAGATGGCGATGTCGGCGAGCTGTTCGGCCGTGGGGTTCGGGTTCACGGCGCAGTCGCCATAGACGAGCACCCGGTCGGCCAGGCACATGAATAACACGCTCGACACGATCGAGACGCCGGGACGGGTCTTGATGATCTCGAAGGACGGCCGGATGGTGTGCGCCGTCGTGTGCACCGCCCCGGAGACCATCCCGTGGGCCAGACCGCGGTGCACCATCAGCGTGCCGAAGTACGACACGTCGGCCACGATGTCGGCTGCCGCGTCCAGGGTCACGCCCTTGTGAGCCCGCAGCAGCTGGTACTCCTCGGCGAACGACTCGCGCATCGGGCTCGTCGTGGGGTCGATGATGTCGGCGCCACTGATGTCGAGCCCGAGGTCGGTGGCCACGCCGCGGATCTCTGCCTCGTCCCCGAGCAGGGTCAGCTCGGCCATGCCACGCCTCAGCACGGTCGCGGCGGCCCGCAGCACGCGGGGCTCGCTGCCCTCGGGCAGCACGACGCGCCGCGGGTCGGAACGAGCCTGCTCGACGAGCTCGTACTGGAACATCAGCGGCGTCACGGCACCGACCGACTCGACGGCCACGTCGTCCAGCACCTTCTCGACGTCCACCGCCGAGTCCACCAGCTCCAGCGCGGTCTCGATCTTGGTCGTCGAGTCGGCGTGGATGCCGCCGCGCGCCCCCGCCAGGGCAGCCGCCGTGGCGAAGGTGTCGAGCGGGGTCGAGATCACCGGCAGCCGGGCCCCGGTGCCCTTGATGAGGCGCCACACGTTCTCGTCCGGGCGTAGGCCGCCGGACAGGATCAGCCCGGACAACGAGGGGAACGTCTCCGAGCGGTGAGCCGAGAGCATGGCGAGGACGATGTCGGTGCGGTCGCCGGGAGTGATGACCACGGAGCCCTCGCGAAGGTGGTCCAGCACGTTCGGCAGTGTCATGGCCGCGACGACCACGCCCTGGGCCTCTCGACCCAGCAGGTCAGGGTCGCCGAGCAGGAGCTCGCCATCGATGTTCTCGGTGAGGCGACGGACGCTGGGCGCGAGCAGGATCGGCGCGTCGGGGAGCAGGTCGACGGGCACGTCGAGGTCGGCCACGGCGTCGCGGGTGCTCTGCATGCGATCAGCGTTCGTGCGGTTGACGATGACCCGCGCCAGACTGGCGTGGTTGGCCGTCAGCACGTCCCGGGCGAGGTCGACGGCGAACCGCACCTCCTGAGGGCTGCGCTGGTGCGCGGTGACGACGAACAGCACGGGGGCGCCGAGGTTGGCCGCGACCCGAGCGTTGAACTGCAGCTCGGCCGGGGCGCCGACGTCGGTGAAGTCGGTGCCGAGCACGAGCACTGCCGTGGCGGTCCCGGCCAGCGAGCGGTAGCGGTCGATGATCTGGCCCAGAGCGTCGTCCGGGCTGCGGTGCACGTCGGCATAGGTGGTACCGACGAACGCAGCGTCATCGAGCTCGACGCCACCGCGTGAGCGGAGCAGCTCGACGGCCGCGTCGGGCTCGGTCAGGGAGCGCACCACCGGTCGAAACACGGCGACCTCCGCCGACCGGCGGAGCATGTGCTCGTAGAGGCCCAGGGCGACAGCGGACTTGCCGCTGTAGGGCTGCGCGGCGGCGACGTAGAGGCTGCGGGTCACGTCCGCCGACGCTACCGATCAGCGCGGCTCGGTGGGTCCGGGTGCGCGGAATCCACCAGCGACTGCTCCGCCCACGCCGCCAGGACGCGGTCGGCCTCGTCGCCGGAGACGGGGCGGCAGCCGGCCGCCGTCAGCGACTCCACCAGAGCGGACTCCTCGGCCATCAGCGCCCGTCCCCGCCGCAGCAGGGTCATCGGGGGCTTGCGTCGCTCCGCGAGGTCTCTGGCCAGCCGGCGGACGAAGTTCTTCCACGGGGCGCGGGCGATGACCAGGGCATCGGCCAGCAGGCCGGCGTCCCGGCACCGGTCGACGACCTCGGCGACGAAGACTCCCTCGGCGACGAACGCCGGGGCGGTCCCTCTCTGGAAGGTCACCGTGCCGACGGCGCGGTCGGCGGAGATGTCGTAGCGGGGAACCTCCGCCGATCCGGTGCGGCAGATCTGCTCGATGGCGGCCATGGCCGCATCGGCGTCCCACGCACGGGGGTCGTCCCAGTCGACGATGCCGAGGTCGGGGTGCCGGGGACAGGTGGGGTCGTCGCCGTTCTTGTAGAACTCGTCGAGGCACAGCACCGGCAGCCCGCTTCGTCTGGCGAGGTGGGACTTGCCGCTCCCGGACGGTCCCGCCACCAGCACGACCCGGCCGCTGCGCACCGGCGTCACGTCCCTACGGGGTGCCAGACGGTCTTGGTCTCCAGCACGGCCAGCATGCGTGCCGGCGACGGGACGGCCGAGAAGTCCTCGTCCGGGTCGGGGCGGGTCACCCGGGTCAGTGTCTGCGCCGCCGCCTGCTCCAGCGAGGTTGCGAGGTCGGGATCGGACACGCCGGTCAGGTCGAGGGCATGGACGTCGGCGTGCGAGGCCAGCCACGGGGCGAGCTCGCCGACCGAGCCGGTCAGGACGTTGACGGCACCGGGTGGTACGTCGGAGGTGGCCAGCACCTCCGCCTGCGTGATGGCCGGCAGCGGCCGTGTCTCGCTGGCGAGCACCACGGCGCTGCACCCCGTCGCCAGCACGGGCGCCAGCACGGACACCAGGCCGAGCAGGGACGACTCCTGCGGGGCGACGATCCCGACGACGCCGGTGGGCTCCGGCACGGAGAAGGTGAAGAACGGCCCGGCCACGGGGTTGGCGTTGCCGTGCACGGCGGCCAGCTTGTCCGTCCAGCCCGCGTACCAGACCCACCGATCCACCGCAGCGTCGACGACGGCCCCGGACTGGCGCCTGGTCAGCCCCTCGCTGCGGGCAACCTCGGCGACGAACTGGTCGCGGCGGCCCTCCATCACCTCCGCGACCCGGTAGAGCACCTGGCCGCGGTTGTACGGCGTGGCAGCCGACCATCGCTGCCACCCGGTGCGCGCGGCGACGACGGCGTCTCGAACGTCCTTGCGTGACGCGGCGGCGGCGTTGGCGACGAACTGCCCGTCGGCATCGGTCACGGGGTACGAACGCCCGCTCTCCGACCGCGGGAACGCGCCGGAGACGAACAGCTTGTAGGTCTTGCGCACCTGTTCGCGAGCCATCAGCGGCTGCCCTCCGTCGCCTCGTCCGCGACGAGGTAGGCGGCCAGCCCCTGGCGGCCCCCCTCACGTCCGTAGCCGGACTCCTTGTAGCCCCCGAAGGGCGCCGTGGGGTCGAAGTGGTTGAAGGTGTTGGCCCAGACGACGCCGGCGCGCAGGTTCTGCGCCATCCACAGGATCCGGGACCCCTTCTCCGTCCACACCCCGGCCGACAGCCCGTACGGGGTGTTGTTCGCCTTCGCGAGCGCCTCGTCGGGTGTGCGGAACGTCAGCACCGACAGCACCGGGCCGAAGATCTCCTCGCGCGCGATCCGGTGGGCCGACGCGACGTCGGTGAACACCGTCGGCGGGAACCAGAAACCCCGGTCGGGCAGCACGCAGTCCGCCGACCAGCGAGTCGCTCCCTCGGCTTCGCCCACGTCGCTCATCTCGCGGATCCTGCTCAGCTGGACGGCGGAGTTGATCGCGCCGATGTCGGTGTTCTTGTCCATGGGGTCGCCGAGGCGCAGCGTCGTCAGCCGTTGCTTCAGCGAGTCGATGACCTCGCCCTCGACGGACTCCTGCACCAGCAGCCGGGTCCCCGCGCAGCAGACGTGACCCTGGTTGAAGAACACCCCGCGGACGATGCCCTCGACGGCCTGGTCGATCGCAGCGTCGTCGAAGACGACGTTGGCCGCCTTGCCACCCAGCTCCAACGTCGCCTTCTTCGTCGTCCCCGCGATCGATGCGGCGATGAGCCTGCCCACCTCCGTGGACCCGGTGAAGGCCACCTTGTCGACGTCGGGGTGCTCCACGAGCAGCCGACCCGTCTCGCCGGCACCGGTGACGATGTTGACGACCCCGGGGGGCAGGTCGGCCTGCTGGCAGATCTCCGCGAACGCCAGCGCAGTGAGCGGGGTGGTCTCCGCGGGCTTGAGCACCACGGTGTTGCCGGTGGCCAGCGCCGGTGCGACCTTCCACGCGAGCATGAGCAGGGGGAAGTTCCACGGGATCACCTGGGCGGCGACACCGTGGGGCCGGGGGTTCGGCCCCAGACCGGCGTAGCCCAGCTTGTCAGCCCAGCCGGCGTGGTAGAAGAAGTGCGCGGCGACCAGCGGGATGTCGACGTCGCGGGTCTCACGGATCGGCTTGCCGTTGTCGAGCGTCTCGAGCACCGCGAGCTCACGGGACCGTTCCTGGATGAGCCGGGCGATGCGGAAGAGGTACTTGCCGCGCTCCCGGCCCGGCATCCGCGACCAGACCCGGCTGTGCGCCGAGCGGGCGGAGGCGACGGCGGCGTCCACATCGTTCGGGCCGGCCTCGGCGACCTCGCTGAGCACCTCCTCGGTGCTGGGGGAGATCGTCTTGAACCGCCGTCCGTCGGTCGGCTCGACGAGCTCGCCGCCGATGAAGAGCCCGTAGGACGGGGCGATGTCGACCACCGAGCGGGACTCCGGCGCGGGGGAGTAGCGAAACAGGCTCACGTCGGGCTCCCGGTCAGTCGATCGTCACGTAGTCGGCGCCGGAGTAGTGGCCGGTGCGCATCTTCTGACGCTGCATCAGCAGGTCGTTGAGCAGGCTGGACGCCCCGAACCGGAACCACTCGGGGCACAGCCAGTCGATCCCGGCGACCTCGTTGACGAGAACGATGTAGCGCAGCGCGTCCTTGGTCGTCTTGATGCCCCCGGCCGGCTTCACACCCACCATCAGGCCGGTGGTGGCCCGGTAGTCACGCACCGCCTGCAGCATCACCATCGTCACCGGGCGGGTGGCCGCCGGCGCCACCTTGCCGGTCGAGGTCTTGATGAAGTCGGCTCCGGCCAGCATCGCCAGCCAGGAGGCGCGCCGCACGTTGTCGTAGGTGGCCAGCTCCCCGGTCTCGAGGATCACCTTCAGGTGGGCGTCCCCGCACGCCTGCTTCGTGGCGACGATGTCGTCGAACACGTCGAGGTAGCGGCCGGACAGGAACGCCCCACGGTCGATCACCATGTCGATCTCGTCAGCTCCCGCGGCGACGGCGTCCGCGGTGTCGGCGAGCTTCACCGCCCGAGAGGCACGGCCGGACGGGAAGGCGGTGGCGACAGCGGCCACGGCGACGCCGGTGCCGTCCAGGGCCCGCACCGCGACGGGCACGAGGTCGCCGTACACGCACACCGCTGCGACCGAGGGCGTGCCCGGGTCGGACGGATCGGGCCGCGCCGCCTTGGCGCACAGGGCGCGCACCTTGCCCGGGGTGTCCTGCCCCTCGAGCGTGGTGAGGTCGATCATGGCGATGGCCAGGTCGATGGCTCGTTGCTTGGAGTCGGTCTTGATGGACCGGGTCGCGAGCTCGGCGGCGCGGGCGTCCGCCCCGACCTGGTCGACACCGGGCAGCCCGTGCAGAAAGGCACGCAGATCGGCGTTCGAGCGGGTGATCTCGGTGACGCTGGGGATCTGGCGGACGTTCGCGCCTGCTGGGTCGCCTGCTGGTTTGCCTGCTGGGTCGCGGGCTGCGTCATCGGCGGGGGAGGCGGCCACCTGCGTGATCCTAGGCCCGGCCGGCGAGCAGTGCCCGGGTGTCGCTGTCCAGCGCCTCCAGCCGCGCTGCCGCGCGGGCGCGGGCGGCAGCGACGTCGTCGGACCGGACCGGCTCGACGACCTCGAGGTAGCACTTGACCTTCGGTTCCGTGCCCGACGGGCGAATGATGACGCGAGCGCCGGACTCCAGGCGCAGCCGGACCCCGTCGGTGGGGGGGAGGCCGCCAATTCCGGCCAGCAGGTCGTCGACACCATGCACAGCCAGTCCACCGAGTGCGGCCGGGGTGGACGACCGCACCGTGGCCATGATGTCGGCGATCGTGGCCAGCTCGGCGACGCGGACGCTCACCTGCCCGGTGAGGTGGACGCCGTGGGACCGGGCGATCTCGTCGAGGACGTCGAGCAAGGTGGCGCCGTCGGCCTTCTGCGATGCGGCGAGCTCGGCCACCAGCAGCGCCGCACTGATCCCGTCCTTGTCGAGCACCGCGTCCGGGTCGGTGCAGTAGCCGAGCGCCTCCTCGTAGCCGAACCGCAGCCCCGGCGCCTTGGTGATCCACTTGAACCCGGTGAGGGTCTCCGCGTGGGGCACCCCTCCGGCACGAGCGATCTTGCCGAGCAGGGTGGACGACACGATGGAGTTGGCGAACGTCCCCCGAGCGCCCCGCCGAAGCAGGTGCCAGCCCAGAACCGCTCCCACCTCGTCCCCGGTGAGCATGCGCCACCGGCCCTGCTCGTCCGGCAGCGCGACCGCGCAGCGGTCGGCGTCCGGGTCGTTGGCGATGACGAGGTCCGCGTGCTGGTCTCGGGCCAGATCGAGGGCCGCATCGAGTGCGCCCGGCTCCTCGGGGTTGGGGAACGACACCGTCGGGAAGGCCGGGTCGGGGTCGGCCTGCTCGGGCACCACCGTCGGGGCCGCGAATCCTGCCCGCTCGAAGGCGGCCAGCAGCAGGTCACGGCCCACGCCGTGGAGAGGCGTGTAGACGACGTCCAGGTCCCGCGGCCCGGCGGGGTCCACCTGCGCGGCGGCCCGGTCGAGGTAGGCCTGTCCGATCGACTCGTCCAGGGTGACCCACCCGTCGTCGGCCCGGGGCACCTGGGCCACGCTGGCGACGGCGTCGATGTGGGCGGCGATCTCGGTGTCGACCGGGGGGGCGATCTGGGACCCGTCGCCGAGGTACACCTTGTACCCGTTGTCGGCGGGCGGGTTGTGCGAGGCCGTCACCATCACGCCGGCGTCGGCTCCGAGGTAGCGGATGGCGAAGGCGAGCACGGGTGTCGGGAGCGGCCGCGGGAGCACCATCGCCTCGACGCCTGCCGCCTCCATGACGGCGCAGGTGTCGCGGGCGAACACGTCGGATGACCGCCGGGCATCGAAGCCGACGACGACGGCGCGTCCCTCTCGCTCGCGCAGCCAGCCGGCGAGCCCCGCCGCGGCGCGGATGACCACGGCTCGGTTCATGCGGCGCGGGCCGGCTCCCATCTCACCGCGCAGGCCGGCCGTCCCGAACTCCAGTGTGCCGGCGAAGCGGTCGGCCAGGTCGACGCGTGCGGCCGCTGCGTCGACCCCGTCGGAGGCGCGCTCGATCAGCGCTGCCAGCTCCGCACGGGTCTGCGGGTCGGGGTCGTCGGCGATCCACGTCCGGGCTCGCTCGGTCAGGTCGGCGTCCAGCGTGCTCACATCCTCTCCACGATGCCACCCAGCAGCGTGCCGAGCCGGTGCGCCGCCTGCTGGCCGGAGGCCAGCACCTCGGCGTGGTCGAGTGCTGCGTCGGTGATGCCGGCGGCTGCGTTGGTCACCAGCGAGAGGCCGAGCACCTCCAGCCCGGCGGCCCGGGCGGCGATGGCCTCCAGCGCTGTCGACATGCCCACGAGGTCGGCGCCGAGCGTGCCGAGCATGCGGATCTCGGCGGGGGTCTCGTAGTGCGGACCGGGAAGCTGGGCGTAGACGCCCTGAGGCAGCGTGGGGTCCACGTCGAGGGCGATCGCGCGCAGCCGCGACGAGTACAGGTCGGTGAGGTCGACGAACTCGGGGCCATGCAGCGGGGATCGTCCCGTCAGGTTGAGATGGTCGGCGATGAGAACGACGCTGCCGGGCTGCCAGGCAGGGTTCAGCCCGCCGCAGCCGTTCGTCAGCACGACCCGGGAGCAGCCGGCTGCCGCGGCGGTGCGCACCGTGTGCGCGACGGCGTCCACACCACGGCCCTCGTACAGATGGGTTCGGCCCAGGAACACGAGCGCCACTCGCCCGCCACGACGCACCCGCCGCACGACCCCGCCGTGGCCCGCGACAGAGGGTGCGCTGAACCCGGGCAGGTCGGCGAGCGCCACCTCTGCCTCGGCCTGGCCGATCAGGTCGGCGGCGTCACCCCATCCGGAACCGAGCACCACCGCGACGTCAGCGGGGTCGGATCCGAGGGTTCGGCGCAGCGTGTCTGCTGCCTGCGTCGCGATGACGTCGACGTCGTCGGGGTCCACCGGCGCGACTCTAGTGGCGGGGCATGGGTCGAGGCGCCCGTCACCGACAGGGCCGCCGACGCAGGTCGGCGACGTAGTCCCCGGGAGCGCCGGCCGTCTCGGCGGCGTCGGCGAGCATGCCCAGGTACCGCGCGGAGGGCAGGCCTCCCTCGTAGGAGTCCACCACGTACAGCCAGGCCATGCGTGGCCCGTCCATCGTCTCGACGCGCACCTTCAGCTTGCGGAAGCTGCGAAGGTCGAGTCCCTCCCACTCGTCCATCGCGGCTTCGTCGGCCTCGCTGACCTCGTAGAGCGCGACGAAGACGGAGTGGAGGGAGTCCCCTGCGCCGGCGCCGGTCTCGACGACGGTGGCGACGGGCCCCTCCCAGCCGAGCTCCTCGCCGGCGAAGGTCAGCCGCCAGCCCGGCAGCCACCCGGTCCCGCGCAGCGGGGAGTGCGGGGCCCGGCGGAGCATGGCGGCGGGGTCGAGGCTCGACGCGTACGCGGCGTACAGCACGGTGGGCTAGTTTGCCCGACGTGAACGCGGTGGCCATCATCGGTGGCGGCCCCGGCGGCTACGAGGCGGCGCTGGTGGCCGCACAGCTCGGCGCCGAGGTGACCCTCGTGGACTCCGACGGCATCGGCGGCTCCGCGGTGCTCACCGACTGCGTCCCCAGCAAGACACTGGTGGCGACGGCGGACGTCATGGTGGAGGTGGCCGACTCCCCCGAGCTGGGGGTGCGAACGGAGGGTCTCCCCGGTGGTGTCGGTGTCGACCTCGGTGCGGTGAACCGGCGCGTCCTCGACCTGGCCGCAGCGCAGTCGGCCGACACCCGCGCCCGGCTCGAGCGTGACGGTGTGCGCATCATCACCGGACGAGGTCACCTGGACGGCGCGAACCGCGTGGTCGCCGAGACAGCGACCGACACCCAGGGCGTCGACGCCGACGTCGTCCTGGTCGCGACCGGGGCGCAGCCGCGCGAGCTGTCGACCGCGGTGCCGGATGGGGAGCGGATCCTGTCCTGGACCCAGCTGTACGGCCTGGACGAGCTGCCCGAACGTCTTGTGGTGGTCGGATCCGGCGTCACGGGGGCGGAGTTCGCGAGCGCCTACCACGCGCTGGGCAGCGACGTCGTGCTGGTGTCGTCCCGCGACCAGGTGCTGCCCGGCCAGGACGCGGACGCTGCTGCTGTGCTCGAAGACGTGTTCGTCCGCCGCGGACTCACGGTGCTGCCCCGCTCCCGGGCGGTGGCAGCCGAGCGGCAGGGGGACGGGGTCGTCGTGCACCTGGAGGACGGCCGCACGGTGCAGGGCAGCCACTGCCTGATGGCGGTCGGTTCCTTCCCGAACACAGCCGGTCTGGGGCTCGAGGATGCCGGCGTGACGCTCGACGAGCGCGGCTTCGTCACGGTCGACCGGGTCAGTCGCACGTCCGCCCGCGGGGTCTACGCCGCCGGGGACTGCACGGGAGTGCTCATGCTCGCCTCCGTCGCGGCCATGCAGGGCCGCACGGCCATGTGGCACGCGCTTGGCGACGCGGTGACCCCGCTGGACCTCACCACCGTCTCGTCCAACGTGTTCACCTCACCCGAGATCGCCACTGTGGGGTGGACGCAGGCGATGCTGGACAGCGACGAGGTGCACGCGTCGGTCGTGACGCTGCCGCTGGCGACGAACGCCCGGGCCAAGATGAGTGGCATCCACGACGGGTTCGTGAAGGTGTTCTGCCGTCCAGGCACAGGGATCGTGATGGGTGGCGTGGTCGTCGCACCGTCGGCGAGCGAGCTGATCCACCCGATCGCGCTCGCCGTCGAGTGCCGGTTGACGGTCGACCAGGTGGCCCGGGCCTTCACCGTCTACCCGTCGCTGTCCGGCTCGGTCGCCGAGGCTGCCCGCCGGCTTCGGAGTCGGCCGACGCGGTGAGCAGGACGACGGTCGTTCGTCTGGCCGGGATGGACTGCGCGGCCGAGGAGCAGATCGTGCGGATGCGGCTCTCCGGGCTCTCGGGCGTGCACCGCGTGGCAGTCGACCTCGACGCTCGCACCGTGGCCGTGACCCACGACCATCCGACCGACACGGTGCTCGCAGCGCTGGACGAGCTGGCCCTGGGCAGCAGTCTGGTCGACGACCACGCGCCGGTGCTTGACGGCGATGCTCGAGGCGACAGCCGTCCCCAACGGGCCGCGCTGATGGCGGCGCTGCTGATCAATGCCGGCTTCTTCGTCGCCGAGCTTGCCGCCGGCCTGGTCAGCGGATCCATGGGCCTGGTCGCGGACTCCCTGGACATGCTCGCCGACGCGAGTGTCTACGCGCTGAGCCTCGTCGCGGTGGGCCAGGCGGTCGACGGGCAGAAGCGCATGGCTCGATCGAGCGGGTACGTCCAGCTCGGTCTCGCCGTGGTGGGCCTGGTGGAGGTGCTGCGCCGCGTCGTCGTCGGCGAGCCCGCACCGGACGTGGCCACCATGGTCGTCGTCTCCGGTCTGGCCCTGGTGGCCAACATCGTCGTGCTCCTGATGCTGCGGCGCTCCCGGGGTGAGGGCGCTCACCTCCAGGCGGCGTGGATCTTCACCTCGAACGACGTCAAGGTCAACGCACTCGTCATCGCGGCCGGGCTTCTCGTCGCGGCGACCGGCAGCGCCACGCCCGATCTCGTGGTGGGAGCCGTCGTCTTCGTCATCGTGGCCAACGGGGCCCGGCGCATCCTGCGCCTGAGTCGCTGAGGTGCCTCAGAGGTCGAACCCCCCGAAGTCGAACCCGCCGGCGTCCCCGCCGCCGATGTCGCCGACATCGCCGCCGTCTCCTCCAGCATCGCCTCCCGCGTCGCCGCCGGCGGCAGCGGCGTCCGCACCCATGTCGTACCCCACGGGTGCCCACAGCATGGAGCCGAGCATCGTCCCCACCAGCATGCCGTTCAGCAGATAGGCGCCCTGGGCGCCGTACCACCCTCGAGCCCACGGTCCGTACTCGGGGCCGGCCTCCCAGTAGGGCCGGTCTCCCTGGGCAGTGGGCACGGTGCGGGCATCCGGGGAGATGCCGTCGGACAGCCTCGCCGCGCACGCGGCACACACGGGGACGTCACGAGATGCACCGCCGGGTGGTGACCACGCCGCGTCCTGCACCGAGATGCCGTGCCGTTGGTCGAAGAAGCAGGGGCCGCGACGGTTGGGCAGCTCACGACCCTCACGGCGGGCGGCGAGCGTGGCCAACGCGAATCGCCCATCATCCAGGGCTCGTGTGACCCACTGAAGGTCCTCTGGTGTCTGGGCGGCCTCCAGGGCCTGCTTGGCGTTCTCGTAGGCATCGAGGGCGCGCTGCCAGTCGGCGAGTGCCTCCTCGCCGAGACCATCCGGGATGGGCTCGGCCTGCAGCTGCTCCCCGAGCTGGGTGACGTCTTCCGACGCGACGCGACGCACGGCGGTCATCCGGGCGTCGTCAGCCCTCGAGCCGCCGCGCTGAGACAAGGCGCCCGACGTGGCACCGTCGGACAGACGCCCCTGCCGGGTCGACTTCCCGACGAACCAGATGATCGAGCCGACGATGAGCAGGATGAGCAGCAGCTCCATGCCGCCTATGTCTACCTCAAGGCGGCGTGAGCCTGCCATGCGACGTCGGGCCGGGGCTGCGCGGAACGCGTCCGGTCGCGGCGTGCTCGGGTGAGGCCGGTGACGATCTCGCCGAAGGCGCGCTGACGGGCGACGTAGGGCTCGCGTGGGTCGACGACGACGTCGCTGAGCACGGGGTCGAGCCCGGCGCGTCGCGCTTGGCGCACGAGGGTGCTCACGGCGCGACGTTCGCTGTCGACGCCATGCGTGGCCACGCGGAGGGCCAGGTCGTCCAGGGTGCCGGTGGTCTGGGGAGCGAAGGTGCGCATATCTCGAGAGTAGGTCCGGGCGTCGATAAGTGCAAGCGATTGCTTCTTATCTTAGTGATAACTTAGACTGATGATTGTGGCAGGGCTTCGCGACGTGGACGTGCGTCAGCTGGTGACCCTTCAGGCGGTCGCGGAGGAGGGTTCCTTCGGGCGGGCCGCCGCGCTGCTGGGTTTCTCCCAGGCGGCAGTGAGCCAGCAGGTGGCCAGCCTGGAGCGCGCGGTGGGGACCAAGCTGTTCGACCGCCCGGGTGGGCCTCGGGCCGCGGTGCTGACCCCGGCGGGCAGGCTCCTGCTCTCCCACGCCGAGGCGGTGCTCGCCCGGCTCGACCATGCCCAGCGTCAGCTCGCCGACCTCGCTGCCGGGGTGGGTGGCCGACTCGACGTGGGCACGTTCCAGAGCGCCTCGGTCGCGCTGCTGCCACGCGTGGTCGCCGACCTGCGTCGGGAGGCTCCCGAGGTGGACATCGTCCTGCACGAGACGGACGTGAACGACGACCTGGTGCGCGGCCTGCTCGCCGACGAGCTGGACGTGGCGTTCCTGCTCGGTCCGGTGGCCGACACGCGCATCGACGTTCGCCACCTGTGCTTCGACCACTTCGTCGCGGTCACGCCCGCCGATGCATGTCCGCTGCAGGGGGACGCGAGCGAGCAGTCGATGCCGTTGGTGGCGCTCGACGGCATGCCCGTCGTGGGCCAGAACGCCGACGACTCGTGCCAGGTTCTCATCGACGACGGGCTCAAGGCCGCCGGCGTCGCGCCGCGCTACGTGTTTCGCACCAACGACAACGCTGCCGTGCAAGCCATGGTGACCGCTCGCATGGGCGCGGCGGTCATGCCGCTGCTGGCGGTCGACACCGATGACCCCACCGTGCACCTGCACCCGCTGGAGCCACCGCTCGAGCCTCGGGAGATCTGCGTGGCCCTACGCTCCGACCGCACCCATGCGCCGGCGGCGCTGCGCTTGGTCGAGCTCGCCGTGACGCACACCCCGGACGTGTCCGCGGTCCGGATGACCGAGCACGAGCCGGGCGCCCCGCTCAGTCGGTGATGTCGCAGATGACGGCTCCGGAGGAGACCGTTGCCCCCACCTCTGCCGTGAAGTTGGCCACCGTGCCGGACTTGTGGGCGTTGAGCGGCTGCTCCATCTTCATCGCCTCGAGCACGACGACCAGGTCCCCCGCCTCGACCGTCTCGCCCTCGGCGACCGCGATCTTGACGATGGTCCCCTGCATCGGCGAGGCCAGGGAGTCACCGGACGCACCCGAGGAACCGCCCCCGCCTCGCTTGGCGGCGCGCCGGGCAGCCGGTCGGGATGCGGCCGCGCCGGCACCGGGTGCGGCGCTGACGGCCAGCGACGCCGGGAGCGTCACGGCCAGGCGCTTGCCGTCCACCTCGACCGTCACGGTCTGACGCTCGCCGGCCTCGTCCGCAGTCTCGGCGCCACCGGTGAAGGGTTCCACGGTGTTGTCCCACTCGGTCTCGATCCAGCGGGTGTGCACCGAGAAGGGTGTCGCCGGGTCGGTGGGGGCGAATGCTTCGTCGGCGACGACGAGCCGGTGGAAGGGGATCACCGTGGGAAGCCCGTCGACGGCGAACTCGGCGAGTGCACGTCGCGAGCGTTCCAGGGCCTGCTGCCGGCTGGTGCCGGTGACGATGAGCTTGGCAAGCAGCGAGTCGAAGTTCTGCCCGATGACGCTGCCGGCTTCGACGCCGGCGTCCACACGGACGCCAGGGCCTGACGGCGGGTCGAACTCGGTGACCGGCCCGGGAATGGGCAGGAAGTTGCGTCCAGCGTCCTCCCCGTTGATGCGGAACTCGATCGAGTGGCCGCGCACCTCCGGGTCGCCGTACCCCAGCTCCTGGCCCTCCGCGATGCGGAACATCTCCCGCACGAGGTCGAGCCCGGTCACCTCCTCGCTCACCGGGTGCTCGACCTGAAGCCGGGTGTTGACCTCGAGGAACGAGATCGTGCCGTCCTGGCCCACGAGAAACTCGCAGGTCCCCGCGCCGTAGTAGCCGGCCTCACGCAGGATGGCCTTGCTCGCCCGGTACACCTCGGCGTTCTGCTCGGCGGACAGGAAGGGTGCCGGGGCCTCCTCGACGAGCTTCTGGTGACGCCGCTGGAGCGAGCAGTCGCGGGTCGACACCACGACGACGTTGCCGTGCTGGTCGGCGAGGCACTGCGTCTCGACGTGGCGCGGCCTGTCCAGGTAGCGCTCGACGAAGCACTCTCCACGTCCGAACGCTGCCGTCGCCTCACGCACCGCGGACTCGTACAGCTCGGCGACCTCGTCCATCTCCCGCGCCACCTTCAGGCCCCGGCCACCACCGCCGAACGCGGCCTTGATGGCGATCGGCAGGCCGTGAGCCTGTGCGAACTCGACCACCTCGTCGGCGCTGGACACCGGGTCGGGTGTGCCTGCCACCAGGGGAGCGCCGGCCCTCTCGGCGATGTGGCGGGCGCTCACCTTGTCGCCGAGGGACTCGATGGCACTCGGCGGAGGGCCCACCCAGATCAGCCCGGCGTCGCTGACGGCCTGGGCGAAGTGAGCGTTCTCGGACAGGAAGCCATAGCCCGGGTGCACGGCATTGGCACCGGAGCGGTGCGCGATGTCAAGCAGCTTGCCGATGTCGAGGTAGGTCTCGGCGCTGGTCTCACCGTCGAGGCCATAGGCCTCGTCGGCGAGCCGGACGTGCTGGGCGTCGCGGTCGGCATCGGCGTAGACCGCCACGGATGGGATGCCGGCGTCGCGGCAGGCGCGTACGACCCGGACGGCGATCTCGCCGCGGTTGGCGATGAGGACTTTGCTGATCGTCGGCACGGCTCCTCAGTCTAGGGGGACCGTGCTCGGCGTCAGGCAGGGTCGTCCGGCCTGGCCCCACCCTTTACGGTGACCTCATGACGGTCGAGCTGTCTGAGCACCACGAGTCGTTGCGCAAGGTCGTGCGTGACTTCGCCGAGACCGAGGTCGCGCCGCATGCTGCGCGATGGGACCGCGAGCACGTCTTCCCCGTGGACACCGTGCGAGAGATGGGTGAGCTGGGCCTGTTCGGTATCACCGCCCCCGAGGAGTTCGGTGGAGCCGGTGGCGACATCACGAGCCTGTGTGTCGCGATCGAGGAGCTCGGTCGCATCGACCAGTCCGTCGGCATCACCCTGTCGGCCGGCGTGGGTCTGGGCATCACGCCCATCGCGGCCTTCGGGACTCGTGAGCAGCAGGAGCGGTGGCTGCCCGACCTGGTCGCCGGACGGGCACTGGCCGCCTTCGGGCTGACCGAGCCTGAGGCGGGGTCGGATGCCGGGGCGACCCGGACAACCGCTCGGCGCGACGGCGACGAGTGGGTCATCGACGGTGCCAAGGCCTTCATCACCAACTCGGGAACCGAGCTCACGTCGGTGGTGACCGTGACCACGCGAACCGGCACCCGTGAGGACGGCTCCGCAGAGATCTCGGCGATCCTCGTGCCGGCCGGGACACCGGGTTTCACGGTCGAGCCCGCCTACGACAAGCTCGGCTGGCACGCCTCGGACACGCACGGGCTCTCGTTCGACGCCTGCCGTGTGCCGGCGGACAACCTGCTGGGTCGTCGGGGGCAGGGCTTCCGCCAGTTCCTCGCCACCCTCGACGACGGCCGCATCGCCATCGCGGCGCTGGCACTCGGGCTGTCCCGGGCCTGCCTCGAGGCCTCGCTGGCCTACGCCGGCGAGCGCACCGCCTTCGGCCGTCCCATCGGCGCCAACCAGGGCGTGGCGTTCCCGCTGGCCGACCTCGACGTGGCCGTCGAGAACTCGCGGCTGCTCGTGTACACCGCGGCACGGCTGCGTGACGCCGGCGCCGACGCCGCCGAGGTGTCGCGGGCAGCCGCGCGCGCCAAGCTGTACGCCACCGAGGCCGCCGTCTCGGCCACGCGGACGGCGACCCAGGTGTTCGGGGGGTACGGCTTCATCGAGGAGTACCCGGTGGCCCGGTTCTACCGGGACGCGAAGATTCTCGAGGTGGGGGAGGGCACGAGCGAGGTGCAGCGCATCGTGCTCGCCCGGGCGATGGGCCTCCCGGTGCGCTGATGGGCCACGACCACTGGGCCGAGGTCGAGGCTGCCCGCCGACGGACCCTGCGTCCCACCGAGGCCGGTGCCACCAAGCTCGCCGCTGCGGGCAAGCTGCACGTGCGCGAGCGCCTGCGGCTGCTCCTCGACGAGGGGTCGTTCGTCGAGGACGGCCAGCTCGCCAACGCCCGGGCGGACGGGTTGCCCGCCGACGGGGTGGTCACCGGGCGCGGCTTGGTGGACGGCCGTGCCGCCGTCGTGGTCGCGAACGACCCGACGGTCAAGGCGGGTTCGTGGGGCGCGCGGACCGTCGAGAAGATCGTGCGGGCGACCGAGATCGCGCTGCGTGAAGAGCTGCCGATCTTCTGGCTCGTCGACTCCGCCGGCGCCCGGATCACCGACCAGGTGCAGCTCTTCCCCGGTCGACGAGGCGCGGGGCGCATCTTTCGCAACCAGGTGCTGCTGTCGGGACGGGCGCCGCAGATCTGCTGCCTGTTCGGGCCGAGCGCGGCCGGAGGGGCCTACATCCCGTCCTTCTGCGACGTCGTGATCATGGTCGAGGGCAACGCGTCCATGTACCTCGGGTCCCCACGGATGGCCGAGATGGTGGTCGGCGAGACGGTCACGCTCGAGCAGATGGGTGGGGCGCGCATGCACGCGTCCGTCTCGGGCTGCGGGGACAACCTCGCCACCGACGACGCCGACGCGATCGAGCAGGCCAGGCTGGTGTTCTCCTACCTGCCCTCGTCGTGGCGGCAGCCCGTACCGAGCTACCAGCCGGCGGATCCCGTCCGAACGTTCGACCGCGAGCTCGTGCCCGAGGACGAATCCGTGGGCTACGACATCGGCGAGGTGATCGACGCTCTGGTCGACGAGGACTCGTTCTTCGAGGTCAAGCCGCTGTTCGCACCGGAGATGGTCGTCGGGTTCGGCCTGCTCGCCGGCCACCCGATCGGCGTGCTCGCGAACAACCCGGCCGTCAAGGGCGGTGTGCTGTTCACCGACACAGCCGACAAGGCGGCGCGCTTCATCTGGCTGTGCGACGCCTACGGCCTGCCGCTGCTCTACCTGGCCGACGTCCCCGGGTTCATGATCGGCTCGCAGGTGGAGCGACAGGGCATCATCCGGCACGGTGCGAAGATGATCACCGCGGTCGCCGAGGCGACGGTGCCGACCGTCTCGGTGGTGCTGCGCAAGGCCTACGGGGCCGGGCTCTACGCCATGGCCGGCCCGGGGTTCGCCCCGGACGCGTGCCTCGCCCTGCCGAGCTCGAAGATCGCCGTCATGGGCCCCGAGGCCGCCGTCAACGCCGTCTACGCCAACAAGATCGTCGCGATCGACGACGAGGTGGAGCGGGAGTCCTACGTCGCCGCGCGGCGCGAGGAGTACGAGGAGGACATCGACATCCTCCGGCTCGCCGCCGACCTCGTGGTGGACGCCGTGGTGGAGCCCCCCGAGCTGCGTGAGCAGGTGATCGCTCGGTTCGCCGCGGCGGCAGGCAAGGACCGGTCACGCCCGGCCAAGCGCCACGGCGTCCCCCCGGTCTGAGCCGGCTGCACGCCTCAGGAGACGTCCGACCGCGGCCCGTCTGTGGGACGCCAGAGCGTCGGCCAGGGGTGGCCCAGCTCGGCCAGCAGACGGCGCAGCAACGGCAG
>Ga0272441_10006508_pt1 | contig 19505 bp, 23 predicted proteins | sample SSMProp6N_FD_193582 | JGI IMG/M metagenome (GOLD analysis project Ga0272441, IMG submission 193582) | Marine sediment archaeal communities from Little Sippewissett salt marsh, Falmouth, MA, United States - SSM-Prop-6N | ecosystem: Environmental > Aquatic > Marine > Wetlands > Sediment ... | reverse complement strand
ACCATACAGATAGTGGGCCATATGCTCAGGCAGTCAGTAATGGGTTCGGATATGTCCTATGAAGACCTGATGGAAGACAACAAGCTGCTGAGTCATTATAATGCTGAGGTAACAGGATCAGAACAGGTAAACGGAAAGGAATGCTGGGTGGTCAAACTGACCGCCTTCGATCCGGATGTCACCTACCAGGGAAAGAGATTATGGGTTGACAAAAGCAGGTATATACCCCTGAAGGAGGAACTATATGCAAAAAGCGGCACATTACTCAAGAGGACCGAACTAAGTGATATAGAGAATATAGACGGCAGGTGGTATCCTAAGAAGATTGTCTTTAAGGATATGCTTCAGGAAGGCGAAGGTACAGAATTCATAGTTGAGAACATCCAGTTCAATATCGATATACCCGATTATGTGTTTTCAAAAGGAAGCCTTAAGAAATAATATATTATCGTTGGAAAAGAGTTTCAGATTATAGGATTACCACTCCTCTCGTAAGTAATGCCTGTATCCGATTCAAGTAGCTTGTAGAGTTTTATTTCTTCGTTCCTATTGTCCTTCAGGGTAAAATTCAGCCAGGGGATTAAATAACGATTCAATACTTCATGTTGTTGCTCCCTGGATATCTTTTCTTCAGGCTTTGTTCGCTCAGCAATTTCACAGAGCCTGTTTTTGATTCCCATATTGCAGTGATTACCACCTTTGATATTGATATATATCCTTGTTTGAGCTGCCAGGGATTCATAAATGGGTCGGGCGTGCTTACGTGCAGGGGTTATAAAGTCGTGGCTGCCAGTAAAAACCAGTGAAGGAATACTGACAGATTTAGCTGCTTCCGCTGATGAGGGCCTTGTAACGAAGGGGGCAAGCACAGTCAGGGAACCTATATCATCTGCTTTTTCTGCACCCAGTATGGCTGAGCCTCCACCCATACTGTGACCCATAAGGCCATAGCTGTTACGAACTTTGTTATGAAATATTGACCTTGTATCCTTACCATCCCTGATTATTTGTCTTGCCGCAAAAAGGATGTCAAGCCCGAACTCCCGATGGGAAGGAAACATCTGTGTTTCACTGTCGGGAAGGACAAATATATATCCCTGAGGCACAATAGCAGTCCACAGGTTTTCGTAATCACTCACCGGCATCATATATCCATGACCAAAGGATATCACGGGGAATCCCCCTTCAGGTGCCTCGCTTACAGGTGCATCTGTGCCATCATAGCTGGCAGGGTAGTAAACCTGCAACGATATTGTACGGTTGTTTCTGCTTGAATCAGTAGCAACGAGGACAGTGTTTCCTATATAATAATTCTGAGAGAATAAGCTATTTGTCATGAAAAGAGCTATAAAGATTCCGGGACAAAGAAGTATAGTTTTTCTCATAATAATATTACCAAAGCAGGGCAATTTAGTTAATTTTTTATTACAGTACATTGCTATTCTTAATTATGCCAATTTCCCAGGTTTAATCAATGTTCAGGTGAAAAAATGGAATAAAAACATGACAAAAGTCAGAGTTACTGTTATTTTATTAACAATAAGTTTGATTATTTACAGAAGTCTTTTACATTTGTTAATATACCAGATTATAGGCCGGGTTTAGTGGTGTATTTTCAAACTAATCAGCCATTTATGAGAGCAAGGCCAGAGTGTATCGAATGTGACGTTTTCAATAAATCCTATTTTTCGGATCTGAAGATTGATGATCTGGAGAATCTCAGGTATGAGAAGTCTGCTTCATTCTATAAAGCAGGGCAAATTGTTTTTCAGGAAGACGGAAGGGCCGTTGGGGTATATTGCCTGCATTCAGGTAAGATAAAACTCTATAAAGTAGACTCAGATGGCAGAGAACAGATTATTCGATTTGTCACATCCGGTGAGCTCTTCGGTTACAGTTCAGTAATCGGCTCTCGTTTTAATCAAATTACCGCAGAAGCTATTGAGGATTCAATAATATGCTTTATCGACAGAAGTTTCTTTTCCGACCTTATATTAAAATACCCTGATATTAATAAAACGCTTATCTGTTCATTAGGAACCATGCTTAATGATGCTGAGGATAAGATTATCTCTCTTGCTCATAAACATGTAAGGGAAAGGCTTGCTGAAGCCCTGCTGGTACTTTGTCGTAAATTTCACCCCGAGGGATGCAAGGATAATAATGTGCTGAAGCTTTCCCGGGAGGACCTCGCTAATATTGTCGGTTCGGCTACTGAAACTATTATCAGACTTCTTTCTCAGTTTCGTGAGGAAAAACTAGTTAATATTGAAGGGCGTAGTATTATCCTTAAGGATATCCAAAGGCTAAAAAAGTTAGCAGGTTTTGAGTAATTACATCTTTTACTAGCTCCACCAAATTATTGTATTTATTAGGTAAGGCATTGTGATATAGAAACCTATGCCTGTATTTATGACTAAAGTCATATTCTGGTATGATTGCTTACAATACAGTCTTATGACAACCATTTTTCTTTTTTCTGATAATAATCTTCTCGCTCCAATACTTTGATCATTCATTTTAAGAAAATAATAAATGAACTTGGTTTCCTGAAAACCACGATTAACGGAACTTCCAATCTGTTTCTTATAAGATGCAACAATCGATTAAAATCAACAGACAAGAATGGAACAAGATGCTCATCCAGCTTTCGGAAGATGGTGAGATATTGTATGCGCCGGTGAGACATAACGGTGCTTTTGATTATAAATTAATTAAGGGGAAAGATGTAGAGGGCATTGTGTATAATGAGGCTAAGCCTGCCTCACCCCTTAAGATCTTTTTTCTACCCATTAGGCTTAACGTATCCGGGGAAGCAAAGCCTCCCGGTAGAACAATAATATTGGGAGCAACTTCCTGCGATATTGAAGGCTTGAAGCTTTTGGATACAATATACATTGATAAGGATTATACCGATGAGACTTACCTGTCGCGAAGGCAAAACACTATTATCATCGGAACACCATGCCATAAAACTGCAGAAAATTGTCACTGCACAGTTTACGGGTTAAACCCATGGCCTGGATCAGGTAGTGATGTCTCCTTGAGTTCAATAGATGACAGTTTTATTCTGTCTGCATTATCAGAAAAGGGTGATAATTTCATTAAAGAGGTTCGAAAGAGAATAAATGCAGAAGAACCGGGGAAAAGTGATATAGAGAATATAAGGAACTTGAATGAATCAACTGCCGCAGAGGTTAGCAGTATGAATGATGGCCTGCCCGGAACGAAAGAAACAGGATCACTTATAGTGAAAGCCAACAAGGAATTCTGGAAGAAACATTCCGATAAATGTGTTTCCTGTGGGGCTTGTTCGGCAATCTGTCCAACATGCACCTGTTTTCTGCTTATTGACAGGCCCGGTTTTGAAAAGATAAAGCAACAGGACACCTGCCAGTATCCAGCATTTGAGAGGGTTGCAGGAGGGGAAGATCCACTCAGGGAGCTGAGTGTAAGGTTTCATAACAGGTATATGTGCAAGTATGTTTGGAAACCTGAACGGTTTGAAGCACTGGCATGCACAGGTTGTGGTAGATGTATAGATACCTGTATCGCCAATATTAGCAAAAATGAAGTAATAATGGAATTGACATGAATACTCTAACTAAGGAGATCAAAGTCCCTGGCCTCTATAGGGTTCTGAAAGCAACTGTTGATGAGATAATAGAGGAGTCGCCTCTTATAAAAACCCTCGTTATGACTCCTGATGAGCCATTCTCCTTTAAGACAGGGGAGTTTATTGAGCTTACACTCGATGGTCTGGGGGAGGCTCCATTTACACCATCATCATCACCATTTATCACCGAGCATCTGGAGGTAACCATCATGAAAGCTGGTTATCTTACCGAAAAATTTCATAATCTTCAGGCCGGAGATATTCTGGGTATAAGGGGTCCTTTCGGCAGGGGCTACCCTGTGGACAGGTTTTTTGGCAAGGAGGTGCTTATAGTGGGTGGCGGATGTGGCCTGGCTCCTATAAGGTCACTGCTATATACCCTTATTGAATTAAAGGACAAGGTTAAAAAGGTTGTTCTTCTCTATGGGTCAAAGACACCTACCGATTGCATTTATAAACCAATGTTTTCTAAACTTAACAGCATTGAAAAATTTGAAACACATCGATCGGCAGATAAAGCTGATGGCACCGAGTGGGATGAATCCATTGGTCTGGTAACAAAGCTACTGGATAAACCAAGAGTAAATATTGATAATGCAATAGCGGTCGTTTGCGGCCCACCGATAATGATGAAGTTTGCCACGCTCAGACTACTGGAACTGGGATTCAGCGATGATGAAATATACCTTTCAATGGAAAAGAATATGTCATGTGGTCTTGGTAAATGCGGTCATTGTATGATGGGTGAGTTTTTTGTCTGCAAGGATGGACCGGTTTTTACCTATGCAGAGATTAAACATAATCCGGAAATATGGAAATAGAATTAAGCCTGAAAGGATATGAGTAAAAAGATTATTATTGATATGATGAAATGCCGCAGCTGCAGCAACTGTGAAGTGCAGTGCTCATATCAGCATCACCCGGGGAATAATGGGATGATGCCCTTGCTCGAGAAAGCGGCATTCAGTTTTACTTGTCGACGGTGCGAAGAAGCACCTTGCATTGAAGTGTGCCCGGTTGATGCCATGGAAAGGGATAATAATGGGATCATTACCAGGTCATCAAACCTCTGCGTGGCATGTAAATCCTGCGTTATGGCCTGTCCGTTTGGGACTATGATGAATAATTTTTTCGAAGTCCGAAAATCGATATGTGACTACTGCAGGATGAATGGTAGTGATACTAAACTGCTATGCGTAGAAACCTGCCCAAATAATGCTCTTAGCCTGGTTGATTCTGAAGAAGATCCCGAACAGAATCTGCATAAGCTGAATGATAAAGTATTAGTGAGAGAGATACTCTGGGATAAATTAAAACATGATTAAAAAAAAGAAATGATTAAAGAGCTGTTTTACTTTCTAATCTTTCCCGGGATTATATTCTCGGTATTAATAGGGGGAGTACTCTCCTGGGCTGACCGCAAGATAACGGCAAGAGTACAGTTCAGAAAAGGTCCCCCGTTTCTCCAACCCTTTTATGACCTTGGCAAGCTTTTCTACAAGGAGACAATCCTTCCCAGGAATGGGGCCAGGATGGTATTCCTTGCAGCTCCGGTATTTGCTCTCTTTAGTGCTGCTATGGCAAACGTTTTTATACTCCTTCCATCCATTTTTCCGGGTAGTGGATTTAAAGGTGATATTCTCGTAGTATTTTACCTGCTGACTATTCCTTCATTAAGCTACCTGGTAGGTTCGCTAGCTTCAGGCAATCCCCTTGGGACTGTGGGTGCATCACGGGAAATTAAACTGATAATCAGCTACGAGCTGACTTTTATTCTTGCTCTGATCTGTATTGTGATAAAAAGCAATATGAGTATTTCAATCTCGGATATAATTGCCGTTCAACAGGAGGGAGGTGCCTTTATCGGATCTATATCTGGGGTTCTGTTATTCATTGTCATACTGTTTGTTATTCAGGCTAAACTGGCTCTCGTTCCTTTTGATATGTCGGAGGCCGAGACTGAAATATCGCACGGTGTTTTTATAGAATATTCAGGTACTGCCTATGCAATAATAAAGATGGCCAGGTATATTATGCTTTTCGCACTGCCAACTTTAATGGTAACATTATTGATGGGCGGTTTTGCCTTCACAGGAATAAGTATTTTGTGGTCTGTCCTTAAGCTTGTCCTGGTTCTGCTCCTTATAACACTCATAAGGAATACGAATCCACGATTAAGATTAGACCAGGCCATGAGATTCTTCTTTATCTGGATGAATATTCTGGCTGTGCTGGCTATTGTATTAACGATTTTTAAACTATAAAATAATATAAAGTTGAGTTTAGGAAGTTATTGTTTCAGGAAATCTCTCTGGGTCTTCCATTTTGGTGGAGCTTCATGCAATAACTGCGATATAGAAATCCTTGATTGCCTTACTTCGCGGTATGATGTTGAGAGATTCGGAATACAACTAATAGGTACTATAAGGCATGCTGATGTATTGCTGGTATCGGGTTCAATAAACAGGAAGTGCCGTGACAGGCTTCTGGAAGTGTATAACCAGGCACCAAAACCCCTGCTCGTAGTAGCTTTCGGAGCCTGCGGTTGTACAGGAGGTATTTTCGCGGAAGGAAATACCTTCGCCGGTCCCGTTGATAAAATAATACCGGTGGATGCCTATATACCGGGTTGCCCGCCAAAACCGGAAGCAATACTTGCCGGAATTGTAAAACTGATTAATAAATAACTGCTTATGAGTTCAATTAATTATGACATATTTCCGGATATGCTGAAACTGAACTTTAGCACTGATATCCTTGGGATTATGATTAGGCAAAGAAAGAGAATGATAGTACAAATCAGGAAACAGGCTCTCCTGGAGATAGCTAATTATTTTCTTGATGAACTTAAGTACAGGTTCATAATAGCATCCGGCATGGCTACTGATGATGGTTATGATATACTATATCATTTCAGTGATGATAATACGGGATATATAATAAACCTGATGGTATCTCTTGAGCGCAAAGATCCTGAGATTGAATCCCTTTCGAATATGATAAGTGCAACAAACTGGATCGAGAGGGAAATACATGAATTGTTTGGTATTAATTTCACTAACCATCCTGAGATGAAGAGCCTTATATCTGAGGGAAACTGGTCAGAAACTGATTTTCCTTATTCACGACCAGCACGAGATAATATTAAATCCCGGAAAAAATGAGTAAACAGGCAGTAATACCAATAGGACCTTATCATCCTCTTCAGGAAGAACCGGAGCTTTTCAAACTTTACTGTGAAGGAGAAATAGTAAAGGATATAGACTGGGAGACTGGTTATAATCACCGTGGTATTGAAAAAATTAATGAATCAAAAACTTTTGACCAGGTCTTCTTTGTGGTAGAAAGGATTTGTGGGATATGTTCAACCTCGCATCCCTTTGCTTTTGCTAATGCTATGGAAGAGGTTGGAAGAGTTGAGGTTCCTGACAGGGCACTGTATATAAGGTCTATTATAGGAGAGCTGGAAAGAATCCATAGTCACCTTCTCTGGGTGGGGCTGGCGGGTCATTTCCTTGGGTACAATACTGTTTTTATGTGGGCCTGGAAATACCGCGAGCTCGTCCTTGATATCTTTGAAAAAGTAACAGGGAACAGGAATAATTATGCAATGTTCAGAATAGGTGGAGTCAGAAGAGATATACCGGATATTCATATAAAGGACATCAAAAAGATGTTGGATGAGTTAAGGCCAAAGATTGATCTGCTTACCGGTGCAGTAATGGATGATCCTGTAATACATGCCAGGACCAAGAAAGTAGGGATTCTTAGTAAAGAGGATATAATTGACTATGGCGCGGTCGGACCAACTGCCAGGGCTTCAGGCATTCCTATTGACATTCGACGTGACGATCCATATGCGGCCTATTCGATGGTCGACTGGAAAGTTATTACATCTGATGGTTGCGATGTTTTTGCCAAGGCGGAAGTGAGGCTTCTCGAAATGTATGAATCAGTCTCAATAATTAATCAGTGCCTTGATAAGATGGGTAAAACCAGGGAGGGAGATATTTATAACCCGGTAAAGGAGATTCCTGAAGGAACAGGTTATGGCAGGGCAGAAGCGCCACGCGGAGAAGTCTTCCATTTCGTAAAAACCGATGGCTCAAACTCACCTGTAAGACATAAGGTGCGTGCTCCCAGCTATGTGAATATAGCGACCTTCAAGAAATCGTGCGTTGGACAAACAATTGCCGATGCAACCATAATACTTGCTGCTGTGGATCCTTGTTATTGTTGCACGGAGAGAATGGCTTTCGCATATGACTATTCCAGCGGCAAAAAGTTATTGAATGGGCTGGATCTGATCCGGATTTCACAGCAAAAGACCAATGATCTTAAAAAAGATATAAACAATAGTTTATGAGTGAATTATTATATATTATCTGGATACCATTTGCAGCAGGTCTCTTGCTGATGGCTGTTCCTGAGTCAATGAGAAAACTGACCGGCCTGCTTTCCGCCATGGCAAGTGCCCTGGCGTTCGTTTTCTCAATCATACTCTATACGGGAAAGGGTTTATCCGGGCAGCTCAGCCTGGTATCGTTTCCTCTGCTTGCTGAGAAACTGCCTGGACTGAACCAGGGCATAAGCTCTATTGGCGATCTCAATTTTGATGAAATAGCCAGGCTCATGATAATGCTGATAAGCTTCTTCAGCTTCATTGTAATTATTTACTCACTCAGGTATACAAGTACAGGACATAGGATAAAAAAGTATTATTCCTATATTCTTTTTACAATGGTTTTCTCAATCCTGGCAGTAATTTCCAATAATCTGCTTTTCTTCCTTTTCTGCTGGGGGATACTCTGTATTACCCTTTACAAAATAATAAAAGGATCAGATGACGAAGGGGCGGCTGCAGCGAAGAAAACAATGATAATTGTAGGCGCCTCGGATACGATTCTGTTGCTGGGAATAGCTATTATTCAGAAAGTAAGTGGTTCATTTAATATCATTGACGCTGGTATACAGACCAACTCGGCACTTGAGATAATAGCTTTCTTTTGCCTCTTAATCGGTGCATTCACCAAAGCTGGAGCTGTTCCTTTTCACACCTGGGTTCCTGATTTTTCAAAAAAGGCCCCGGCTTCGTCAACAGCTCTCCTTCCTGCTTCAATAGATAAGCTGCTTGGTATATACTTTATGTTCAGGATTTGTACTGATATTTTTACTCTTAATGAATGGATCACCCTGGTTCTGGTGATAATAGGTGTAATGACAATAATCATTGGTGTCATGATGGCCCTCGCCCAACATAATATGAAGCAATTGCTGGGTTATCATGCTGTTTCTCAGGTTGGATATATGGTGCTTGGCCTGGGACTGGGCACCCCACTGGGAATAGCCGGTGGTCTTTTTCATATGGTGAATAATGCTTTATATAAATCTGGACTTTTCCTGGTTGCCGGAAATGTTGAAAGCAGGTTTGGAACCGATGAGATAGGTAATCTGGGTGTCTCGCCACGCTATATGCCCTTTACATTTACAGCCGCTCTTATTTTCGCTTTATCAATATCCGGGATACCACCTCTAAATGGTTTTGCATCCAAATGGGTCATATACCAGGGAATAATAGATTTTGGGAGCGGAATTGGCATAGCAAATAAGCTATGGATAATTTGGCTCGGGCTAGCGGTATTGGGATCAGCACTAACACTTGCCAGTTTTATTAAACTGCTGGCGGGTGTATTCTTCAGGAACAATAGGGAACCCAGGAAGGGTAGCTTCGAGGTGAAACCTGCAATGTTTATACCTGTAACATTGCTTGCAGGGATCTGTCTGCTTACAGGAATCTTTGCCACAACGTTCGTAATCCCGAAGATTATAGCTCCCCTGACAGGAAGCTTGGAATACGATGGTAGCTGGCAATCGGGCCTGGTATCAATAATGGTGATTATATCAATAGTCGTGGGAATACTGGTTTATCTTGCTGCCAGTACGAAAAAATTCCGCACAGACGACAGCTTTATTGGTGGTGAGCCCGGGTTTAAAACTTCAGGTCTGAGTGCACTGGATTTCTATAAAACAGTTACAGCTTCTTCATTCTTCGCACCAATTTATCGTGCAGCTGAAAAGAAATGGTTTGATATATATGATATGGGAAAAGGTATTATTCTGTATTTCAACAGTATGTTTAGAGCTGTTCATACAGGAATTCTTCCTTTTTATATTTCCTGGCTTATCTCAGGACTTGTACTATTACTTATAATAATGCTCATTTAAGTACAGAATGATATGGAGACAACCCTTATAGTAATACTGGTATTAATGATTGCAGGTTCGATACATGCATTGCATGCAAAAGACCTTCTGTCTGCCATTGTGTCTTACGGTGTGGTAGGCTATAGCCTTGTCGTTGGTTTCCTTATTCTAAAGGCCCCTGATCTGGCAATAGTACAGATAGTGGTGGAGACTATAGCACTGATAATTATGGTTTCGGTACTGATAATAAGCACCAGGGAGGATCTGAAAAAAAGCAGTACTGTTATTATTAAAGGACAGTCTTATGTTAATATCCGGAATCTTGGATACATATTTTTCGCACTCGTTGCTGGATTCTTCCTGATATATTTCTTTAACCAGGTAATATCAGGCCTTAGCCCCCTTGGTATCCATGAAACCCGTATGGCAACTGAATATATTAATAATGGTGTTGAAGGAACAGGCAGTGTAAACCTGGTGACCTCAGTACTATTGGATTACAGGGCTTATGATACATTGGGGGAGGCAACTATACTATTTACTGCAGTGATGGGTATTCTTGCAATACTCAGGATACAAACAAGAAAATCATCAGAGCTATGAAAGGTATGACAATAATTGTAAAAAACGTTACAGCACTGCTATCAGGTCTGGTTTTTCTATATGGCTGCTATATCATCCTTCACGGTCATTTGACTCCGGGAGGAGGGTTTGCCGGAGGAATTATTGTGGCAGGTTCATTCATACTTCTGGTGATAGCTAATGGCATCCAGTATTTCCGTCTTAAGAAAGAGAAAGAAGACTCATCTCTACTTGAAGGTGCCGGAATTCTTTGTTTCCTTCTGCTCGCCGCCGCAGGATTACTACTTGCTACTCCCGTATTCTTTAAGAACCTGCTTCCCGGTGGGACGCCCGGGGAACTTCTAAGTGCAGGTATAATACCCCTATTTAATATTTTTATTGGAATAGAAGTGGCAGCAGCACTGCTCTCAATATTTCTTGCATTTGTGATATTTAAAACGGAGGATTAAGATGATTACCTACTTGCTTTGTTTCGTGCTGTTTCTCGTTGGCCTATACGGTGTTTTAACAAGGAAAAACCTTATCAAGATTATCATCGGACTTTCCGTGATGGAATATAGTCTTTACTTGTTCCTGACAATTATTGGATATATCGATGGTGGTACAGCACCTATTATTGATCCTTTAAAACCTGCTGCCAGGGTTGTTGATCCCCTTCCACAGGCTTTCGTTCTGACGGCTATAGTAATAGGCCTTGCAACAACAGCCCTCTTGCTGGCAATAGCTATAAGATTATATAAGAAGTATAAAACATTTGATATTGATAAGATAAACACCTTAAAGGGTTAAGCGATGGATTCATTGATACCTCTCTTCATAATAATACCACTGGGCGTAGCCTTCCTTATTCCACTTACCTGGAGAATCATTCCCGGGGTATATAAATTTCTGCCACCTGCAGGAATGCTATCCATGGTAATAATAGCATTCGTATTGCTTTATTCCGTCGGAGAAGGTAGTATAACCTATCTGGTAGGGGGCTGGGAACCTGTTGATAACATTCCGGTGGGAATTCATTTGGTAGCTGACGGATTAAGTCTTATGATGTTGATTATTGTGAACCTGTTAGGAATGCTGGCAGGATTGTTTTCAATACCTTATATTAAAAAATATACCGGTGAGAGTTATTACTATTCTTTGTTCTCGCTGATGGTAGCTGGCATGAATGGTGTAGTTATGACCGGGGACCTCTTCAATCTTTTTGTTTTTCTTGAGATATCGGTAATAGCATCATATTCACTTGTCGCCTTTGGAAGTTCAAAAGATGAGCTGGAAGCATCCTTTAAATACCAGGTGCTTGGAGGGATAGCTTCTCTTTTAATTCTTTTTTCCCTTGCTATGACATACTGGTATACCGGCACTCTGAATATTGGTGATGTAGGCAGGGTACTCCGTTCAGGTTCAGAAGTATCAACTGTTGTTTTTATTCAGCTATTTATGATTGCAGGTTTCGGTCTTAAAGCTGCCATGATCCCCTTCCACGCATGGTTACCTGATGCTCATTCATCAGCTCCTTCTCCTATATCGGCCATGCTATCAGGTGTTTTGATAAAGGCAATAGGCGTATACGCTATTCTTCGCCTATTCTTCGGTATGTTCCAGATATCACTTGAGATAAGTTATGTAATTACAGTTATTGGAGTTCTTTCCATGGTACTGGGTACCCTGATGGCCATAGGACAGTGGGATATGAAGAGACTGCTTGCCTACAGCAGTATAAGCCAGATGGGATATATAATTACGGCTGCTGGTATAGCTATGATAATAATCGCCAGGAAAGGAGATATGGGGGTAGCAGCACTTGCTCTAATGGGTGGCTTATTCCATATGTTTAATCATGCCGCATTCAAGGGACTGCTATTTCTCAATGCAGGTGCCGTAGAATATTCCACCGGGACCAGGAATCTCAAAGAAATGGGTGGACTCAAAGACCTGATGCCTGTTACATCCGCAACATCGCTGGGGGCATCACTTTCAATAAGCGGAATACCACCGTTCAACGGATTCTTCAGTAAACTTATTATAATAATAGCTGCTGTGCAGGGTAAGTTCTATGTGATTGCAGCACTGGCAGTTATCGTTAGCATAATAACCCTGGCATATTTCATGAAAATACAGAGGTATGCATTCCTGGATAAGGTCAGGGACGAACTAAAGGAAATAAAGGAAGTACCTTTTCTGATGCGACTGCCGATGATAATTCTGGCTATTCTTTGCCTTGCTATGAGCTTAATGATAATACCCGGCATAAGGGAAACCTTTCTTATGAATGCTGTAAATACACTTTTATCTGTAATAACCTGATAAATGAGATTAATAAACAAACTGATCTACTTCCTTATATGTTTTGCAACCTGGCTGTTGCTAACATATAACCTGCATTGGCACAACCTTGTTGCCGGAGCAATAATAGCCTTTTTAACCACAATGGTTTTTTCGAGGTTCTTCAATTTCAATATTATGAAGATGATGAACCCCGTTCGATGGTTCTGGATGGGGATATATATTATTTATTTCATCTGGCAATGTGTAAAAGCTAATTTCGATGTTGCTTACAGGGTGATCCATCCTTCTATGCCCATAAAGCCTGGTATTGTAAGGGTAAAGCTTAGCCTGAAGGGTTCAATGGCAAGAACAATACTGGCTAACTCAATTACAATGACCCCCGGTACAATATCAGTGGATATTATTGACGATATATTGTATGTGCATTGGATTTATGTCCGATCTGTCGATCACGACAGTTATTCATACAATATCTCAGGTAAGTTTGAGAGGTTACTAAAAAAGATTTTTGAATAATGGAATGGATAGATTTTAGTTTTTGGTTTCTTATTGCCTTAACAACCCTGTGTTTGCTCAGGGTTATTCTTGGTCCGACAGTTGCCGACAGGGTTGTGGCCATTGATATTTTAGGAATAATTGTAGTCGGTATTTGTGTAATAATGGCTATCAAAACAGGAAAATCTTTCCTGATAGATATAGGGATTGCCTGGATAATTTTAAGCTTCATTGGAACTTTAACAATGGCAAAATACCTGGAAAGGAGGAAATTAAATGAATGAATTAATTAGCAATATTCTAATAGGCATCGGCCTGTCATTCAGTTTTTTCGGATGCCTGGGACTTATTCGCCTGCCGGATATATATAACAGACTGCAGTCAGCTACCAAATGTGTTACCCTGGGGGCGTGCTGCATATTGTTAAGCCTGGTTATCAGATATGGCTTTAGCGATATTGGAATCAAGGGACTGATAGCTCTTCCGGTTCTCTTTTTTACATCCACCTCCGGTGCACATGCGCTACTGAAAGGATCGCATATCTCAGGTTTCAAAATGTGGGGGAAAAGTGTAGCTGACCATTACTCTGAGGATGTTAAGGATAAAGAAGATGTAAAAAACACGGATAAAAAATAAAAGGAGATGAAATACCCAAAATTGCGTGAGCTAAGAGAGGCAGTTATTTCATTATTAACACCGGCCTATACTACATCCTTCCCATCAAAGGAACATATTCCTGAAGAGAAATTCCGTGGTAAACCGGAAGTTAATGAAGATAAATGTGTTGGATGCTTGTCATGCGCCAATGTTTGTCCTCCCTGTGCCATTACAGTTTCAGATGATCGTGAAACAGGAATACGTACAATAGTCAGGGATTACGGTAAGTGCATTTTTTGTGGCCAGTGTGAGGCTTTCTGTATTACCGGGGAGGGAGTGAAGCTATCAAATTTAATATTTGATATGGCCAATTTTGATAGAAATACCAGTGTAGAGAAACAAACACGTGAGCTCCTATTGTGCAGTAATTGTGGGGATATTATTACAACGAAAGATCATGTACGATTTCTTTTCAATAAGCTGGGTACCAAAGGTTATTCATCTACTCTTGCACTTAATGTAATAAATGAGACATTTATTGCTGATCCGAAATCGGTTAAGGTAGATATCCAGGACGAGATCAAGAGAAAAGATTTGTTTAATGTCATATGTCCAAATTGCCAGAGAAGCTTACAGGTTAAAATGCTAGAATAAGTGAAGAAAGAACTTACCGGTATTCTATATCGAGATATGACTGAGGTCCTTTTTGTAGGAATTGGAAATGTGCTGAGAAGGGATGATGGTGCAGGAGTTTATATAGTATCACAAATCAAAGCCCAAGGTAGATTTTCTAAACTTTTAGTGGAGGTCAGCATAGAGAATTATTTAGGCAAGATCAATTCTATAAACCCTGATATTGTGATAATTGTAGACTGTGTTGACTTTAATCAAAAGCCTGGATTTACCGGCCTGGTCCCGATTGAGCAGATAAAAGAGTTTGATGTGTCAAGCCATAATATTTCTCTTCGCAGGGTTGCTGATCATTTAAAAATGGAAGTACATGTAATAGGTATACAACCCTCAGATCTGAGAGTTGGCGAGAATCTTACTCCTGAGGTTAAAGCATCCTCTGATGAAATAGTATCCTTGCTTAATGAGTTGATCAGCCAACATATTGAACAGACATCAACCTATTCCAATGAGGACATTCAGTATTGAAATAGAAGGCCTTGTTCAGGGCGTAGGCTTCAGACCCTTTATCTACAAGCTGGCCTCTTCTATGAATCTTGAAGGAACAGTCGAGAACTTGAATACCGGTGTTCGGGTAATGATTAATACCCGCAATGGATCAAAAGATAAATTCATTGAGAGAATATGGGCAGAAGCTCCGGGGCAGTCTCATGTAGAGTCCGTGGTCGTAAATGAAGTTGGGTTTATTGCTTATCAGGGTTTCTCGATTAATAAGAGTAATACCCTCTCCCAAAAAGTAACCCGCATAAGTCCGGATATAGCTGTTTGTGAAGATTGCCTTAAAGATATGCAAACTCAGGTGCACAGGATTAACTATCCCCTTATTAATTGCACCAAGTGTGGTCCACGCTTCTCAATAATAACCGGGATACCCTATGACAGGCCCATGACAACCATGGCAGCGTTTAAGATGTGTGAAAAGTGCCATGATGAATATGATGATGTTAATGACAGACGTTTTCATGCCCAGCCCGTTGCATGCAATATGTGCGGGCCCCGGTATTCCATGACCATCGATAATTTCAATGTTAGTCAGATGAATGATATTATTCATCTAACTGCCAAAATAATAGATGAAGGAGGAACTATTGCCCTTAAAGGAATTGGTGGCTATCATATGCTTTGCGATGCCTTAAATGCAGAAGCTGTTATTTCTCTCCGTAGGGCAAAAGTTCGGGATGCTAAACCATTCGCTGTTATGTGCCGCGATATAGAATCACTGAAAAAGATAGCCAGACCCACAACCGAAGATATAAAAGCCTTGCAAACGTGGCAGCGACCCGTGGTAATCATAAAGGATGGAAATATTCTTCCATCTTCGGTCTCAGGTGGACTGGATACAGTTGGCATAATACTGCCTTATATGCCTTTCCACTACCTGCTTTTTCGTGAGTTGAAAAGCAGTGTGATAGTATTCACCAGTGCAAATCTTTCCGATGAACCAGTAATAACGGATGATGAAGAGGCCTTTAATAAACTAAAAGAACAAGTTGATGCCATCGTTAAATATAATCGTGAAATAGCTAACAGGTCTGACGATTCTGTTGGACGGTTAATAGCAGGTAAATTTAGAATAATCAGACGCTCACGAGGATTTACCCCCACACCGGTAAGCGTGGATTTCAATGCCGAGGGTATTTTCGGTGCAGGAGCTGAATTAACAAATTGTTTTGCAATAGGTAAGGAAAAGGATATTATCCTGAGCCAGCATATAGGTGATCTGAAGAATGCAGCCAGTCATGAATTCTACAGGCAATCCTATCTTCGCTTCGGAGAGATCTTCCGGTTTATTCCCGAACTGATAGCCAGGGATATGCATCCCGACTACCTTTCATCCGTGTTTGCAGAAAAAATGGCCGAAGATAAAGGCATTAATCTAACAGTTGTGCAGCATCATCATGCTCACATAGCTTGCTGCATGGCTGAAAACAGGCTCAAAGGAAAAGTAATTGGTGTGGTGCTGGATGGTGTTGGATTAGGAGATGACGGCAGGATATGGGGAGGCGAATTCATGATTGCTGATATGCTTGAATACAGTAGGATACTGCACTTTGACTATGTACCCGTGGCCGGAGGTAATGCTGTCTCACATGAACCCTGGAGGTCAGGTCTCTCCTATATTATTCAATATCTCGGGCAGGAGGAAATATCAGAGAAGTTAGCCCTTGTGAAACTTACCGGAATTCAAAAATCACTGCTTTATAAGGAGCTGCTTGAGAAGAAAATAAATATGGCCATATATTCCAGTGCAGGCAGGCTATTTGATGCAATTGCTGCAATCACAGGATTATGCCTTGAATCAAAGCACCATGCTGAAGCACCAATGCGCCTCGAATCGGTTATAGATCAAAGTATCGACGATCACTATAACTATTGTCTGAATAAGGAGGTGATTTCTTTTGGCAGAGCAATAAAGGAAATTGTTTCCGATGTAGAAAAGGGAACAGGTATTGGTGAAATATCAGCTAAATTCCATAACTGTGTTTCCAGTGCAGTGATTGATGGGATACGTTATACCCGTGAAATTTCCGGGATAAACGACGTTGTAATATCAGGGGGAACTTTCCAGAACAGGTATATTACTGAGAGAATAATAAATCAACTGGATGAGGATAAATTTAATGTTTATTATAATAAAAATGTGCCGGCTAACGATGGCGGGCTTGCCCTGGGGCAGGTGGCTGTTGCAGCAGCCAGGAGGAATGCCGGCTTAATCTGAGTTAAACTATGCATGAACTTACCATAGCTGGTAATATTATTGAGATCGTCACTTCTGAAGCGGAAAAGTCGGGAGGCAGCTCGGTCAGGGAAGTAAATCTGGAAATAGGGCTGCTTGCAGGTATTGAGTATGAATCTCTGAGTTTTGCCCTGGAGGCCCTTAAGAAGGGAACAATAATGGACAAAGCCAGTTTCGTTATAGAGAAACCATGCGGTGCCGGGAAATGTAAGAATTGCGGGTATGAATTCACAATCGAAAGTTTTTTAGGTTCATGTGCCAGTTGTGGCTCCCAGGAACTCGATATTATAAGTGGAAGTGAGTTAAGAGTAAAATCAATAAAAATATAAAATAGAATATTATGTGCGATACTTGTGGATGCGGCGATATGACAAAAGTTGATCACCACCATCATAATGAGCATGATCATGAACACCCTCATGACCATGACCATCATCATGAAAATACAGCAAAAAAGGATGAGGTTACTGTTAGCCGGGACATTCTGGAAATTAATAACAGGATAGCTGAACGTAATAGAGGTTTATTCCAGGCAAGGAATATTTTTTCAATCAATATCATGAGTTCTCCCGGTTCCGGGAAGACCACCCTGCTGGAGAGGACGCTCGTTGACCTTAAGGATAAGGAGAGTTTTTATGTTATTGAAGGGGATCAGCAAACAAGTATGGATGCAGACAGGATAAAGGCCGTTGGCATACCCGTTTTACAGGTTAATACAGGTAGTGGCTGCCATCTTGATGCCAACATGGTCAATTGGGCGATAAATGAATTTAACCCTTCACCGGGCTCCGTCGTTATAATTGAAAACGTTGGCAACCTGATATGTCCATCACTATTTGACCTGGGAGAGAAATCCAGGATTGTGGTGATGAGTACTACCGAGGGTGAAGATAAACCACTCAAGTATCCAGACATGTTCAGGAATGCTGATCTCTGTCTTATAAATAAGACCGACCTTCTCCAACATGTTTATTGCAATATCGAAAAAGTAATCGAAAATGGTCTTAAGGTTAATGGCAGGCTTAAGTTTCTTAAAGTATCAGCCCTAACGGGAGAAGGAATGGAAGACTGGTATAAATGGATATTAGCAAATACGGGGTAATTGTTCGCCGCTTATCATATCCACGATCCTGGTCGATCCAACAAGGGTTTTGATTTTTACCCCTGGCTCACCATTACTTACCCTTCCAATAATTGCAGCCTCACGGCCAAGAGGGTGGCTCTTAATAGTCTTAAGAACATTATCAGCATGCTTATCAGGAATGAATACAAGTAGTTTACCTTCATTTGCCAGGTAAAGGGGGTCAATGCCCATAATCTCACAGGCTCCTTTTACCTGTTCCTTAAATGGCAGGCTGGCCTCATCGATAATTATTTCTTTGTCTGATGTATGGCTAATCTCGTTCAGGGCACTGGCAATGCCCCCTCTTGTGGGATCACGAAGGACATGTATATCATCTGTAACTGAAAAAATCAATTCAGCTATCTCGTTCATTGGAGCGCAATCGCTGGTAACAGGTGATTCAAAACTCAGTCCCTCACGGGTAGAGAGTATTGAAATACCGTGATCGGCTATAGTACCGGTGATTATTATGGCATCGCCCACCATGCAGCGATAAGGGGATATATTCCTGTTTTGTGCCAGTGAACCCACACCGGCGGTATTAATGAAAATCTTATCAGCTTTGCCCTTTTCAACAACCTTGGTATCGCCTGTAACGATCTTGATACCGGCCCTTCTGGCTGCCGCTGCCATTGAGGATATAACCCGTACAAGCTCATTTACTGGTAATCCCTCCTCAAGGATAAGGGAAAGAGAAAGATATAAGGGAGTAGCACCACAACTGACAAGGTCATTGACCGTGCCATTAACAGCCAGATGGCCGATATCACCTCCGGGGAAAAACAGGGGTGATACAACAAACGAATCTGTTGTGAAAGCCAGCTGTCCGGGTATATCAAGTATGGCACCATCATGCGATGAGTCAATGTACGTATCACCAAGTTCCTTGATGATTATGTCGTGAACAAGCCTGTCTGAAAGTCTTCCTCCGCTGCCGTGAGCAAGAAGTATCTTATCGTAATTGTTATGAGGTGATGGGCAGGATATATCCATAATAACCGTTATGATCTGTACTTATAGTAAGCTGCACAGGCCCCTTCAGAAGAAACCATTGGTGCTCCCAGAGGGTGCTCGGGGGTGCAGGATGTTGAAAAAGCCGGGCATTCGGATGGGCGCGACCTTCCGCTTAGAACAGCCCCGGCAATGCATAATCCGGGATTGTGCCTGATAGTTTG
>Ga0272441_10006505_pt1 | contig 19512 bp, 17 predicted proteins | sample SSMProp6N_FD_193582 | JGI IMG/M metagenome (GOLD analysis project Ga0272441, IMG submission 193582) | Marine sediment archaeal communities from Little Sippewissett salt marsh, Falmouth, MA, United States - SSM-Prop-6N | ecosystem: Environmental > Aquatic > Marine > Wetlands > Sediment ... | reverse complement strand
GGAAGATCTGCTCCGAAAAGTTCCAGCTGCTTTTTTGCTTCCAAACCGATCACGGTCTGATGCAGCATCACATGATTAAGCACTGAGCCCAGGGAATATTTCGTTTCTTTTTTTTCATCAGTAACTGCAGCTTCAACAGCCTCACTGATCGCAATACCGAGGCTTCCGGGAGTATCAGGATCATTTGCCAGAACATCTCTGCCGGCTTTTGTCTCATTACTCGGGCTTGCAATACAATCCGCCCCCCAGGTGTTCATCATTATTTTTCTAAAGGGCTTTTGATCAAAACTGATCCGGACCATAAACACTTTACACTCCAATCCCATCTGAGCACTGGCAAAAGCCAGGGCGCTGCCCCACTGTCCGGCACCTGTCTCTGTAGTCAGCTTTTTTGTTCCTTCTATCTTATTGTAATAGGCCTGCGCTACCGCTGTATTCGGTTTATGGCTCCCCGGAGGAGAAACACTTTCATTCTTATAATAAATCCGCGCCGGTGTACCTAATGCTTTTTCCAGGGCTACTGCCCGGTGAAGAGGAGAGGGCCGCCACTTTGCAAGAATATTCAATACTTCTTCCGGAATATCTATCCACCTCTGTGTACTTACCTCCTGTTCAATTAAACCCATAGGGAAAATCGCAGCAAGCATTTCCGGACTTATGGGATTTCCATCCGGTCCGAGGGGCGGCTGCAGGGGAGAAGGAAGGTCTGCTGCGATATTGTACCACTGTTTCGGTATGTCGCCTTCATTTAATACTACTTTTGTTGTCATACGCTCTCCTTTATGTTTCTTTTTATAGAAACGTTTCTATACGCAGAAACATTTATATAAGATGAGCCCGTCTTTGTCAAGTGTAGTATTCTAATTTTTTTGTATATTGCTGGTTTTTTTCAGGGATATCTTGAAGGTACTGCCGATATCCGGCTTACTTTCCACAGAAACCGAACCATCGTAGAGATTGGCAATTTTTTTCACTATAGAAAGGCCAAGTCCGCTGCCTAGAATATTTCTGGTTTTTTCATTTTTTATTCGGACAAAATCATTAAAAAGACGGTCTGTTTCCTCTTTTGTCATACCGATACCGGTATCCCGGACCCGGATCGTCACAGAATGGTCTGAATCCATAATGGAAACAAAAACCCCGCCGTTATCCCGGTTATATTTAACCGCATTGGAAATCAAATTATTCAGAACGATTTCCACTTCATTCTGGTCCGCCTCCATGAGGACAGGCGCATCTGTCTCGAGGCATATCTTAATGTTCCTTTCAGAAGCGTCAGGCATCATTGATTCCATGGATATTTTTGCAATGTCTGTTACATTGACCTCCTTAATTTCCCTCTGCTTTTTGCCGGATTCGATTCGGGTCATATCCAAAAGGTCAATAATCAGTTTGCGCATATAGGAAAGCCGGGTAAGGCTCCTGTCCACAATGTGGTCGAAAACCTCCGGATCCTCAATAGTGGATTTATCAGACATGAGCTTTAAATATCCCTCTACCGCATTCAGGGGGGCTTTTAACTCATGAGCAAGAACTGAAATAAACTGAAACCGCACCTGCCGTTTTTCCTCGACAAGCTTTTTTGCCTGAATTGTAACAATTATATGCTCCGCTGCTTTGCGCACAGCATTTTTCAATTCCGTCGGCGTAAAAGGTTTAGGCAGGAAATCATAGGCGCCGAGTTTCGTTGCCCGGATTGCAGTCTCGATTGAGGCGTATGCGGTAATCATGATAACCTGCATATCTCTCATTTCATTCTGGATTTGTTCCAGGACTTCAATTCCGCTGATGCCCGGAAGTTTATGATCCAGAAGAAGAATATAAGGCGGATTCTTCCGGATAATTGTGATGGCTTCCTCTCCGGATTCAACTGCTTTTACTGAGAATGAAACATCTGAATCAACTTCTGATACATGTATTGAGTAATCATCAAGAACCCGCTTGATTCCATTGCGCATGCCGAGTTCATCATCAACAACCAGAATATTCAGAGTTTCCACAGGTTAGTCCCCCCAAAGACGTTTTAATTCCCGTTCCAGCTGTTCGAACCGGACAGGTTTCGGCAGTACAACATCAGCTTTGATCCATTCCGGGTTACTCATGGTTTCTGAATCAAAAGAATATCCGGTTTCGCTGGTTACTGATGTAACAAGTATAACAGGGATTGAGGAATTCTTCCCCTTTATTTTGTGACACAGGGTAAATCCTGCATCAGTCTCTTCCATCATCAAATCAAGAACAACTCCATGAGGCAATTCTCCCTGCAGAATTTCTTCCGCTTCCTTCATGGAACCGGCAGTTTTAACCTTATATCCGGCTGATTTAAACTGGATTTCCATCTGCATTAAATAATCCTGATCATCATCTACCAGTAATATATCTTTTTCATTTCTTTCCATGATATTTCCTACCTTTGTGTAAATTGTTATTTGAGGTTTTTTTAATGTGCTGCTGTCTCGCTGACAGGCAGCCTGATGATAAATGTTGTACCGGTCTGCCCCCTGGAAGGGTTGGTGTTGGATTCCAGGCGGATATCACCGGAATGCATCTTCACTATTCCGTATGTCACGGCCAAACCAAGGCCGGTACCTTTTCCGATTCCCTTTGTTGTAAAAAAGGGATCAAATATTTTTGTTCGTATATCTTCCGGTATTCCGGTACCTGTGTCTATTACACGCATTTCTACAGAGTGATCACTTCTCGATGTTTCAAGGGTCAGTCTTCCGCCTTCCGGCATTGCGGCACAGGCATTTGTAATAAGATTTGTTAATACCTGGATGATCTGATCACTGTCCAATTCCGCTGTAGTATCCTTAAGTTTATGTTTTACTGTTACCTCTACATTCTGAGGTATATTTACGGTATGGAGACTTCTTTCAACAATATTCCGCAGGTCCACTTGTTCCCTGGTTACTTTATTCTGCCGTGCAAAATGAAGTAGTCCGGAAACAATTTTTTTGCATCTATCCGCCTGCTCAACAATTGTTCGAAGATCTTCCGAGATTTTTTCATTTTCACTATAGTCTTCATCAAGAAGATGAGCATACATCAACACTATTCCGAGAGGATTATTCAGTTCGTGGGCGATTCCCGCAGCAAGCTGACCCATGCTGGCGAGTTTTTCCGACTGAAGGAGGGCTTCCTGGGTTTTTTCAAGCTGTTCATTTGATACTGCAAGATCATCTACAGCTCTATTAAGCTGGTCAATGGTATTCGGAAGGCACATCTCTATCTCTGCCAGGCCTTTGTAAATGGCTGTTGCATGTTCAATACAGGTATCGTATCCGCAGGCGCCGCAGTTCAGTTCATCTTCCGGTTTTTCCTTTCCAAGACGCTTAAGAATTTTTACCATTTCCTCTTTTGAAGGAACCGGAATTCTCTGATCATCAGAATCAAATTTTTTGCTCAAATCCAGAGTTGAACACCGGGCAATATCCTGGCGCCAAATTTCTCTGTCCAGACTCATAAGTCTCTGTCGAACATATTTACTCACAAGAGACCGCCTGCTGAAAAGAGGCAGATCACAGGGCATTCCTGCTCCCATAATACATCCCTCACAGCAGAGCACTTCAAGAAGATGTACAGCCATCGCTCCCTGTTCGAACTCCTTTATTGCTTCAACAAAAGACATCCTCCCGCTTGCCGCTATTACTTCTCCGTCCACCAGATCTTCATCAAGTTTTGCAGACTGAAGCATGCCTCTGCTGATGGGGAACAGTGCTCCGAGATTAGGATGGGGGGGATCAAATTCCCCGGGGGTAAATTCAGACTCCTCAATTGAATTCTGTTCAAACATATCTTTTAATTCCCGAAAAGTCAGAACAGCATTAATTCTTCCGTTCGCATTATTTCCCGGAGCTTCTCCTTTTTTTGCAATACAGGGACCAATAAAAACTATTTCTACGTCCCCGCCGAAATACTCCCGCACTGCAACTGCTGTTGCTTCCATGGGTGAAACTATAGGAGCGAGATTAGAGACAACATCAGGAGCATAGCGCTGAATGAAAGAAACAATTGCGGGGCATGTAGTTGATATAAACTTTTCATGCGGATAATCCGTAAGAAGTTTGACATACTCCGCAGACACCAGATCAGCTCCGAAAGCTACTTCATGGACAAAATCAAAACCCAGAGCTTTGAGCATATTGATAAACTTTCTGTAATCCAAATGAGGAAAGGCGGCCGGAAAACTGGGAGCAACGCACGCCGAGACTTTACCTTTACCTTTTAGGAGAGAGTAAACCTGGTCAATCGTGCTGCGCACGACCTTTGCGTCTTGACTGCATACCCGTACACAATTCCCGCAGCCGATGCACCGCTCTGCAAGCACCTCTGCCTGCCCGTCGTAAATCCTAATGGCTTTCGCGGGACATTCCCGTACACAGGTATAACACGTACGGCAGCGTTCTTTAATTGTAATTACAAAATTCCCGGTTTCCGGCCTTTCCATTTCCTTTATTCCGTTATTAAATCATCACCTCACGTTTTGCGTAATGTGTATGGAGGAGATGGTGACTTTTTTCACCTAAGGGTTCACCTAAAAATTCATCATACAAACGTTTCACGTAGGGATTTGAATGTGAAGTACGGATCTGAGCTTCCTGGTCTATGGCATAAAGGGCTTCCATTCTTTTCCTGACCCGCTCAGTATCAGTACCGATAGGCTGTCCTCCGCCGCCGATACATCCGCCGGGACAGCTCATTACTTCAATAAAATGGATGTCATCTCTGCCTTCCTGTATTTCATCCAACAATTTGCGGGCATTATTCAAACCGCTGGCTACGGCAACGCCTAACTCTAATCCGTCTATTTCTACTTTTGCGATTTTTACCCCGTTCAAGCCTCGAAGAGCTTCGACTTTCAAATCCTTAAGCTCGTCGCCTGTTATCAGATAGTGGGCTGTTCTAACAGCAGCTTCCATAACTCCGCCGGTGGCTCCGAAGAGTTTTCCGGCAGAACTTCTCCCGCCGAAGGGACTGTCTGCAGAATCAGGCTCAAAAGAGTTGAAATCAATGCCGTACATTTTAATTAGAGAAACGAGCTCCCTCGTGGTAAGCACAGCATCGATGTCAGGCAGCCCGTTTCTTACCATTTCAGGACGTGATTCTTCAAACTTTTTTGCAGTACAAGGCATTATTGATACACTGAATATTTTTGACGGATCAATCCCTTCCCTTTCGGCAAAATAACTCTTGATAACTGCCCCCATCATCTGCTGCGGACTTTTGCAGCTGGAAATGTTATCAATGAATCCGGGATAAAATTGTTCGACAAACTTTACCCACGCCGGGGAACAGCTCGTCATCATAGGCAGAGAACCTCCGGTCTGAATCCGTTTTACGAGTTCTGAAGCTTCTTCCATGATTGTCAAATCAGCGGTAAAACTTGTATCAAAGACCCTGTCAAAACCAAGGACCCTCAGCACAGAATTTAAAACTCCGGCGCTGTCTACACCCATTTTTGCACCGAACTCTTCCCCGATTGTTACAGAGATTGCCGGAGCATGCTGAACAACAACGACCTTTTCCGGGTCGTTAATGGCATTGATTACTCTGTCAATGGAACTTTTTTCCCTCAGAGCTCCGGTAGGGCAAACTAATATACATTGGCCGCAGTTTACGCATGATGAAATATTTAATCCTTCCCCGAAGGCGGTTCCGACTATAGTTGAGCTCCCTCTCCCGATAAAATCAATAGCGGAAACTCCCTGTATTTCTTCACATACCCTGACACACTTGCCGCAGAGAATACACTTTGCCGGGTCTCTTACAATTGACGGACTTGAATTATCAATTTTCATTGCCAAAGGTTTCTTTCCGGAATAAGGGCGCTGGCGGGCACCGAGCTCATCAGCGAGATCCTGAAGCCGGCAATTTCCGTTCCGTGAACAGTAGAGACAATCATCAGGATGATTTGCTAAAAGAAGTTCGACAATCGCTTTTCGTGCCCGGACAGCTCTGTGGGAGTGGGTTTTTATTTTCATCCCTTTTTCAACAGGATACGCACAGCTGGGAACCAGATTCGGTTTTCCCTCAACTTCAACCACACACATTCTGCAGGCACCGCTGGGAAAGAGGTCTTCCATATAACACAACGTAGGAACATGTATTCCCGCCTGTTTTAAAGCTGTAAGGATTGTTTCGCCTTCCTTTGCTTCTATGAGCCGGTTGTTTACTTCGATCATCATTTCAAGCGCTCCTGTCACGCAACAACTACTGCATCAAAACGGCACACATTGAGACAAGTACCGCAGCCTACACATTTATCTTCTATAATATAGTGCGGATTCTTTAGTGATCCCTGGATAGCATCAACAGGGCATTTTTTGGCGCACAGCGTACAGCCTTTACACGCATCTACATTGATGGAAAATACTTTAAGGTCCTGACAAACCTTTGCCGGACATTTTCTGTTATAGATATGTTCTTCGTATTCGTCCTTAAACCAGCGGAGAGTACTTAACACCGGATTCGGAGCAGTCTGGCCGAGACCGCAGAGGCTTGTGTCCTTAATAACCATTGCGAGCTTTCCCAATTGAACAATACCGTAAAACCTCTGTAACGCAGCAGTCTCTGTCTCGCCCCTTCTTCCGCTGGTAATGCGTTTCAATATGTCCAGCATCTGAAGGGTTCCCTCTCTGCAGGGTATACATTTTCCGCAGCTTTCCCTCTGAATGAAATCCATAAAGAATTTTGCAACGTCGACCATACAGGTTTCTTCATCCATAACCACAAGGCCTCCGGAACCCATCATTGCTCCTACAGTTTTCAGGGACTCATAGTCTATATCTATCCCAATATGCTGCTTGGGAATACATCCTCCGGAAGGTCCGCCGATCTGTACAGCCTTAAAAGCCTTTCCATTCGGAATACCGCCGCCGATTTCGTAGATGATATCCTCAAGTTTTGTTCCCATGGCAACTTCCGCCAGGCCGGTCCGTTCTATTTTTCCTGAAAGAGCAAAAACCTTGGTTCCCTTGCTTGTCTCTGTACCTACGGCATTAAACCAGGATGGTCCGTTTACAATAATCCCGGGAATATTGGCAAGGGTTTCAACATTATCTATTACGGTGGGTTTTTCAAATATACCTGAAGAAGACGGATAGGGAGGCCTCGGTTTCGGCATTCCCCTTTTTCCTTCAATACTATGAATCAGAGCAGTTTCTTCACCGCATACAAAAGCGCCTGCTCCTTTTTTAATGATAATTTTCAGGCTGAAGCCGCTGTCCAGAATATTATGCCCGAGGAGCCCGAGTTCCCTGGCCTGTTCCAGTGCTTCTTCCAGCCGCTTAATTGCCAGAGGATATTCCGCACGAATATAAATATAAGCTTTTGTCGCGCCGACAGCGTAGGCAGCTATCGCAAGTCCTTCTATCAGACGGTGAGGATCCCCTTCAATTACCGCCCTGTCCATAAAAGCGCCGGGGTCCCCTTCATCAGCATTACATACCATATACTTCTGTTCGCTTTTTTCATTGAGGGCAAAGCGGAGTTTCTTTCCGGTGGGGAAACCGCCGCCCCCCCGTCCCCGAAGCCCGCTCTCTTCTAAAATATCACAGACTTCTGAAGGGGTTTTTGTTTTCAGCGCAGATGCAAATGCCCTGTATCCGCCCCGTACAATGTATTCACTAATTTGTGAAGGATCTATTATCCCGCAGTTAGGCAGTACCCATCGTTTTTGAGGTGCAAAAAAAGGATGATCATAGATTCCCGGTACATCCATCCATGCTTCAAGCCCGTCTCCATCGTGCTGGCCGAGAATTCCATCCGTACTCAGGCTTCCCGAAAATACTCCGTCGAGAATACCGTCAACCTTCTCTTCTGTTACCTTTGAAAAACTGATCCGCTTCTTCCCCGGGACCTGAACATCCATAACAGGCTCAGCAGCGCAAAAACCGATACAGCCTGTTTCAACTATTTCAGCATCAATCTTACGATTTTCAAGATATTTTTTTACAGCGGTATAGGTTTTATCAGCCCCGGCAGCAAGTCCGCATGTACCGGTGCCTATAAAGAGTACCGAAGTCCTGATAGTATTCCGGGCGGTACTTCTGTTCCGCTCACTAATTTTATCCCGGCATTCCTTATCATCATGGCAGAGAGGCCCGGAAAGGATACAATCCACAAGATCCGGACACGGCCTGGCTTCACTATGCCAGCATTTATCACAGCACTTAAATATTTTTGTCATAATCCGGGTTATCCTCTTGTCCTGTAATCTTCCAGAACTTTGCGGGTCTTTTCAGGAGTAAGATTCGCATAATACTCGCCGTTTACGCTGATTACAGGGGCCAGGCCGCAGGCACCTATACAAGCTACAACCTCAAGACTGAAGAGTCCGTCGGAACTTGTTTCACCGGCGGAAATTCCGAGCTCCTGTTCCAGAGTGAGGAGTATCTGAGCCGAGCCTTTAACATGGCAGGCAGTTCCCCTGCAGATTTGAATATGATATTTACCAAGGGCTTTAAAGCGGAACTGATTATAAAAAGTGGCAACTCCGTAAATTTTACTTGCAGGCAGATTCAGCAGCCCGCCTATTTTAGTAATCGCTTCTTGAGATAAATATCCTCTTTTTTCCTGTACTTCCTGCAGTATGGGAATAAGTGAATCCCTATCAGCACAGCTATACTTTTCAATAATTTCATCGAGAAAAGAATCTTTTACTGTTGTCATCATTCTGCTGACTTCTCCATTAATTTCTGATTTGCAAAGAAAGCAACTTTCTCGAAAGCCATGCTTAAATCTATATAATCTACAAAAACACCTGCCGGGACCTTTATCCTTACAGGCGCAAAGTTCAGGATACCGACTATACCGCCTTCCACAAGTAAATTCGCTACCCTTTGGGCATTATTTGCAGGAACAGTGATTATTCCGGTACAAATATGTTTCTCTCTTATTGCGGATTTCAGTTCTTCAATAGGATAACACCTGCATCCATGAATAACCCGGTTTATCTTGGATGTATCATTATCAAATGCTGCTACTATCTCTACATTCGGGTCCCTGTTGGAAAAGAATGCAAGAAGAGCACGACCCATGTTTCCGACACCAACGAGAGCTGCTGAATGGCACCCGGTTCCCCAAAAGAATACATTTATCCCTTTGATAAGTTCTTCTATGTTGTATCCCTTGGAAGGACTGCCTGAGTATCCCACAACCCGCATATCCTGACGGACCTGGGCTGCGGTACCTCCTGTAATTGTGCTCAGCTGATGGGAAAAGATGTTTTTTTCTCCTTCTGAGGCAAGCCGCTGGAGAATTCTTCGGTAGAGACTTAACCGTTCAACCGTTTTCTCAGAAACTGTAGTATTCATAATGTCATTCTTTGTTAATATATTAACGCTGTTAAGTTTTTCACGAAAAGTATAGTTAAAATATTATCAATTGTCAAGTATTGTTTTTTAAATAAAACACCAAGCTTCGGTACAGTAAATATGATATCATAAAAATATGGAAGATGACATCAATAAAAACAATTCCCTGCGCATTCTTTCTCATCAACTTAAATCTCCGGTCAACGCAATACAATCCCTTCTCCAGACTATTACCGAAGGGTACACCGGAGAAATAAATGATGAAACTATGTTTGTGATCAAAAAAGCGGTAAAACGGGCTGAGGAAACAAAGGAAATGATATCCGACCTCCTCGATTACGAACTTTACGGCCAGGAAACCGGGGCAAAAAAAGAACCTTTTAACCTTGCAAACCTGCTCAAATCCCTTCTCCATAAATATTCAAGCCAGGCAGCGGAAAAAGACATTGTACTCAACCGGAATATACCTGAAAACCTAATTCTCATTATCGAAGGAGAAGAAAAAGGCATTGAACACGGACTGCGGAATCTTATAGAAAATGCAATAAAATATACTCCCGGCAGCGGGAACGTGGAAGTCTCTCTTGAAACTGAGGAAGAATCCAAAACCTGCAGTGTTATTGTATCCGATACCGGATACGGAATTCCGGCAAAGGATCTTGAAACCATTTTTGAACCCTTCCACAGGTCCGTAAAACACAAGAGCAACATTTCCGGCACAGGTCTCGGATTAGCAATCGTAAAACGGGTAGCGGAACTCCACGGAGGAACTGTCCACGCAGAATCCAGGGAAAATGAAGGATCTGTCTTTACATTTACACTGCCCTATTCAGAATTACGTACTTCTGAGGAACCGGAACACGAGGGAAGACAGATTGTTATCATCGGCGGAGTAACGGCCGGACCAAAAGCGGCAGCCAGATTACGCAGGCTCGATGAAGATGCAAAAATCACAATTGTAGAGCGGGGAGAATCCCTTTCCTATACAGGATGCGGCCTGCCCCATTATATCAGCGGACGGATTGCATCTTCAAAGAATTTTATGACAACTGCTGACAATACTGTCAGGAATGTGCACTTTTTTGAAAATATTAAGAACATCAGGGCCCTCAATAATACCGAGGCTGTTAAGCTTGATATACAAACGAAGAAAGTAACTGTTCAAAACAAAAAAACAAAAGAACTCCGGCAGATTCCTTACGACACCCTTATACTTGCAACCGGAGCAACTCCTGTGGTGCCGAAGATTCCGGGAATTATGCAGGAAGGAATTTATACATTAAACAATCTTGCGGATGCGGAAAATCTGCGGAGAGAATTCGAAAAAAAACAAGCCCGGGATGTTTTTATTTTAGGCGGCGGAATGATTGGAATTTCTCTTGCAGAATCGCTGATCGTGACAGGAGCAAGAATTACCATCTTTGAGCGTTCAGAGCATATTCTGCCTAGTCTTTTAGATTCTGATATTGCAATAAAACTGCAGAATGAGATGAACCGGAAGGGCATTAAGATAGTTACAAATGACAATCTTAAAAAAATAGAAAAAACAGAGACAAATTTTCAAATGTACACTGAAAAGGGCGGTTATTCTGCTGATATTATTATTGTATCAGCAGGAGTGAGGCCGAATAGTGACCTGGCCCGGGAAGGCGGCCTTGAAATCGGCGAATCAGGAGGAGTAAAGATAAACGAGTTTCTCAGGACCTCGGATCCGGACATATATGCTGTCGGGGATTGTGCTGAGAGCTTTAATGTGCTCACAGGCAAACATGATTACTGGCCCCTGGGAGCAATCTCTACAAAAATGGGGAGGATGGCTGCTGATGCTATATCCGGGAATGAATTTCCTTTTCCAGGATCAATAAATACAGCATTATTCAGGATCTTTGACATCAATGTAGGGCGGGCCGGATTAACGGAAATCAATGCCCGGGAACATGGATTTTCCCCTGAGGCTGTTGTCGTTGCCGGCCTTGACCGTTCCCACTATTGCGAGGATGCTTTCCCCCTGTTCATCAAAGTAATTGCTGACCGGAAAACAAAACAGGTTCTCGGTATTCAGATATTCGGCCGGGGCGATATCTTTTCAAGAATTACTGTTTTTTCCGCCGCAATTACCGCAAAAATGAAACTGCAGAATGTATTTTCCCTGGACCTGGGATATAATCCTCCCTTTAATACGCCTATTGATATTGTGCAAACTGCTTGCTCGGTTCTGGACAATAAGATCCGTGGCTATTTCAGAACAATCTCTCCCGAAGAACTGGACAGAACCGGGGAAGAGTATAAATGTATTTCTGTGAGTCCTCTTTCCGAGTATACTGTGGGGTCAATTCCTGGCAGTATCAATATTCCCCTTGAGAATCTCAGGAGGGAAACACCTCCCTTCAGCAAAAATGAAAAAATCGTCCTGTACTCCGGAACTTCAGGCGGGGCATATGAGGCGGCCCGGTATCTGGAGGCAAAGGGGTTTCAGGAAGTGTATGTGCTTGAAGGGGGTTTTCAATTTTGGGAACGATAATGCGGGAGGAATAAAATATATCTCCGGGGAATCTCCCCGGAGACATGGATGCTATTTAAGCCGTGTTCTTAAAGTGGTAAGCAGAGTAGCAGAATCTATAGGTTTCTGAAAGATTCCGCTTAAGCCTAACTCAGAGAAATCAATATTCGATGCAAGGCTGTCACCAACCGAGGAAAGCATATAGATAGGCGCCTTATTATCGAGAAGCTTAAACTCTTTAACAAGATTTTTTCCGGCATCAACTGATTCCATCATTAAATCTACAATGATAAAGTCTGGATTTGTTTTCTTATATACTTTCAAACCCTCTTCTGCGGAAAAGGCCTGCTCCATTAAATAGCCGTTTTTTTCCAGAACCGTTCGAAGCGAGAAGAGGACATCTTCATCGTCATCGATACAGAGGATCACGTATTTATTGTCTTTCATAATTTCCCCCTCGAGGTATATTTTTTCAATAGCGGTATGAGAAAGTCAACCGCTTTTCCCATGTTTTCAACTGCCTTCGCTGTCATTGTTTCCGTGAACATTTCAAATGAATATCCCCGGATTCCGAGGATGTATGCCTCGGTTTTTGCCCGGAAAAGATGCTCAGCCAAACCGATGACCATTTCCGGTTCTACTGAATGACTGCTGAAACTCTCTTCCAAACGGGGAGGCACCTTCTCAAAGGTAAAGGGTCCCTCCCCCTGAATGCTGGCATCAACAAATATCACAATGTCGTGTTCTGCTGCTGCCGCTGAATCCTCAACAGTCAGCTGATAATCAGAATCAACGGTAACCCCTTCTATCTGAAGATTCTCAACAATTTCAGCCACCGCCGGGCCGATGCCGTCATCTTCTCTGGCAGGATTGCCAAAGCCGATGAGAAGAACCTTCTTTCCTGTTTCCTTCGTCAATCCTTCTTTTTCCTGTCAACCAAGTTGCTGTCAGCATCGTAGAGTTCCACTATCAGAGGCATCCTTCCCATGGCATGGGTAGCACAGGAAAGGCAGGGATCATATGCCCTGATTGCCACCTCAATATGATTCAGGAGTCCCTCTGTTATCTCCGGTTTTCCGGAAAGATAATCCGCCGCCACTTTCTGAACAGCCCGGTTCATAGGTTCATTATTATTAGTTGTTGAAACAATCAGGTTTGCCATCTCGATCTGATCATTTTTATTTACCCGGTAATGATGGAACAGTGTTCCCCGGGGAGCTTCAAGAAGACCGACGCCTTCTTCCCGTCTCTCGCCGGTAACTACAAGATCATTCTTCTGAAGGTCCGAATCATGAAGCAGTTCTTTTATTTTCTCAACTGCATGAAGAGTTTCAATCATCCGTGCCCAATGATACGCCATGGAGATATTGTTGGGTTTGCCCTTTGTCACCTCCATAAATTCTTTCCGGGCAGCTTCCGCTTCCGGGGTATCTATGAAATCACACGCATTCACCCGGGCAAGAGGGCCGACACGGTACCATCCGTCTTCAGGTCCAATCGATTTAATAAAGGGGAACTTCATATAGGACCAGTCCCGGACTTCCTCAGCGATATAATCGAGATAATCCGCATAATCAATATCATCAATGATTTTATTTCCCTGGGAATCAATAGCCCGGAGAGCACCATGATAAATATCCATTGCTCCGTCTTTCCGGACGAGAGAAAGATGATTGGAATCAAAGGAGCCGAAATCCTTAAGCTCTTCAAAATGCTCAACAGTATAGTCTTTTGCTATTTTTAGAGCGCCCCTGGACCATTCCACCATCTGATCAATATCTTTCAGGAAAAAATCTCTCTCTTCGATGGAAAGATTTTTATTAATTCCTCCGGGTATTGCACCGGTGCCGTGAATTTTCTTGCCTGAGGTTGCCCGGATGATTTCCTGGCCGTATTTCCGCATCATCACTCCCTGAACAGCGAGGTCGGGGAATTTTTTTGCAACGCCGATTACATTACGTATCGCTGGATCCGCGTCAAAACCGAAAAGCAGGTCCGGAGACACGAGATGAAAAAAGTGCAGGGCGTGGGACTGAAAGAACTGCCCGTAATGCATAAGGCGCCTCATCTTCTCAGCCGTGGGTGTAAGCTGGTCAGCTCCGACAATTACATCCATTGCCTTTGCAGCTGCCAGATGATGGCTCACAGGACAGATTCCGCAGAGACGCTGTACAAGTACCGGCGCTTCCCAGAAGGGCCTTCCCTGAACAAAGCGTTCAAATCCCCGGAACTCCACAATATGAAGTCTTGCCTGTTTTACTTCATTGTTCTCATCGAGCAGAATTGATACTTTGCCGTGGCCTTCCACCCGGGTTACAGGTTCGATTATTACTCTTTTTAGGTTTTCATTTGCCATATTCTATGCTCCTCCATATCCTGCTAATCGTACTTTATCAGCTCGTAGGGCAAGTCGAGGGGTTTATTGCTCAGGAGAGCAACCAGACTTTGCCAGATCGTGTCTGCGGAAGGAGGGCATCCGGGAAGATGGTAATCGATCTTTACTACTTCATGACAGGGATAGACCCGGTCTAAAAGCAGGGGGATCTCTTTGTCTCCCGGAATCTTCTTTGCAGGATTATAAACAGTAGGCCCATTCAGATACGCTTCTTCCAGACATTCTTTTAAGGGGACAATATTCCTCATCGCAGGCAGGCCGCCCATGGTAGCGCAGTCGCCTAAGGAGATCAGGATATCGCAGTGTTTCCGGAAATCCCGGAGCACCCGGACATTTTCCTCGTTGGCGCATCCTCCCTCAATAAGGCCGACAAGACAGCGGCCGGTAAATTCCTTAATATCATTAACCGGGGATTTATCAAAATCAACAAGCTCTATCAGTTCCAGAATCCGGTCATCGATATCGAGGAGTGACATATGACATCCAAAACATCCTGCCAGGGATGTTGTTGCTACTTTCGGTTTAGCCATGTGCTTGCATCCTCCTTTGCTATTCTCGGCTTTCAATTTCAGAGCCGATTGGTTTATGGTCGTACAGCCGCTGTCCCACAGGGACTTTATACCCTACCCTTTTTTTCAATAAGGCGCCCACAGGACAGACATCAACAGCTTTATCTGTCAGGCTGATATCCGTGTCTTCGAGGCGGGCTTCTGCATTTACAGCAACCCGTTTATCAATTCCCCGTCCGACAAACTGGAAAACATTTTTTCCATCCAGGTCTTTTGATGCCCGGACACATCGTCCGCACAGGATACATCTGTTTCTGTCAATGAATATGTCCGGATGGCTCATGTCCAGGTCCCGTTTCGGGAAAAAATAGGGCAGCGTCGGTGCTGTTATTCCGTATCTGTATGCCATTGCCTGGAGTTCGCAGTTGCCGCTCTTCTCGCAGAACATGCAGAAATGGTTTCCTTCAACAAAGAGCATTTCAATTATCCGCTTTCGGACATTCAGCACCTTCGGTGTTTCATTTTCTACTACAATTCCCGGTGCTACCGGCTGGGTACACGCGGCCTGGGGCCGTCCATTTACAAGCACAGTACAGACTCTGCAGCTGCCGTGGGCTTCAAGTCCTTCAAATGCACAGAGTCTGGGAATATAGATCCCGGCATTTTCAGCTGCTTTGAGAATTGTCTGCCCCTTTTCAGCCTCAATTTCCACTCCGTCTATCGTAAAAGTAATTTTATCACTCATAAATAACCTCTTTTTAAGTAAAGATCGCGGATTCCCGTCCGGCAATGTTTTTTGATACGGCCAAAGATGCCTGAATATCAAAATCCGACCTGAATCCTTCAGCGTTTTCTTTTACGAGACCGTCATATACCTGGCGGAATTTTTCCAAAGTAGTTAAAATCGGATTCGGAGATGTCTGGCCGAGACCGCATCTGCTTCCGAGTTTTACAGCCTCTCCGATTTCCCTGAGAATAGTGAGATCCTCCGGTTCCCCTTTGCCCTGCATAATTTTATTGAGATATTTTTTAAGAATTACATTCCCAACACGGCAGGGTGTACAGTAACCGCAGCTTTCCTCAATGAAAAATTCCATGAAGTAGTCAACGATTTCTAATAAATTCCGTTGAGGTCCGAAAATCATGACAGATCCTCCTGTGGCAAGATCGTCATAACAGATCGTCCTCTTAAAATCATCTTTTCCTATCATCTGCCCTGAAGGCCCGCCGATCTGCAGGGCTTGAGCATCTTCCGCTCCTACTTCTTTCAAGAGCTGATTTATTGTAATACCGAAGGGGAACTCATAAACTCCCGGGCTCTGGCAGTCGCCCGAAATACTGAGGAGTTTTGTCCCGGTACTTCCTTTTGAACCCATTTCAGCGAACCAGCCGGCGCCTTTATCTATAACAGAAAGCACTGCGGCAAAGGTTTCCACATTATTTACGGATGTCGGATTTCCAAGATAGCCTTTCTGAGCCGGAAAAGGAGGCCTGTTCTTGGGATCTCCCCTGAGGCCTTCGCACGAGCTGATAAGGGATGTTTCTTCTCCGCACACATAGGCTCCGGCACCCATCTGGATACGTATATCAAAATTAAATCCCTTCTTTCCCAAAACGTCCTTACCGAGGAGGCCCTGTTCCCTTCTGCTGCGGATTATCGACATAAGATAATCGTAGAGATATGCGTATTCTCCGCGGAGATAGAGAATTCCGTTAGCTGCTCCAATGGCATAACCGGCTACTGTCATTCCTTCAAAAATCCTGTTCGGAAGTTCAGTTAAAAGGACCCGGTCCTTGAATGTGCCGGGTTCGCCTTCATCAGCATTACAGATGACATATTTATCCGTGCCTTCCGCGCCCCGGGTGAACTCCCATTTCAATCCTGCAGGGAATCCTGCTCCGCCCCTTCCTCTCAGGCGTGCCGTTTTTACTTCATTAATGACTTCAACAGAGCTCATTGCGAGGGCTTTTTCCAGGGCAACGCTTTCAATGCCGTTATTCTGAGAAAAGATAACAGCATCCTTTCTGCGAATATTATTCTGCACCATTGATTTTACAAGAGCATTCGCATTATTCCCGTCTCCCAGCCGTTTCACCAGTTTTTTCGGGTCCGCGGTGCTCTTTAAGACAGAAACAATATCCTTAACTTTATCAGTTGACAGCATGGTTACGACTTCGTTGTTGATAATTGCAGCAGGTGCCTGATCGCACATTCCAATACACGGTGTCTCTTCCAGGGAAATTAAACCGTCTTCAGTTGTTTCTCCGAAATCGATCCCCAGGGCTTTCTGTAAAGCTTCCGCAATTACATCAAAACCATTCATCCTATCGATTATGTCGTTGCAGAGACGGATGATTATTTTGCCTTTCGGGGTCTTTGATAGAAAAGCGTAAAAAGACACTGTGCTCTCAACTTCAACTCGGGCTGTGCCCACCTCTTTTGCAATTAGATCAATTGCCTCATCTGATACGCAGCCGAACCTGCTTTGAACCTCCCGGACAATATCAATCATACGGCAGGAATCATTTCCATTAGCTGAGGTAATTTCCTTAACTGCTTCTTGAAGATTATCCTTCATTCTTCACCTCATTCCTCTGTTTTAGTTTAGGCACTTTCAGTATGAACAATTACTCAAGAAAAAGCAAGCTTTTCTCAATAAAATATATTTTCATGATTTTTATTTAATTAACAGTTGACTTTCGAATTGATTAAACATAAGATATGTTAAGTTATTGTGAAATTATTTACAACAAATGAGGCATTATGGACAGGAAACTGCTGCAGCGTTTAACAAAATACAGAAGGGTGCTGAACCAGCTGAAAGACCTCGGCCTTGACCGGGTATTCTCAAATAACCTCGGCGATGCTTTAGATATTACATCAGCCCTGGTACGGAAGGATTTTTCTGTTCTCGGAATACCCGGAAACCGGCGGGGAGGCTATACAATAGACGAGGTAATGGAAAAATTCGACAAATTCCTCGGCAAAGACAAATATATCGATGTTGTGGTTGTGGGATACGGGAACATCGGCAAGGCGCTTTTGAAATACAGCCAGTTTCCCAGAGACGGTATCCGGATACTCGCAGGGTTCGATGTCGATCCGATAAAAATTCACCGGGACAGCCCTATCCCGATTCTCCCGATTGACGAATTGGAATCCTTTGTAAAAGAGCAAAATATTAAACTCGGCGTAATATCGGTTCCCTCTTCAGAGGTTAAAGCGGTTTTTCAGAAAATGATTAAAGCGGGAATCCGGGGATTTCTCAATTTTTCAACTGTAGAATTGAAATGCAATGCGTTTCAGTCCGGAATGGATAAATGTCCCAAGACATGCACAGTCCACAACATGAATATTACTCCGGAGCTGGAAAACCTTCATTATATGGTTTCAATGAAGGAAAAAATGGATGTTAATGAATAATTCTCTCTATCTTAATACTCAACGTAACCGGCGTATACAGTCCACACAGCTCCGTCAACAGCATCAAAACCGCTGATTGTCTCTGATTCATAAGAGCTTTCATACTCCCAGGTAACCAGAATTCTGCCGATTTTACTGACTTCAACAAAGGAACCGGGGTAACTGACAGGTTCATCATTAACTTTTACGTTTTCGATGCTCTGTGTAACCGGCTGAACATATACCGTAGCTTTCAACAATCCTCCGCAGGACGACAGCAGTACAGCTGTTACTAATAGGAAAATAACAAAAGCTCCTTTACGTGCTGTTTTCACTTACTCCTCCTTCAAAAAAATCATTAAATAAATTTTCCACTTCTGAAGGGCCTGCATTCAACCCCATATCCTTTAGTTTATCATAAAATTTTCGCTTTTTCTCCTCTTTTTGGATTTTATCATACTCCTCACTGAGAGCTTCAAAAACCTGAGTACCGAAGACACTCTCTCCGCAGTCAGCGGGAATCGCTCTCATGCGCTTTTTATCAGCTTTTTTCCCTGCAAATTCATACACAATACCAAAAACAAGTATGGGGAGAACAAAAAGTATAACCACTGTGTACAGGGAACCTGCGAGAAATCTTAACCCGGCAGGCAGAACAGCATTTATTATTCTCCGGGTTATACTTGTGTAAGCATACAGGTTTCCCCCGTCCCAGTTCCCGTCGGAAAAAGAAATGCTTAATCCTTTCATAATTGCGTCAGGATGATTCGGTATTAAGAAACAATCAAACAGCACAAAAACCCCGATAATAATGGCAAAAATAAATCCTACGCGAATGCCGAAAGCAAGACCATTTTCAGAAGTAAGGGACTTTGCAGGCATAGAGGCGAGAAACCGCTGTTCCAGTATTTTCTCTGAAATTTTCCGGACTAGATTCTGTATTTTCCTGCTGTCTGAAACTGTTCCCAGCACTCCGGTTTCTGGTGAAGATATGTCCCTGTAGTATACTGCAATAAAACCGTCTTTCATTTCTGTCTTTTTTTCTTTATCAAACAAGGGAAAAGAGAACTGTTTGCGGGTATAAATTTTCCAAAATCCTTTTCTGGTTTTCAGTTCTTCAGGTTCTCCGGGATAAAGATCATGGATATGCTTTAGAGATTCTTTTATAAGGTTCTGTTTTTTTAAAGACGGTTTCATGGAATCCCGCAGGATTTTTGGGATATTTTTTGTCATATTGACAGTTTAATAAATTTACAGGGGATTTCAATCTTAGTGTTCCGAAAATTGTACTTAAAAATCGCGCAACACTTTATGTAGTGTATCGAAGCCTGGTGTTTTGGCCCTTACCCCAGGGCGTACTGAGGCAGATACTCCCTGCCCTCCCGCAG
>Ga0272441_10006503_pt1 | contig 19513 bp, 17 predicted proteins | sample SSMProp6N_FD_193582 | JGI IMG/M metagenome (GOLD analysis project Ga0272441, IMG submission 193582) | Marine sediment archaeal communities from Little Sippewissett salt marsh, Falmouth, MA, United States - SSM-Prop-6N | ecosystem: Environmental > Aquatic > Marine > Wetlands > Sediment ... | reverse complement strand
CGATGGTGATCCCGCGCTCCCGCTCCTCGGGCGCCTTGTCGATGTCGTCGAAGGCTGTGAACTGGGCAAGGCCCTTCTCCGCCAGATACTTCGTGATGGCCGCCGTCAGCGTCGTCTTGCCATGGTCGATATGGCCGATGGTGCCGATGTTGACGTGCGGCTTGTCGCGATTGAATTTTTCCTTCGCCATCAGTCTCCTCCGACGATGCGGCGGCCGTGGTCACCCGGCCTCCGCGCTTGAACCCGTCGACGGCACACCACGCTCAACCACGATCGTGATCACCCAACCCGCACGCCCCGGGGAGGGCGGCGGAGTGTCGACGGGGACACAAACGTGCCTTCCGTCAGTTTCAATTTTGCGAACCCGGTGTCCGACGCCTCGGTCGTCCTGCTGGACGCCACCCGCCAGACGGGGCTTCAATTCACCGGTTAACGCCCGGTTCCGTGTTGCCGCGAGGGAAGCCCCGAAGATTGGAACCTTCAGGTGAGACTCACTCGTGTCGACTATCGTACGCTGTAGTTCGTACTTGTACGCACTCGCGGCAAATCTTCAGTCGGTCGGGCCTCCGGCTACCATCTGTAATGGGCAAAGGCTTTGTTGGCCTCGGCCATCTTATGTGTATCCTCACGCTTCTTAACGCTGCGACCGTGTCCGTCGTGTGCGTCCATGAGCTCGGCGGCGAGGCGCTCCCTCATGGTCTTTTCGCTACGGCTACGGGAAAATGTGATGAGCCACCGCATGGCGAGCGCGAGGCTCCGCTCAGCGCGGACCTCCACCGGCACCTGGTAGGTGGAGCCACCCACGCGCCGGCTCTTGACCTCGAGGCGGGGCCGCACGTTGGCGATGGCTTTCTCGAATATCTTGAGCGGGTCGTCCTTCTTCTTCTCGGCGACCACGTTGAAGGCGCCGTACACGATCTTCTCGGCCGTGGACTTCTTGCCTCCGAGCATGATGGCGCTGATGAACTTGGACAGCCGCCGACGCACCTCGAGGGGCGCATCGGTGTACATGGGATCCGGAATGGGCTTGCGCTTGGGTACGTCGCCTTTGCGGGGCATCTGGGGCCTTCCTTGCTCGTAACTACTTCGGGCGCTTGGCGCCGTACTTGGACCGACTCTGCCGTCGGGTGGAAACCCCCGCAGCATCCAGGGTGCCGCGGACCACGTGATAGCGCACCCCGGGGAGATCCTTGACGCGGCCGCCGCGAATCAGCACCACCGAGTGCTCCTGCAGGTTGTGCCCCTCACCGGGAATGTAGGACGTGACCTCCATCCCGTTGGTCAGACGCACACGCGCCACCTTCCGCAGGGCCGAGTTCGGCTTCTTCGGTGTGGACGTGTACACGCGCACGCACACGCCCCGCTTCTGCGGGCACGCCTTGAGCGCGGGGGCCGAGGTCTTCTTCGTTTTCGCCTTGCGGCGCCGGCGAACGAGCTGGTTGATGGTCGGCATGTATCGATCTAACTCTCTGCGATTCTTTGAAAATACAGCGTCTTCGGACACAACGGTCCCCTAAGAAGACCGGCGTATTATAGATAGAGGCGGAAGGCTGTCAAGGCGTTTTTTCCTAAATGATTCTCAATTGTTGTCATCCATCGGGCTCGCGATTCCTTGGCCACTCAACCGTGCGAAATCGTAGTGTTTTTCATAATCCAGCCCCGATCGAAGGTTTCCGGAGGAACAGGCGTGACGGAGGAGATCTCCGCAACATTGCGTACTCTTCGGATCCAAAAGATCGGAATTTCCGGGCGGAACTTCCGCTGTACCGCACATCTCACCGCGAAACCCGGGCGAGCGTCACCGCTGGGGCTGGGGAGTGAGCCAGACCGCGCCAACCGTCTTGTGCACCGGTGTGAGCTGGAGATACTCGGTGAGATCTGCCAGACCCTTGGCGGCCCAGCCCATGCGCTGACCGTTCGGGTAGAGGTCCCTGAGGATCTCCACGAGGCTCAAGGAGAAGCCGAAGAAGACCTCCTGCTCCCGGAGAACCGATGGCGCGGGTCTGGGCAGGAAGCCGCGCGTGTTGTAGCCGATGAGCAGGTCCACGTAGCGTAAAAAGCGAAAAGTGGGGGATCTCCTCACGGCGGACAGGCCGCCGAGGTGGAAGACCACCATGACGGTCTGGCCGGTGTAGTCCTCGGAAAAGTCGATGTCGTGCCTGTAATAAAGCGCGCGCAAGAACAGCTTTGAGGGCCTGTAGCACAGGCGCACACCAAAGAGCTCATCCAGGGGAGGAACCAACAGCAGCAGGGCGGCCACCGAGGCGCCCAGGACGTTGGCCGCATAGTCCTGCACCGAAAAGCCATACCCCGGATGGAGGCCATCCCTGAACTCCACCAGCGTGTATAGGGCCAGTGTGAAGCTGACGTTCACCACCACGGCCCAAAGCGGCGACCATCCGCGATCGATCAGGATCTGGGCCCCCAACCGGGAGAAGAGGTAGTTGGCATAGAAGTGGCCCGCCTTGTCCGCCCCCCCCGAATAGGTGAACCCGCCGAATCCCTCCTCTACCGCCTTGTTCACCACCAACCGACGATTTTTGGGTTGATTGTGGTACCAGGCGAAGTAGGCCCAGGTGGTGATGCCGCCGTACAAGGCGAACATGGGCAAGGCGGCCACGAATCGCTCGAGCGCGGTAAAAGGCGGGGGATCGTCCGCACTTGGAAAGGGGCCCTCCAAAGACGCCGACATCCCCAGCAAAGGCCCACCCATGGCCGTGGGCACAGTCGAAAGCGGCTCCGACTGAGGCCGGGAGTAGAAGGACGCCGCCGGCCCGCAACCAGTCGCGCACAGGCCCAGCTTTCCCGGAAAACCCACCATGGGGGACAATTTGAGGGGAGGCATGGCCACGCGCCGGGGAGCCCCCCGCCCTGGCTTCCGGGCGGAACGCCGGACCGCCCCTGCCCCACCGGACCGCGACCAGGCAGGTGAGCTCATCGCCGGCAACAACAGGATCACCCCAGCGGCCACCGCATTGGCAACCAACCAAAGTCTACCTACGAGCATTGTCCATTTGGGCGCGGTACCCCAGGTTGGAGAACTTGTTGGTCGGCACGTAGGGCACGTGGTCATCGTCAAAGCCCGGATCGGGCTCGACCATGTCCACATCCGGCAGGATTCGCGCGTCCACCCCTCCGTCGATGTCCGGCGTACCGGCGTCATCCCCACAACCCGCACCGCCCGGCTGCGCGAGGGAGATCAGGCACACCGTGCACATCCAATGGCACTTCGTGGGGGTCGTCATCTGCACCTCACTGGGTGCCCCATTATCGGTGAATCCTGGGCGGAACTGCAAGGCCACGCTTCCGGGTGAAAGCCACTGGACATGTCCGGGCGATCCCGCCGGCCCGGTGGGGTCAGGCCAGGGGATCGGCGAGCTGGTCCTCGGCTCGTGCGCGGCGAAGCTCGTCGGTCTCGTTGACGTACTTCACCAGACGCTCGGCATAGGACTCGAAGGGCGGGCAGTGCAGCCTCGTGCCGGCCAGGTGGGTGAGGGTGTTCAGGCAGTTGTAAAAGACCATGGAGTCGAACAGCTCCACCGGAGCCACGGGGAAGGGTGTCAGCCGCTGGACCCGGGGCGAGAAGCGGAAGAGTCGGGACAAGGCCTTGGGGAGGACCTGAGGAAGGGGCTTGCGGTGGGCCTTCCGGGCGATGACCTGGTACACACTGCTGGCCGGCAGGGGCGAAGGGTCCACAAGGTGAAACGTCTTGCCCACGGCCGAGCGGTCCGTGGCCAGGTAGCATCCGGCCCGGGCGACGAAGTCCACCGGCACCAGGTGGACCGGAGCGTTCCCAGCTCCAGGCAGGACCACGGGCTGCTCCCTGGGGGCCTGGACGAACCCGGCCACGAGGCGGGAGGGGCCCTCGTAGGTCCCCAGCTCCCCGGAGTCGGAGTCTCCCACCACCACGCCCGGGCGCAGGACGATCACCGGCAGCTTGCGGGCGGCACGCCGGACGAGCCGCTCGGCCTCGAAGCGGGTCTGCTCCCACGCGCTGCGGAACCGCTGGCCACACTCCAGCTCGTCTTCGAGCACCACGCCCTGCCGGCCGCCAGACACCTGGACCGTGGACCAATGCACCATGCGGCGCAGGTGCCGGCACTGACCGGCCAGCTCCAGGACCTCGCGGGTGCCGGTGACGTTCACCCGACGCAGCAGGCTGTCGGCCCCCTGGGGGTGATAGCGACAGGCCAGGTGCTGGATCTCGGTGACCTCGTCCACCAGGCGACGGTACTGATCGCTCGGCAGCCCCAGATCCATGAAGGACACGTCGCCCTGAAGAGGGATCACGCGAGCTCGCTGGTCGGGGTCGAGCAGGGAGATGACCGGCTCCAAACGGGCCGCCGCCTCGCCGGCCGCGTGCAGCAGGTAGATACGCGCCTCGGGCCGCGTCCGGAGGAGCTCCAGCCCCACCCGTCGGGCCAGGTAGCAGGGAAAGCCGGTGAGCAGGATCGTGTCAGTGTAGCTCTGATTTGGCGACATCGAGCAGCTCCTCCCAGAGCGCGTTGACCTTGCGCTCGAGGTCCTCGAGGGTTCCCTTGTTCATGACAACGTGATCCGCGGCGGCGATCTTCGCCTCCATCGGAGCCTGGGCGTCGATCCGGGCCTGGGCCGCGGCAGCGTCGAGCCCATCGCGCTCACCCACCCGCGCCCGCTGCACCGACGAAGGGGCGGCCACCACCACCAGCCGCTCCACCGCCCCCCGCCCCCCCGACTCCACCAGAAGCGCCGCCTCGTACACCAGCACCTCCACCTCCTCGTCCACCGCCCGCAGGACCTCTTCGGCAAAGGCCGCCGCGATGCGCGGGTGCGTGATGGCCTCCAACCGCCGCCGCGCCCCCTCGTCCGAGAAGACCCGCTGCCCGAGGCGCTCGCGATCCAGCGCCCCGTCCGCTCCAACCACCTCCGGACCAAAGGCCTCGACGATCTCCGCCCGCCCTGGCGTACCCGGCGCCACCACTAGGCGGGCGAGGTGATCCGCGTCCACAACACGCGCCCCCAGGTCCCCGAGGAGCCTGGCCACGGTGCTCTTTCCGGACGCAATCCCACCGGTGAGACCCACCACCAACGTCATGATCGGAGAGTACCCAGGGCGCCCGACCGGCGCAAGGACGCAAGCGCTCGCACACCTCGCACGGTGGACGACGGCTCGGGGTAGCCGAACCGCCCGCAGGCCGCTAGTATGTCATGGCCGAGGCGGGCGGCCGGCGCCGCCATTGTCAGCGCGTCATGAAAAAGATCCACAATGGAGTCCATGGAGCCGTGAGCACACCCGTGAAGATCTCCGGCGCGAAGTTCATCCTGGGCGCCGCGAAGGCCGCGCAGTTCCCCGAGTGGGACCTGCCGGAGATCGCCTTCGGGGGCCGGTCCAATGTGGGCAAGTCGTCCCTGCTGCGCGTCCTGGCGGGGAGCCGCCGCCTGGTGCGGGTGAGCCGCACGCCGGGCCGTACCCAGGAGGTGAACTTCTTCCGGCTGCGCCTCGACGACACGGACTGCGCCTTCGTGGACCTGCCGGGGTACGGCTACGCCAAGGTGCCCGGGCGGGTCAAGCAGGTCTGGGGCCGGTTGGTGGAGCAGTACTTCGCCGAGCGGGCCCAGCTCGCCGGCCTGGTGCTGCTCATCGATGCCCGCCGCACGCCCGAGGAGGCGGAGCTGGAGCTGTACAGGTATCTTGGGGACCTGAGCCGCCCCTGCCTGCCCGTGTACACGAAGATCGACAAGCTCCCCAAGACCAAGCGCGACAACATCCTCTGGCGCTCCCACAAGGCCCTGGGCGCCGGCGGAAAGCCCCAGGGATTCTCGGCCCTCACCGGCGAGGGCGCCGACGCCGTGGTCGCGAGGCTGCGGGGGCTGGTGAGGCAGCAGGTCGAGCGCACGGCCGGGCTGCCCCTGATCCTGCCGCCGGGGGAGCCCGACTGAATGGGCGCCGCGTCGGACCTGGCCCGGGCCCGAGTCTCGCTGGCCACCCCCGGGGACCTCGACGAGATCATGGCCATCGAGCGCTCCTCCTTTGCCGCGCCCTGGACCGCCGGGTCCATCGCCGACGAGATCGCGCGCCCCTGGTCCATCTTCCGGGTGCTCCGAAATGGAGACGGGGCGCTGTGCGCCTACCTGAACTTCTGGGTGGTATACGACAAGCTGCACATCCTGAACATCGCCACCCACCCCGACCACCGTCGCCGCGGCTACGCCCTGGCGCTGATGAAAGAGCTGATCGCCGAAGCGCAGAACAACGCGGTCACGCAGATCGTGCTCGAGGTGCGTCGCACCAACCAAGTGGCCCAGCGCCTCTACGAGTCCCTCCGATTCGCTCGCGTCGGGGTCAGCCCCGGGTACTACACCGACAGTGGAGAGGACGCGATCCAGTACGCGCTGCGGATCGACGCTGGCTCTGAGTGACGCAGCCGAATGGAGCTACATGCCGGACCGGGCTACATGCCGGATCGGGCTACACGCCGGACCGGGCTACATGCCGCGGATGAAGAGCCAGCGGTCCTTGTCCTTGACGAGAACGAGCTTGTTGTAGTCGGTCATGCGATGCCACCGCTCCCCTTCCTCGGTCTTGAGCTGGAAGCTGGCGCTGATGTAGACCTCCACCTCGGCCTGGTTCTTGCCCGGCCAGTGGATGCGCATGTACTTGAGGCTGCAGCGCACCGCCATCACCTGCTTGATGCGCTTGCGGATCACCTTGAGCAGCCCCTTGTATCCGTAGTCGTCCGCCCCGGTCGGCGTACCCGAGTGCTCGTAGTAGTGCGGATGTGCCATGGCCATGAGCTGGCTGACCTTGCGACCCTCCACGGCCCGCCGGTACTGCTCTACGACCTTGATGACCTCCCGGTTGCGAGGCTCATCCTTGATTCGTGTCCCGGGGATCAGCTTGTTGGAAGCGCAGCCCGCCCCCAGGGGCAGTAAAAAGACGATCAGGGGCAGCAAGCGCCATCCGATGAACCAGGTCATTACGCTCTCCTCCACTCGGTCGCGCGCCCCGATCGGGGCGCGCTCCTTAGGGTCAACGCGATCCACCAGCATCATTATTTCCGAGACGCCCGGAAAAAGCCAAATTTTCCAATTGCCTTCGGGCGCTCGGAGCCGCGGCGGGGGCGTAGGGCCGAACGAATACCACGCGACGACCGGTTTTTCTACAGGGGATTCAGGCCCAGACGGAGCCATGGAGCCCCGAATCGACCGCCATCGATGCAACACATTGACCCGAAGACCCTTTTGGACCTATCATCCTACCCCGCCGAGGAGGTCCAGAATGACAGACGGTGACCAGCGCGATCCTCGCCTGCATCCGCGATACGAGGTCGATGCGTTTGCGGACATGACCGGAACCGAGATCTTACTGAACCACAAGGTGTGCAACATCAGTCTCGGGGGAATCTGTCTGCAAACTCAGAGCGTCGAGGAGGTGGGGACGGTGGTGGACCTGGTGATCAACTTCCCCGAGCTCGAGTCCACGATCGCCGTCAAGGGCGAGGTGGTGTGGGTGAACCGCGAGCCTCCCGAAGACATGGGCATCCGGTACGTGAACATTAGCGAGGAGCGCAAGCGCACGCTTCGCAAGTATCTGCAGTCGCTCGAAGATTCCCGCTGATCCACGTCCGGACAGGCTATCCCTTGCGGGAGGCCACCGGATTTGCTATGCCGGGCGGGTCTCGAAAAAGGGTCACCAGGCTGACCAGGAGGACGATGATGTTCCGTTGGGTTCTACCCTGTACAATCGCCGTCATGGTCTGGAGCGGCGCCGCGGAAGCCCGCTCCTTCGAGGGCCACCTCGCCAAGGCTACGCGCGTCCACCGGCTGTCGCGGGTCATCGGACCGTTCCTGCAGCGGTGCAGCGGCGGCGCCAGCCTGCGCGCGATCCAATGCCGAGCCATCCGATCGCGCATGCAGCACCGGGTGAAGCAGGGCACCTACTGGTCGGTGGTGAGCGCGGTGCGCGTGGGGAGGTACGACAACACCCGGCTGAACTTTCCGGTGTCGGTGGTGGGCTGTCTCACCTGCGGCGGTCCGGCCAAGCTGGACCGCAAGCTCTTCGGCGACACGCCCTGGTACGTGACCACCGGCAAGCCCCGGAAGGTGAAAAAAAAGAGCGGTAAGCTCGAGTTCGTTGGCCTCGACCTGGCAAAGATCGTCCAGCCCGTGGGTCCCTCTCAGGTGGAGAACTGGATGAAGAGCGTCCTGCCAAACCTGAAGGTGCAGTTGATCTACCGGGTAGACGGCACTCGCTGGCCCGCGCGGCTGGGCAACGGGCTGGTGGTGAAGCTCGCCGGCTATCGCCTCTACAACCAATGCACGGGCAAGGTGCTGGCCTCGAATCCGCCCTCCCGGGCCGCAGGACCGAAGGTCAACGCACCCACCTGCGGCACCAAGAAGGTCGTCGCCCGCCGGGTGGAGCCACGCCGTGCTTCCATCCCTTCCCGTCTGGGCTCGAGGGACATCCAGTCTGGCATGAAGCGAATCGGCGGCTTGATCCAGCAGTGCTACGACCAGTACCAGATACCGGGCCTCGCCGAGGTCAAGGTAACGGTGAAGGGCTCCACGGGGAAGGTCATCAAGGTCCAGGTGCTCGGTGCTTTCAAGGGCACGCCCACCACTGGCAAGTGCCTCGTGGAGGCTGCCATGAAGGCGACCTTCAGGACCTTCAAGGCCTCCAAGATGAGTTTCCGCTATCGTTGGTATCTCCGCTAGCCTTCCGGTCAGTTAATAACCCAGCGATCTCATATAGTTTATGGGATAATTCCGGGATGGCCTTGACTTGGGCTTCGGTCCTTATTACCCTATCATAGACATCGGATTTCCTAGCGGGTACATCACCTCGAAGGGTCCGGCGTCAGCCCGCCCCAAAGTCCCATCCCGCTCTTCCCTCCGCGGGCCGGAGCTTTGCCAGGGAATCCTGCTCTGGCACTCCGGCCCGCGTTTTCCTCCCAACTACCGACTTTTGCAGGACCATCGGTTGATGTATACTCCTGCGCTGTGAGAGCCGCCGCTGGCTCGATACCCGATCCCTGAAAAACAACACGCCAGGAGCTGGCTGAGACACTACATTGATGAGAGCGCTGCCCGTCGCGATGCGCCGGACGGGAAGCAACCGTGCCTCATTCATTGTCAGCTTTCGCGGAAGGTCTTTGTGATGGAAATCAGCGAGAAGTACCTGTTGTGCATCGCGCACGCACTCTACTCCACCCGGCTGCACCTGCTGACCCTGACCGAGGTGGTACGGCACGACATCAAACCGGACCAGGACGGCCTGATGCGGCTACCGACAGAGCTGGATGACGAAATGCGCAGCCAGGCGTTCGACTACCTGCTCGCCATGTTCCCGCCCGAGATCCACCCCAGCCTGCTGGCCGAGCGCAACAAGTGGATGACGCAGCAGTAGACCAGCAAGCGAATCCACCTGCGTTCCGGAGCTAAGGCGTCATGGCGCCCTTCTCGCGCTGCCGCCGCTGCCGGTAGAGCCGCCGCTGCTCCTTGCGGGAGATACTGAACAGCACGCGCGAGGGTCGCTGGGCCACGCCGACCATGAGCCGCTGGCTATAGGCGTGGTGCGCCCAGGAGATGCCCACGATGTGCCCCGGCAGGGCCCGCGGCGCGCGATCGCCAGGCAGCAGCCGGATCCGGCCATTCACCGGACCGAGAACCAGGGGCCCCCGCCCGGGTCGATCCGGCAGGCGCAGGCCCTTGGAGCACCCCGCCATGGCCAACGCCCGGGCGAGGAGACGCCCGGCGCTCACGCCGGCGGTCGTCACGGCGTAGCAAATGGCTCCCCCACCATCCACACCCAACCCACTGGCGCGCCGGGGGAGCCCGGCAGCCGAATCCGGCGGAGCTCGAGCGGGCGCGGGGGGCGCAGCGGCACCGAGGGCAGCCCCACCGATCACCAGGAGCTGGAGGTGACCCTTCGGCGTGGAGGCCGGCGTGCCCAGGCGCGCGCGGGGAGCGTCGTCCTCCAGCGGTCCCCGTTCCACGACCAGCGCCAGGCCGCCGGGCGCAGGCTCCACGAGTGTCTTGCCTCGAACGACCAGGCCCGGCGGGCCATGGGGGCCGAACATCAGGTTGGCCACCGCCCGGGACACCACCGGCGCCACGCCGGTTCCCCCTGCCGCGCGATAGCTGAGGCGGCGGGGATCCAGCTTCACGAGCTGCACCACAGCCTCGGGCTGCCCGGCGTCGGGCCGGATGAAGGTGGTTGCTACGCGCGCGGGGAAGGGTGCCTTTCCCTGGGGGAGCCCGCCGACGCTCCAGAGCCCCTCGCCGGCACGGGCCGGCTCGACCACCGGTCGCAGGCTGGCACCCGGCAGCACGGACCGAAGCGACAGATAGAAGTAGTCCCGCCAGTCCCGCCTGATGAACCGCGGGAAGGGGCGGGTGTACATGCCCGGCAGCCAGGTCTGGGCGTAGAAGACCCAGCCCTTGGTGCCCGGCACCAGACCCCAGGACTTGCGGCCGCCACGCCGCATTCGACGTGGCGGATTGCCCTTGACCGTGGACCTCGGCACAATGCGGTACCACTCCGCAGAGGCGTTGGTGCGGTTGATGTCCAGCTGCATGCCGTACTGGCACCGCGCCATCTTCATGGCCCGCGCCAGGGTGTCCAGGCTCACGGCCTTGCCCCACAGGTAGGCGCCGTGGCCCTCCTTGGTGAAGCAGATGCCGCTCCGCACGATGTGGATCCGCTCGCGTTGGCTGCGCACGGCGAGCCCCCAGTACTGGTTCTTCAGGGGGTTGATCACGTCGTCCTCGATGAGGGGCGCCAGGTTCTGCCGAAAGGAGACGATCTCGGGCGGCACTTTCTTGTCACCGCGCTCCCAGGTGCCAAAAAGCAGCCGGCCGCTGCGATCCCTGGCCACGGTGGCGGCCCACTTCATGGGCTCGCGGATCAGCCGCCCCCGCACCTTCATACCCCACTCGCCGTGCATGGTCTGAAACCCGCCGTTGAAGGCCGCGATGACCCGCCCCAGCTTCGCGTCGCGCGGGATGCGGCCCCATCCCCGCAGCCCGGTGGACGACTCGGGCTCCCTGGTTCCGGCCACGAAGCCCAGGTCCACCTGCCGCGGATCCCAGATGAGCACCCCCACCGCCGAGTAGGGCCGCCGCGGGTCCGGATGGATGAAGGTCTCCAACACCGGCACCGGCACGCCCGGGTTCATCTTGATCAGCGACCTCGGCGGGGCGAACCACTTGCCCTCATTGGCCGGGTGCCGGGCAACCAGCGGCGCGAGCGGCGCCGGGGGCCAGTGACTCACCTTCACGCTCCCTGCCCGGGGCCGGTACAGATCGTGGTCCATGGCCACGGCATCGGTGCCCTCGGGCCGCCGTCCGGGCGCGACGGCGTCCCCGCCAGCCTTGCGCACCCGGCGCCTAAACAGGTCCACCAGGGTGTACAGGGCCACCTCCATCCACTCGATCTTCTTCGGCCCCACTCCCGGCAAACGCCGCACCGTGTCCACCAGCCAGTTGAACAGGGGCTTGTCGCCCTTGATGGGCGGTTGGTACGTCAGCCACGTCGCGCCCCGGGTCAGCTTGCCCGCCCGGCAGTCCAGGGTCGCAGCCAAGGTCTGTCCGCCCGCGCGACCGGTCAGGGAGAGGCGTCCGGGTGCCTCCCAGGCAAGGGTGACCGCGTCCAGGGGCCTGCGGGGCTCGAGCCCGTGGCGACCGTAGCCCCGCCAGTGGCCCGTCTCCTGGAAGTTGGTGACGTTGTTCGTCAGCCGACGCAGCGGTCGCTTGGAGGCGAGGACCCGGTGGTGGTCACCCCGGGTGTCCACCACCACCACGGCCCCCAGCCGCTGGCCGGCGGGGATGACGAAGGCTGCAAAGGGCCCGGAGGCCAGGAGCGTGGGCTCGTCGATGGACGGCGTCCGGGAGAGGTTCACCAGCGCCCGGCTGGCCAGGGGCACGCCCGCCGGCGTGAAACGCACCGACAGCCAGTACACGTCCCTGGGACCGCCCGATCCCTTGCGGCCCAGGAAAAAAACGTCGCGGTAGCGAAAGGCGCCGGTGGAGGCGCGGGGCAGCCCCGCCGGGATCTGCACCTCCAGGGGTGACACCGTCAGGCCGTGGTGCCGCTTGACGAGGGCCGCCACGTTGGCCTCGGGGCGACCCGGGCGCCGGGTGTCACCGTTCCACCGCCAGACCACGAACACCAGGGTCGCAAGCCCGACCACCGCGAACACCCGCACCACCGCGCGCAGGTGCGGCCCCAGATCCGACTCGTCACCGGTCAGACCGCCGGAGGGTGGCTCATGGAAATCGGACATCGGCTCGACCTCGGAGGGAAAGATACCACGTTGCCCCCGCACCGGCAGCCCGAACGACTGGCGCCGGGGGAAGGGCGGCGGTGGGCGCCGGGGGAAGGGCTGCGGTGGGTTCATGACCTAGTTGACCCTATTTAACTGCCACTCCGCCGCCCACTGGAACCTGCCCGGTATACGCTATGCCCAGGTCTTTGTTTCCTTTGCAGGCCTTGACAGGGGCTACGTCATGCTTAGATTTCGCGCGTTCAAGCTCACCGAGTCCCACGGAGGCCGCAAATGTCAAAAATCATTGGAATCGATCTCGGTACCACCAACTCGGTGGTGGCCATCATGGAAGGCAAGGAGCCCAAGATCATCACCAACGAAGAGGGCGGTCGCACCACGCCGTCCGTGGTGGCCTTCGGGGACAAGGGTGAGGTGCTCGTCGGCCAGATCGCGCGGCGCCAGGCCATCACGAACCCGGAGAACACAGTCTACTCCATCAAGCGGTTCATGGGCATGAAGTACGCCGAGCTCCGCGAAGAGATCGACCGGGTGCCCTACGAAGTGGAGCGTCAGTCCAACGGCGACGCCCACGTGAAGATCGAGGGCAAGGCGTACGCGCCGCCCGAGATCAGCGCCAAGATCCTACAGAAGCTCAAGCGCGCCGCAGAGGACTACCTGGGCGACCCGGTCACCGAGGCCGTGCTCACCGTGCCGGCGTACTTCAACGACTCCCAGCGCCAGGCCACCAAGGACGCCGGTGAGATCGCCGGTCTGACCGTGAAGCGCATCGTGAACGAGCCCACGGCCGCGGCCCTGGCCTACGGCCTCGACAAAGAAGGCGAGAAGCTGGTGGCGGTGTACGACTTCGGCGGCGGCACCTTCGACATCTCCATCCTCGAGGTGGCCGAGAACGTCGTGGAGGTCCTGTCCACCAACGGTGACACGCACCTGGGCGGAGACGACATCGACCAGGTCCTGATGAAGTGGCTCGGCGACGAGTTCAGAAAAGACCAGGGGATCGACGTCTCCGGGGACAAGATGGTGGTCCAGCGCCTCAAGGAGGCCGCGGAGAAGGCCAAGATCGAGCTCTCGACCGCGCAGGAGACCGAGATCAACCTGCCCTTCCTCACGGCGGACCAGTCCGGCCCCAAGCACCTGCAGACCAAGCTCAGCCGGGCCAAGTTCGAGCAGATGATCGGCGACCTGGTGGCGCGCACCATCGAGCCCTGCCGCCTGGCGATCAAGGACGCCAAGAAGCAGCCCGGGGACATCAACGAGGTGATCCTGGTGGGCGGCTCCACGCGCATGCCGCTGGTGCAGACCAAGGTCAAGGAGTTCTTCGGCCGGGATCCGCACAAGGGCGTCAACCCCGACGAGGTGGTGGCCCTGGGCGCGGCCGTCCAGGCCGGCGTCCTGTCCGGCGAAGTGAAGGACATCCTGCTGCTGGACGTGACGCCGCTGTCGCTGGGCATCGAGACCCTGGGCAACGTGTGCACCGTGCTCATCGCGCGCAACACCACCATCCCGCACAAAAAGAGCGAGATCTTCACCACTGCGGCGGACAACCAGACCTCGGTGGAGGTGCACGTGCTGCAGGGTGAGCGGCCCATGGCGGCTGACAACCGCACCCTGGGCAAGTTCATGCTCGACGGCATCCCGCCGGCGCCACGCCGGGTGCCCCAGATCGAGGTCACCTTCGACCTGGACGCCAACGGCATCCTGAACGTCGTCGCCGTGGACAAGGCCACAGGCAAAGAGCAGCACATCACCATCACCGCCTCCTCGGGGCTCACCGACGCCGACATTGACCGCATGAAGCAAGAGGCCGAGTCCCACGAGTCTGACGACAAGGCCAAGAAGGCGGCAATCGAGGCACGAAACAAGCTCGACAGTCTGGTCTACAGCCTCGAGAAGATGCTCGACGAGAACAAGGACAAGATCCCCGCCGACGAGCTCAAGGACGTGCAAGACAACCTCGAGGCGGGCAAGAAGGTCCTCGAGAACGCCGAAGCGTCGTCCGAGGAGCTGGACCAGGCCACCGAGGCGCTCACCCAATCTTCACACAAGATGGCTGAAAAGCTGTACGCGGCCTCGGGGGGCGCAGCCGGCGCTGACCCGGGCGCAGACCCGGGCGCCGGCGGCCCGTCCCCCGACGACGCTCCGCCGCCCAAGGGCGCCAAGGACGACGGCGTCATCGACGCCGAGTACGACGAGGTCAAGTAGCGCAAACGCCGAGCGCACCCCTGGATCCGTCCGACCGCCGGGCCCGCTTGAATCGTTTTCCTACCCCAAACGTACCATTGCCGACACCCGCGCGGTGATCTAGCATCTCCCGCATGGCCCAAAGGTACGTACCGTGATTGGCACCCAGGTCGGCAACTACCGAATCATCGCTCCCATCGGCGAGGGAAGCCTCGGCGTGGTGTACCTGGCCGAGCACCGGCTGCTCGACTCCAGGGTGGCGCTGAAGCGTTTCGACGACCGGGTCGCCGGCGACCCGGAGGTCCGGCGACGCGTGGTCACAGCGGCGCGCACTGCGGCCAAGTGTCGGCACCCGGGCCTCGTCACCGTTTTCGATCTCATCGACAGCGACGAGCACCTCGCCCTGGCCATGGAGCTGCTCGAGGGCGAGAGCCTCGCCAGGCACCTCCAGGAGGCGAGCGGGGCGGCGCCCCCTGGCGACACGTGGCGACTCCTGGAACCCGTGCTGGATGCCGTGGGCTACGCCCACTCCCAGGGCGTGGTGCACGCGGGGCTCCGGCCGGGCAACCTCCTGCTGGCCCAGCTCGGGGGCCGCATCATCGTCAAGGTGACCGACCTCGGGCTCCCGGGAAGCCTCGCGCCGGGCTCCCCTTCGGGCGAGAACCCCGCCGATGAGCCCGCACCCTGGCTCCACTACGCCGCTCCGGAGCAGCACGCAGACGGCGAGGTGCTCACCCCCGCGGTGGACATCTTCGCCCTCGGGGTCCTGCTCTTCGAGGCCTTCACCGGCACCCGACCCTTTCACGAGGAGAGCGCCAGCGGACTGGTCCAGGCCATTCGCACCCGCCGAGCGCCGGGGATCCGCTCGGTTCGTCCGAGCCTCTCCCACGCGCTGGAGGATGTGATCACGCACGCCCTGGAGATGGCCCCGGCGGCGCGGTGGCCTGCCTGTGGGGACCTCGCCACCGCGCTCGAAGCCGCCATGGCAGCGCCGTCGCCCGCAACCGCACCGCCACCGGCAGCGCTGATCGCGCCGTCGCCCGCAACCGCACCCGCGCCTGCCCCTCGGGCGGCGCCGCCGCCCACCCAGCCTCCCCGGCCGAGCCCAGCCGTCGCCGCGGGCCCGACCGCACCACGCGCACCGCGCCAGCCCCTCGGCCGACGCGCACGCCAGGGTGGACTGCGGGACGACCCGGTGCTCGCCGCCATGGAGCCCAGGTCCATGGCACGTGACAAGTGGATCATCGCAGCCACGGTGGGCGTCTGCCTCATCGCCCTGGTGATGGCCATGATCGTGGCCCTCGCCAGCGACGACCGTACCTCCCCGTCCACCCCCGGCACCAACAACAGCACCAACGCCAACCGCGCCGTAGGCGTCCCGCCACCGCGCCCGCCCACCGCCGACGCTGGCGCCGTGGCGACGGGGGTCACCTGCTCGACCCTGCGCGGCAACTGGTCCGGCGTCTTCTACGCGGGCGCCACCCGCCTCGCGCACAGGTTCACCGGCACCGTGCACGGCACGCCCGGCGCCTGCCGGGCCACCTTCCGCATCACCACGGGCCGCCGCGGCTACGTCATCCAGTACTTCGCCGTCACCATCTCCGGGGCAACCATCACCTTCCGTGGCACCCGGGTGGACCGCTCCATGTCCCCTTTTGGCTACTCCAGGGACACCTTCGTAGGCCATGTGAATGTGGCGTACACCCACTTTACGGGCAAGGTCCGTGACACCAAGGGCGTGGTGGGCACCGTACGGATGCAGAAGAAGTGACCCCGCCAGGTCCACCACGCAGGCCGGCAGCCTTCGGCGGCGACGGCTGGCAGCCGCGCACGCGTACCCATCGCCAGGAGGTCGGCGACCTCTGGGGCTCGGGCGGCATGGACACCGAGTGGCGGCGCCTCCGCTCCGTCCTGCTCCACCGCCCGGGTGAGGAGCTGGCCCGAGACGGCAATCCCGACGAGCGCCTCATGCTCGCACCCATTGACCTCGACCGCGCCCAGGCCCAGCATGACGGGCTCGCCAGGGCCTACCAGGCCGCCGGTGTGACCGTGCGCTACGTCACTCCCGACGCTGCCGTGCCCCCAAACCAGCTCTTCTGCGCCGACCTGATGCTCATGACGCCCGAGGGCGCCATCCTGGGCCGCCCCGCCTCCCCCATCCGCGGAGGCGAAGAGCGCTGGGTGGCCCGCCGCCTGGCCGACCTGGGCATCCCCATCCTCAAGACCATCCGCGGCAGCGGCACCTTCGAGGGCGCCGACGCCGCCTGGCTCGACCCCAGCACCGTCCTGTTGGCCTGCGGCCTGCGTACAAACCCCGAAGGAGCGCGCCAGGTCACCGCGCTCCTGTCGGAACTCGGTGTGACGACGCTTCACACCACCTCGCCGCCGGACACCATGCACCTCATGGGCCAGGTCCGCTTCCTGGACGATCGCCGCGCGATCACCTGGCCCGGCCGCCTCTCCGAGACGGGTCACGCCGCCCTGGCCGACCACGGCTACGAGGCATTGGTGCCCCCCGATCCCGACGAGCTCTCGCGCGGCATGGCCATGAACCTCGTCACCCTGGCCCCCGCCCATGTGCTCATGCCCGCGGGCAATCCCCACACCCAGTCCTTCCTCGAAGGTCTCGGCGTCCGCTGCGACACCGCAGCGGTCGACGAGCTCACCAAGGCCGCCGGCGCCATCGGCTGCCTCACCGGGATCCTCGAACGCGACACTTCATAGCTCGTGCGAGGCAGGGCTCCAGGCCGCGAAACATGTCCGCGACCTGGAGCGATCGGGGTGGGTCAACCAGCGGGTTCTGTGTGGAAAAAACGGGGCGCGGGGGCCCCGCGGGGGTCAATTCACCTCGCTGTACTCGGCGTCGACGACGTCATCACCGGGCCGGCCGGCGTTGTGGGGCGGCTGCGGGCCGCCAGGGCCGGCGCCCGGGCCGGGGCCGGGCTGGGCGGACGACTGCTGGTAGGCCTGGTCGGCGAGGCGGTGCAGCCTGGACTCCAGCTCGTCGTGCAGAGGCTGAACCTCGCTGGACGCGGCCTCCCGCTTGACCGCCTCGTGGATGCGCTCGCAAAGAACGCCGATCTCGGCCTTTTCGTCGTGCGACAGGAGGTCACTTGTGTCACCAAGCTGCTTCTCGGCGGCGAAGGCCAGCTGCTCGGCGCGGTTGCGCAGATCCACGTCCTGTCGGCGACGCTGGTCGTCGGCGGCGTTGGACTCGGCGTCCGCCACCGCCTTGTCGATGTCCGCCTGGGACAGGTTGGACGAGGCCGTGATGGTCACCTGCTGCTCCTTGCCAGTGGCCTTGTCCACGGCCGAGACCTTCAGGATGCCGTCGGCGTCGATGTCGAAGCTCACCTCGATCTGGGGCGTGCCGCGTGGCGCGGGCAGGATGCCTTCGAGGTTGAACTGGGCCAGGAGCCGGTTGTCCGCCGCCATCTCCCGCTCGCCCTGCAGGACACGCACGGTCACGGCGGGCTGGCTGTCTGCGGCGGTGGAGAAGATCTCCGCCTTGCGCGCCGGGATGGTGGTGTTGCGCTCGATGAGCCGGGTCATCACGCCGCCCAGGGTCTCGATGCCCAGCGACAGCGGCGTGACGTCCAGCAGGAGCACGTCCTTCATCTCGCCCCCCAGGATGCCGGCCTGGACGGCCGCGCCCAGGGCCACCACCTCGTCGGGGTTCACCGACTGGTTCGGCTCCCGCCCGGTGAGCTCGGTCACCAGGGCCTTCACCGCCGGGATCCGGGTGGAGCCGCCCACCAGGAGAACTTCATCGACTTCGCCACGGGCGAGGCCGGCGTCCTTCAGCGCCCTGAGGACAGGCTCTCTGCAACGGGCCACCAGGCCCTCGGTGAGCTGGTCGAGCTTCGCCCGGGTGAGCCGCGTCTCCAGGTGGCGGGGACCGCTGGCGTCCGCCGTGATGAACGGCAGGGAGATCCGCGTCTCCTGGGTCGTGGAGAGCTCACATTTTGCCTTCTCCGCGGCTTCGGTGAGCCGCTGCAGGGCCTGGTTGTCGGTCCGCAGGTCGATGCCCGTGTCGGCCTTGTGCTCACCGGCCAGGTGCTCCACCAGGGCGCGATCGAAGTCGTCGCCCCCCAGATGCGTGTCACCGGAGGTGGCGAGGACCTCCACCACGCCGTCCCCGATGTCCAGGACGGACACGTCGAAGGTCCCACCGCCCAGGTCGAAGACGACCACCTTCTGGCTCTGGCCGGCGTTGGACAGCCCGTAGGCCAGGGCGGCGGCCGTGGGCTCGTTCACGATGCGCAGCACGTTCAGACCGGCGATCCTACCGGCGTCCTTGGTGGCTTGACGCTGGGAGTCGTTGAAGTAGGCCGGCACGGTGATCACCACGTCGGTGATCTTGTCGCCGAGGTACTCCTCGGCGTCGGCCACCAGCTTGCGCAAGACCTGGGCCGACACCTCCTCCGGGGCGATCTCCTTGCCGCCCACCTCGAAGCGCACCGCATCTCCGGGGCCCCGCTTCACGGCGAAGGGCAGCTCCCGGGACTCGGCGTCCACCTCACCCCACTTGCGGCCCACGAACCGCTTGGCCGAAAACACCGTGCGCTCGGGGTTCATGACCGCCTGGCGCTTGGCCACCTGGCCGATGAGCCGCTCGCCGTCCTCGGCGAAGGACACCACCGATGGCGTGGTCCGCCCGCCTTCGGCGTTGACCAACACCTTGGGCTCGCCCCCCTCGAGCACGGCGACGACCGAGTTCGTGGTTCCTAGATCGATTCCAACTGTCTTCGACATTTCAGCACCTCTTGCTGTAGTTCACGCGTCCGCGGGGCGAAGGCGCACGCCTCCCGTGACGGACCGACAGCACATCTGGGCCGCTGTCATCCGTTCCCCGTTGCCGATGCCGTTTTTCGGTTGCTCGGCAATTGCCGCCGTGGAGTGGCGCTCCCGGCGGCCACGCTCACTAATCTAAGCGCAGTTCGCCGGCCGTCAAGCGGTGCTTATGGCTTTCCCGGGGCTCGACCCAGTCGAGACTAGTTCCACGCCCCGGAAGTTCGTTCCGGGTTTTTAGCGGTCGCCGGGTGGCGAGGGCAAGGCGCGACGAA